>JACCDW010859762.1_pt1 | contig 18735 bp, 21 predicted proteins | sample 7449781 | NCBI WGS metagenome assembly JACCDW01 (sample SAMN15323449, study PRJNA562643) | freshwater metagenome | isolation source: river surface water | place: USA:Blue River Watershed | collected 2017-08-18
CCAGCAAACTGTTTCTTTATGGCTTGCTTTTGTAAGAACTCACTTACAAATTTGACACCATAGGCATGCAAAGCGACCACAAGTAGGCCAACTCCAGTGGCAGTAGCGTCAAATAACCATAGATAGAGATCGAACATAATCCAACTGCCGACAGCACTGCCAGCGATAAGAATAATCGTCGTTGCCAAACCTGCATATACATACCTCGTTAAGAATATTAATAAAATACCTGCTAGAGCCAATGTTAAGATTTCTACACCGTCGGCGTAATCAGGGCGTTCTATAACCACACCATTAAACATTGTACCTAACACTGCGGCTTGTACATCCTGTGGCCAAACTGAACCCATAGAAGTAGGAACAGGATTACCCAAACCTGTGGCTGTTACGCCAACTATGACCACTGCACCCTGTAAATCTTTAGGTAAGTCTGTAACTGACACTGATTTGTTCTTCTGACTCCAGTCTATCCATATCTGTCCTTTGGCATCTGTAGCAATAGGACCAAAAGCAGGTATACGCATTTTTTCTACACCGCCTTCGAACAGTTTAATCTGTGTAGTTGAATCGCCTGCGGCTATACGTAGTGCTTCCATGGCTAGGTTAGGATACACTACACCGTCAACAGCGATGACTAAGGGCATACGACGAACAACACCGTCTACTTCTGGAAATGTATTAACAAATCCTGTGCCAGCGGCACGTTGTTCTAATAAAGTTTGATTAGCAATTATGCCGCTACCTTGTACGATGTAACCAGCATGTTCATTACCGATTGTGGCTGTGCTAGGCTGTCTGGGTTTATTTCTACTGGCTTCGTGTAATATGTTTGGTAATACTACGGGAAATTCATTCAGCGTGGCGGCCAGTGCGCCATCACCGCCAAAACGATCCTTTTCAGTCATTAGAACGTTAAACACCACTAGTCCGGCATTGCGTTTATATAAGTCTTCAATTATACGAGCATAGATGTCTCTAGGAAAGGGAAACTGTCCGTATTTTTCTATAGCACTTTCGTCTATATTAACAGTTACAACGTTATTTTCTGTAGGTGCTTTGTTAGTTATTAGTGTATCAAAATAGCGTAATCTTACGCTTTCAATAAATGAGGGATCTGCTACTCGCAAGCCCACTATTAACACAAGTGTCAACAGCGCAGTCCACGGGCTAGTCAATATTTTTTTCATCATAATATATTTAACTTAAATACTTAACTATTTTTAAGGAGATTTTTAAGTGTCCAATTACTGGGGATATCATTTAATGCTAGACTGTAGCGGATGTGATATTGATGAAATAGCCAGCCGGGACAACATCTATAGATTTATCAAAGATCTAGTTGAGCGTATAGATATGGTGGCACACGGTGAACCTATTATAGAACATTTATTGCCTGGAGATCCCAAGCAAGGTTACAGTCTTATGCAGTTAATTACTACTTCAAATATCTGCGGTCATTTTATGGAACTAGACGGAACCGCATATTTTGATGTTTTTAGTTGTAAACCATTTGATTTAGAAACAGCCAAAACTGTTGTTAACGAATATTTTCATCCTAAGAAGATGAGAGTAAATTTTATCACAAGACATGCAGATTGATTTTGTAAAAGTTCCTTACACTACAGGTCCTAATATGGTTCGCAATACAGGACCTGTTTTTATATCTTCGCCCAATCAAGAAATAATACGTCAGAAAAAAATTGAATTAGAAAGACACGGTGCTGACCTTTGGGCCCAAGAACCTCGAGTAGATCAGATTGTAAAAAAAGCCGCAGAACAGTGTAATGTCTATACAGACGACATTATAGATCTTGCTTTGATGTTAGAAGAAGATGTTGCTGTTATGCATAAAGGACGACTAGCGGCGATTTGTTTTTGTTTTCCCAGTGGATTTATTCCCAGTGAACGCATAGGTATGCTGTTAGGTGATATACACAAACCTGTAGGCGACGGTGATCAGTTAGTTAAAGCCAGTCCCGGTATTGCTCGTGTAATGACTGAGCAACTGAGTTTTCGTAGATATGTTTGGACAGTAACTAACAATCCAAATCTCAGTAATCATCCCAGTACAAGAATAGATACGATTCCGCAATCAATAGACGATCTTTATTTCCGTTGGGAAACACAGACTACTGCTAGAGTTGACAATAATACTAGTCTTTTTTTTGTAAAGATGGATGTAGTGCCGTTAAGAACAGTTTGGAATAGTAAAATATTAGACAGCATTAATTCTATGAGTGATTCTGTTTTGGAATATAAAAATCTTCACCATATTAAACACTTACTAAATACTCACAGGGAGTAACCAACCAGCAGGTGCTGGTTCTATATATCGTCAACACGGCCAGATACGCCCGGTATATAGACAAAGAGGTGAGACTGTAATCAAGGAAAATTATGGAACTCTTTACACTCCAAGCCCTTTGGGCATTCGTCGCTATCATTTTGATAGACATTGTACTAGCCGGAGATAACGCTCTTGTTATCGGAATGGCGGCTAACAAATTACCAGACCATTTACGCAAGAAGGCAATCTTCTGGGGAACCTTTGGTGCTATCGCTATACGCTTTGTGTCAGTTGCGGCACTGACATATCTATTAATGATTCCAGGACTACGTGCCATTGGTGCTGCCGCACTGATATGGATTGGTTGGAAACTAGTGTTCAATCATGACGAACACAACATCGAAGCCAAAGACACCTTTTGGGGAGCCATTGGTACTATCGTAGTTGCTGATGCTGTTATGGGAATAGATAACGCACTAGGTATTGCCGCTGCCGCTAACGGAAGTTTTGTTCTAGTCATTGCCGGCTTGTTAATTAGTGTACCAATTATTTTGTTTGGTGCTACTATGGTTAGCAAGATTTTACAGCGTTGGCCTGACACAGTATTTGCGGGATCGTTTGTATTGTTTGCTGTTGCCACGTTGATGTTAATGAAAGAACCATTAATGGCTGGTTGGTGGGCAGGACTTGTTCCATGGGTAGCCGCAATACTACCATGGGCAGTGGCATTGGTAATTACTGCCGTTCAATACAACAAGGCAAGACTACATTTACATAAAAAATACTTGTTTAGATTGACTCGCCAATCGTAAATTTAGAATCTCCGCCCACTCCTAAAATGCAGGCATATTCTTTATTGAATTTAATTAGGGTCCATGTCTTGTCTTTGGGATTTTCAAACATCATATATCCCGAGCCGTCTTGCAGATCCTTACCAGACCATTGCAATTTTTCATTGTATTTGTTAGTAAGGCTGTCTAACACAGTTTCTAATCGATCGCATAGTGCAGGATGCATATATTGAAATGCCTGGGCGTTGACTAAACTGGGGATCAGGCAGAATAGAAACACCACTAATGTCTGTCGCATAGCGGCTCCTTAAAACTATATTTAATAAAAAAGCCCCTTCCGGGGCTTTTTTGTTGGAGGTGTCGACCATTCTAAACATACTACTCGACGATTATAAACATCTCCACTCCATGTCCATCTAATACATTTTGTTTCTGTAGCCAATACACTTATTAGAATCAGTGAAGAAACTGTAATCATCTTAGAATCTAATAACTCCACGTAGACTTAGTGTGTTATTGTTGATATTATTGCCTTGCTGTGTAGATGCTGTTAAAGCAATAGTACCTGTCTTTGTTGGAGCATATCCAACTGTTACAGATCCTGTTGTAACGCTGTCTGTTGTACGACCAACTTCACCTGCTAAACGGAAATCATCGATGCGTTTTTCGTAACGAACACCTGCTTCACCATATGTGTAGTTGTCTGTAGTTTTGGCTACAGTTCTAGCACTCTGGATATCGCCTGCTTCTGTGTAACCGCCTGTTGTTGACTTGCCAACAGTTACGCCAGCGTATGGACGGAAGCCCTTAGTTTCTGGAGCATATACTCTGTTGTTCAACCACACATTATCACCCTTAGTAGAATGACTGTTGTTAAACACATTTTCTACAGTACGATTACCTTTAACTGTGTTGTTGGCATAACCTAAGTTATTAACAAGCATAACATCATTTTCTGCTGTGTATACAGAAAACACACCAACGTGATCTTTGTCTTGTGCTGTTTTAGAATCTGTGCCATCCATTGTTGTGTTAGCACGATTATATTGAGCACCTAATCTCCAGTTTGGTTTGATTTCTTTTTCAACACCTAAACCGTAGATTTGACTCTTAGCATTGTATCCGTTGTCTATGTTTGCTTTAGAACCACCACCGTTTATGTACATGGTTATTTTTCTGTCTTCATCTCTATAACCATCTTGACGGAAAGCATCCATATTCAAACCACGATCTAACTGTTTGTTTAGATTGTTTAAGTATGACATTTGATCAATGCGTCCACTAAATGATTCGTTAGCAACGCTAGTCTGTACATCATTAACCAATGTATTAGTTGTAGTAGTAGCACTATCAGATGTTGTTGTAGTACCATCACTCCAAGTATTAGTTGTTCTAACTAATGTTACAACAGAACGTGTATATGGTGTAGTTACATTAGTTGTTGTTTCACGAGCAATGGTTTGTTTGCCACTACCTTCACTGGCTTCGTGGTGTGCTAGGCTAGCAGTGATTACAGGTAAACTTGTGTTCACTGCTGTTGTATCACTTACTGTAATAGTTGCTGTAGATGTGCCAGTTATGGTTGGCGTAGTTGTGCCGCCGCCTGATGCGGAATCAGTAGCACTACCAACGTCAACTAGCGTACCAAAACTGCTGGTCCCTGCGGTGCCGCCACCAGCGCCGCCTGCGATAGCATAACTAGCCGCGCCGAATGCGCTTGGTCCAAATATATAAGCATAGTTGTATGTTAAAATATCTCCTACTGCTACGTTGGCTGCATAGAAACTAATACCAATTGTATCATCGCCGTTGCCTACATCATACCCGCCTGTATTATTGTAATAGTTTTTAGGATCACTGGTCCAACCTTGGATACTGGTATTAACATTACCTACTTGTGCCGAATATAAACCTAAAGCATAACGCGACACAGTTGCTTCACTAAACACAACGTTAGATTTTGGAATAATACCATAGCCACGAACGTTGTCAGTTGCTGAACTATCGCCTGGTGCCGCTACAGCATCCGGATCAATGTAACGTCCAAAGTATAAATGTGGCATTGCGGCAGTAGCCTCAATGCGTGTAGTAATATCTAAATAACGCTGTGCAGATGGAAGACTATATGTATGTCTTATACCAAACTCTGTAGCACTACCTGCCCATACTGCTGAACTAGCAGACGGTGTTCCAACCCACGCACCAGAAACAGTAGTATTGCTGTCCATTTGAAATCCAGCATTGTTATTACCGTACAATTTAAATTTTGTTCCGTCTGAGTTATCAATACGTACAGCCCAACCTTCATAAGGTGAGCCTGGTGTTAGATAATCATAGGCAGTATTCCAAGTACTAGAACCTGTGTTGTCATACAATAATCCAGGGCTAGTATTACCGCCTGAGCCCAGTGTACCTGTTGATTCATTTACACCTGCTTTAATGTATTCATTTTGTAGTACAACGTTTTGTGCAAACACAGACGTCGACAGTGATATAGCCACAATAGTGGCAATAATTGTTTTTTTCATTTTTCGCTCCTGCCCATCGATTCGCTCCCGGGCTACATATATTTAAAACTTATTGACCAATGATAATGCTATCAGTTAATTCTGTGTAATAACAACAGTGCTAGTGGCTCCTTTATTAACGTTCTGTATAATAGTCTGTCCGCTTTGATTGAGAGTATATGTTACGTTTTTAGTAGTATCAAAAGTAACAGTGGCATTATGTGTGCCTGCTTTGTACAAAGTAACTTTAGTTTGGTCGTCGTTGAAATAATATAATAATCCTAAAGATTTATTAGCATTATATCCGGGTAATATGGGATTGTCTAATTCATCGCCTAGCAATGACGCATTTTGTCTATCTAATTCATTTAATGAATTAAATGCTAAAAGATCTGTGTCTAAATCATTTCTATCCAAGGCTGTTTTTTTATCTAAAGCATTATCATCTAATTTTGTGTATTTTAAGAGGTCAACATCTAGTTCGTTAAAATCTAAAAGACCTTTTTCTTTCTTAACTATACCTGCTTGATCAGCATCTGCTATTTCTTTAGGTTTGCTGATGATCAACATATTATTAATATTTGCTTGATCTAGTTTAACTACAACTGGCTCTGTGGGAGGTTGATAAGCACTGTTGACCAATGTGGCCTGATAAGGAACATCTAATAACACAACACCACCTAGATTGCTGACTTCAATTACACCTGTAACGCAGCCGCCTTTGGGGTCGCAACTAGGAAGTAGCATAATCAAACTACGTCCTAGTTCGTCTACGGTCATAGAAAAGTCAGTACCACGGACAGCGATACTAGCAGTTGGAGTTTTTATTGCTACCTGTTGGGGATTGTTTTTAGCAATTTGTCCGCTGGCATAGCGAGCTGTTCCTAGCGCCATGTTCAAGGCCAATTTACCCGAACCCTTCTTTGGATCATAGACAAAATCATCTATGACCATTTTACTATGCTCTGTGAGTTTTACTGTAGTTTTGTCTTCAAAGGTTAGTTCTGCGCGAGCCTTCGCAGTGCTAACTGTATCTTTCATTTCTACCCCTGTGTTTAAGCTCGAAGGGATACTTTTCTTATCCCTAAGGATTTCGGTTGGACCAGTCTGTTCAGTAACCTTGCCTACACCGGCCTGGCTATTAATCGGACTGAGTAACAATAACGTTGTTATTAGAACCGTTGCTGGTGATAACTGCATTTTTAGCAAACGCTCCACTTTGTGTTAGTGTTACTGCATTGGCAACTGTGCTAGTTCCACTGCCTGAAACTGTTATTTCTCCTGAATGTAATCCTACTCCTGATGCTGTATGTGTTACATTATTATAGTTTCCGTTGATAGCAATTTTACTTTGTACAACTCCACCGCTGAGTGTTTGTACAGTATTGTTATTGTTTCCTGTAATTTCACTTCTAATAACACTAGCGTTACATGCTGAACTTAATGCTGTTCCGCATCCAATAGTTTGAGTATTATTACTGCCATCTGCTGAAACTACCACTGTGGCTCCTGTACCATTAGTCTCGTTATTAATAATCATGCTAACTATGTTACTAGCACCAATTTGGTTTATAGTCACGTTATTAAGGTCGCCTCTAATTATGGCTGCGTCATCCGCATTACCTGTTCCACCAACGTTACCGTTGACCATATTACCAGCGCCTGTTTGTGTAATAGATACAGATGAGTTATCACCAATCTGCTCCACATAAACGTCATTTGCAAACGCTCCCGACGACATCATTCCAGATGTCATTAGAATTGCGAGTAATTTTCTCGACAACCCGCCACGGCCTGTTTTTCTTTTTTTCATTTTAATCGCTCCAGATGCAAGTTAAAGTTTGTTAATGCATCCAATTTTAAGTTTAATAAATTTCTTCCCTTCCGCACTTTCTCTCAATTTAAGGCTTGTGAAGTGAAAGCACGTCAGCCTTCACAAAACCTTTCCTTTTTTCTTCATCTTGTACAAAATGCCATCCTTCTGGGCCTAATTTTATAATGTTTAATTTTGTGCCTTTCTTTAACAGCCAAGTACGTTGACTTTTTTCGTTTGATTCTTTATAAACAAATGAATCCTGGATCAAATATCTTGGTTCAAATGATTCTTGTTTTGATTCTATTTCAGGTCTTGGTCCAATTTCTGTTCCGTAGTCCCCGGCCTTGCTTTCTGTCTTAGTTTCTGCGCCTGTTGTTGCAGGCAGCGCATCTGTTGTAACAGGTTTGACATCATCTTTCTTCTCCTCTATAACAGCAGGTTTAGAAACCTTGTATCTCCATAAACCCTTTTTCTGACCTTCAACTATCATATCATGTACTGCTTGCTCAATAGCCACACGCACAGCATAGGTAGTTGGTTCATTTAATGCCATACCATTTTCTAATTCAAGTGCTTTAGTTCCTGCGTCTACAAATCTTAAAACACCCACGTTGTGTTGTGTGCTATAGATAGTCTTGCTAACAGCATTAGTGATTAACACTTCTCCGCTGTTTACGCTGACTAATCTTAGACTAATAACAATCTCATCTACACGATATTGTTGGCTTCCACCGATGCCTAAAAATCTAGCACCATTTCCGCCGCTTCTTATATTGCTGTCGTAACCGATGATACCACCCTCAATCATCACGCCAGCCACTGTCATTGGTTTAAGGGGCTTGGCATCTTTACCCTCATAAACTTCCCGTTGGTTGCGAATCAATTGTCTTTCTTTTATGAGATTATCTAACCCGACACGTTCGACCACCTTAAACCAACCTTTTGCGTCCTGTAGTGCTTTAATTAAAAACACTTCAGAACCCTGTGTCACAGCCTTGCTGAACACTGCTAATCTATCATTGGGCTTCATTTGCCCAGTTTTGTCTAAAAATCCATAAACAGCAATGGTAATCGGTGGACCATCCAATTCTGGCAATTTATTAATTAGATTTTCTCTTGGCTGAAGAGCTATTGGCTCTTCTTTAGATGCTTCCATCTGTATATGAGCACAGCCTGTCAGAACTGTTACTAATAATAGTGATAATAAAACTTGTTTCATTAGAATGCAAAACTCGCAATCGGTACAACAATTTCAGTTCTACTACCATTTGCTTCGATAATAGTTAGGGTAACATCTGTACCTGTTTTTACCCAACTGATATTAGTTCCTTGAAAATTCATAGTTCCGCTAGTTCCGGTACCCTCAGCAAACATTTGATCTGCTAGTTGTTTAGATAACTGTGCGTAGATACGTGCTTCAACGTTGACTAGGAATTTGCTTAGATTAGTCTGTTTTGCGGCTGTTTCTGCTTTGGCGATTGCGGCTGCTTCTTCTGCTTTGATTTCTTTTTTCTTATTATCTTCAAGTTGATAGATACTAAGAACGTGCTGACTATACCCATTGCCTGGAATAAAGGCAGGGCTTTGGAATTGATGTACCAATTCTGCACTGGCATTTATGGCTGTTAGACATAAGATAACACCGGCAGAACCTAATATAATTTTTCTCATTCGATTCGCTCCCGATAATCGGTATTATTATTTAATTATGGTTTAACACGAATTTGAGTAGTAGATAATAAAAAAGGGCTCCGAAGAGCCCTTTGATATTCATTTAATTTTATTAGTCTTTTCGACCACCAAATAACTGTAGTAAACTAATAAACAGATTAATAAAGTCTAGATATAATGTTAATGCACCCATAACTTCTGCTTTACCATCATTATCGACACTGACCATTTCACGAATCTTTTGTGTGTCATAGGCAGTCAGTCCTAGAAACACAATCACAGCAATAGCACTGATAACCATTTGCATTACAGTACTGCCAATAAAGATATTAACAATGCTGGCAATAATAATAGCAATTAAGCCGATGAACATAAATTGTCCAATGCTATCAAGATTCTTTTTGGTGAAATAACCATAACCGCTCATAACACCAAATAAAATAGCCGCTGACATAAATGCTGATACAATACTGCCCATATTATAAACAGCAAAGATTGTGGCAAAACTTAGACCCATTAATGCGGCAAATCCGTGTAAGAATATCTGCAAAGAACTTTTACTAAATTTGTCCATGGCAAAACTAACTGCTAAAATAGCAACTAGCGGAGCAAAAATAACTACCCACTTCATTGCTCCCGTAAAGAAAAACGCTAACAGTGTAGCATTAGTTCCAACTAGGAAACTAACAATCATAGATGTAATAACAGCCAAACCCATATGAGCATATACACGGCCCATGGCTTCATTTATCTGGGAGGCTGAACGAAAAATACCAGTACCTGTATAACTTGCACCAAACATAAGTCTCTCCTAAGGTTAAAAATGGTGCCCCTTGTCCGACTCGAACAGACCACCTACTGATTACAAATCAGTTGCTCTACCGGATGAGCTAAAGGGGCATACATCTACATTATATATTATTGTTGACCGAAATGTCAATAGATTTTGGTTTACTTGATTGCGAAACCCATTTTGCCAACTGGTCTGCGTGTAGCGTAGAAGTTGCTACTAGCATCCAGTCGAATTGTTCCTGTAAACACAGGGGGGTAAATTACTTCAAAATTAGAGAAGTATGCGCCACTAGTTTGGTTACCTTGTGCGTCTTTAACTGATTTTTGAGTCAGTGTAGTTTTGATCTGTAACATGTTTGATCTTTCCAAAACTGCTTTGAAGAAAGCGTCGGTTTTATAATTTTTGTTTACTTTATCTGCCACAGCAGTTGCTACTGCGGCTAACAAATGCCACCCAATTCTGTAGTCTGGTCTACTACTGTCATCAGTGCCTTTGTGAACTAACAGACCTTTTAAATCTCCTAGTTCTTCGTCTGTGGCCTGTTGTTGATCGCTGTCAATTACAGTTAAAATTCTATCGGCTTGATCTCCTGTTATAATACCAACAGTTACACCTAATTCCAATGCGCCAGCAATCGATCCGTTTCGTTTCCATTGTTTACTTGCCGCCACATATTTCATATCTGGCTCTTTAATTATTTTTACAATCTCTAACATCTTATCAAATCCAGGATTGGTTGCAGGATCAAACAGTCCTTCATAACGTTTTGGATAGTTAGTAATATCATCAACTACACCAGATACCGATGCTTTTGCACCACCGGCCTTGTCTTTAGAACTTATACGAATAGTCACATCTTTAATAACTTCGCCACCGTCGCCGATAGAAGCGCCGTCAAATTTTAAGTAACTATCATACAACTTTTCTGCTGGGTCGTTAGGATATTCTATACCTCGTGCATTTTCAAATTTTAATCCCATACCTGCTTCCGCCTGTTGCCATGCACCGCTTAAGAATTTTTTCTTAATTAAAGAAATTGGTGCGGCTGTTTCTCCAAGATCGATTTCATAACTCTTAGCGAATTCTCCTGCTCCAGGCACAGGATTAGCACTACCCGATGATACTGCATCTAGTAGTTCTACTACTTGTTGTTTAATTTCATTAGATAAGTCATTACGACTCTGAATAGTTCCTTGCACTTTTGCAGAAACATCATCTACAGCAATTTCTACGTTAGTTGGAACAATACCTACTGGTTTTAAGTTTGTTAAAGCACGTTGCTGTACTCCAGAAATTTTATCTTCTTCGCCTTTTTTTCCGCTTAATTGTACATACCCTGTTAGGTCAGAAAATTGTTTAGTCTGTAAGAAGATTGGATAAGCACCTGGTTTCTTCGCTGGCTTTAATGCGATCCACGCAATATTTGTTTGTGTTGACTCATCTCTAAAAATCATAACTAAGGCCGCTCCTGCTTTTTCAGGAGCACTTAATCCTGCCATTGCAGGCAGTGTAAGTGTATTTGAAACGCTAACACCGTTGGCATTAACATAATCTGTTATTTCAGGAACTAGGTCTTGATAGTTATCTCGTCGATCAGCATCTTGCGGGAAAACCTGTGCAGAAATCATGTCAATGACATTGCCGTTTGCGTTTTTAAAAGATACTCTTTTACCGCGTCCTACTTCTTCGGCGCGACGAGCCATACCGCCCTCAGATTCAATTAAAATAAACTCTTTTGCTCTCATAGTTTAATATTTAGCGAATTTCTGGGAACAGGCATTCCTGTATAAAAACACGCACATCTTCCTCGTCCAGCCCTAAACTAGCCATTACACGCGGTGTATGTGGGTTTTGCTTTTGATTGATAGCGTAGTAGTTTTGTTCGTATGTAGTATCTGCTACTGTATTATTTGTTTCGTCTACAGTTTCTAAATAGTGAGCCAGTGTTGTACGGGCCAGTTCTGTAATTTGTCGTAATTCTTCTTCATCTTGTACGTTGCCCGCGGCTACCATACTTTTGCTGAAAATACGCTGTGCCCATTCTGGAAGTTCACGTTCCCTGCGCCATTCAAGTTTATTGACTTCGTCCTTAAACCAATTACACATCGGATGTCCTGAATTAACCGTTGGGCTGTAGTCGTGAAAACAACCGGTAATTTTGTTTTTACCAGCAATTACATCAAAGCCATAAATTGGAGCAGGATTATGTAGGTGCGGAAAGATACAACAATGCATCATCCAAAGACCTTTAGTTGTTCTCGCATCTACAACATCAACGTGAGCTCGTCGATATTTAAAACTAGTCCACACACGATTTACCCAACCTGGTTGATTAAAACGATCCATGCCGGGTTCGTTTATTTCTATTCCGGTGCGATTAAAATTTTCTTCTAATAGATGTTGTATATCTATCAGTGTGTCCCAGACTTTACTCATAATCCTTGGCAATAACCATCATTTCTTCAAACAGTCTTGCGGCAAAGTCAAAACATACTTTGGCTTCTTCTGCCATGCTGTCGTCAAGACGTTCTCTAAGAGTATTTTTAATACGTTCTGGATCGTCGCCAAACTGATAATATTTTCCACTACCAGGAACACGTTTGGCAATCATTTGGCCGCCGCTTAGATCTCCCATGTGGCGCACATATATATGTGCCATTAATTTTTGTGGATCGTGTCCTATACCAAGAATGTAACGAAGATATTCGTTAGTTACCGAACACATTTTTGGCGGTGTACTTAAATTTTCAACACCCCACAGCTCAATAAAATCCTGCAATATTGCAGGAGATCTTCTCAGTTCAGGCATGCCATTTAACAATCCCAGTTGCATAGCATGAACTTCTAAAATTTCATATTGTGGGTGTTGATTTTTTAGATAGGTAGCATACAGTTTTGGATTTATGTTACCTGAAAATAAAACTTTTACGAACGGCTTAGTTTCCGCTCTGCGATGTTGTTCTTGTGTTAGTTCTTTTAAACTCATTCTGCATCCACTTTAATTTGTAAAGGAAAGCCAGCCTGTCTTGCAATATGAGTCGCTTCTACGCCTTTTTGTTCTGCAATTTCATAAGTGTAAACACCTACCACTGCTGAACCTTCATTATGAACAGTAAATGTAATTTGCTCTGCACTTTCTCTAGAATGCTTGAACACCGTAATTAAAAGTTCAATTACAAATTCAATTGGAGTTTTATCATCATTTAAAAATAACACCTTGTAACGCTTTGGTTCGGCGATGTCAATTTTAATTTTTTCGTCAATTTTAATTTCGGTATCCACAGTTGCCATTTTAAGCTCTCCGTTGTAATGATATTTATAGTGGGGGCCGAAGCCCCCTGATATTTTTACTTCACTTCTTTTACTTCAATTTTGCGTGGAAGTAATGCTTCGGGTACAATTCTTTCAATTTGAATTGTCAGTAAGCCATCTTTGATTTCTGCAGATTTAATCTCCATGTGTTCTGCGAGAGTAAATCTGCGTTCAAAATCACGGAAAGCCAAGCCTCTGTGTAGATATTCGGTTTCATTAACTTCAGCAGTCAACGACTTTTCGCCTTTAATAGTTAATTGATCACCTTCTACTTCTACAGCAACTTCATCCTTTCCGAATCCTGCTACCGCCACAACTATATTATAAAGGTTTTCACCTTTCTTTTCAATATTATATGGAGGATAATTGTTCGAAATCTGATTTGCAAATCTAGTTTCAAAAGTGTCAAACATTTGGTCGAAACCAATTAATGCTCTGTTTAGTGCATTTACATCAAAACGTGTTAATTGTGTCATTTTATTTTCTCCTTAATTAAGCAAGAATTAAAGTAGGGCCCCACCCGGGCACCCTACATAAGAGTTTAGGTTGTTTCCTTAAACTCTGCGTTGATTGCACTGTCCTCTTGAACAGGCTCGAATGGCTTGTTCTGTTTGGCCTGTGCAATCGCTTGACTGGCCACTGCTAGTTCGCTGGTCTTTTGTACGATAGCGTCTTTGTCAGAGCCTGTCAATTCTGTTTGAAGTGCCTTGACAGCATCTTCAATTTTTGTTTTGTCTGTGTCTGAGAGTGTTGTTTCTTTCATGTCGTTTTCAACATTGTTGATCAACGCTTCGGCTGTGTTCTTAGCATCGATTAGTTCACGTGCCTTCTTATCTGATTCAGCATTAACTTCTGCATCACGAACCATTTGCTCGATTTGCTCTTTGCTTAGTCCACTATCACTCTTAATTGTGATTTGATTTTCTTTGCCAGTATTTTTATCTTTGGCACTGATCTTCATAATTCCGTTGGCATCAATATCAAATGTAACTTCAATCTGTGGCTGACCACGACGTGCTGGAGCAATGCCATCCAACTTAAACTCGCCAAGTAGTTTATTGTATTGGAATAGTTCACGCTCGCCCTGTGCTACTTTGATATCAACTGCTGGTTGATTATCTTCTGCTGTACTAAAAATTTGACTAGCCTTTGTAGGAATAGTTGTGTTCTTTTGTACAAGTTTAGTAAACACACCGCCCATTGTTTCAATACCAAGGCTTAATGGTGTGACGTCTAACAATAGAACGTCCGTGCGATCACCTGCTAGTACACTACCTTGTATGGCCGCACCAACTGCTACTGCTTCGTCTGGATTGACATCACGGCGTGGTGCTTTGCCAAACAATTTTTCAACTGCTTCCTGTACCTTAGGCATACGTGTCTGTCCACCAACAAGAATAATTTCGTCGATGTCTGCGGCTGTAACGCCTGCATCTTTCATTGCAGTTTTACATGGTGCTAGGCTACGTTGAATTAATTCTTCAACTAGGCTTTCTAATTTTGCACGAGTAATTTTAACATTCATGTGCTTAGGGCCACCAGCATCTGCTGTGATGTATGGCAAGTTAACGTCTGTGCTGGCTGAACTAGATAATTCGATCTTAGCCTTCTCTGCGGCATCTTTTAGACGTTGTAAAGCCAGCATATCGTTCTTAAGATCAATTCCTTGTTCTTTCTTAAACTCATCAACCAAGTAATCCATGATACGTTGGTCGAAGTCTTCACCGCCCAAGAATGTGTCGCCGTTTGTTGATAGCACTTCAATTTGTTTTTCTCCATCAACGTTAGCGATTTCAATAATGCTTACGTCAAATGTTCCGCCACCGAGGTCATAAACAGCAACTTTACGATCCTGCTTGTCTGCTTTGTCTACACCGTAGGCCAATGCGGCCGCTGTTGGTTCGTTGATAATACGTAAGACTTCTAGACCTGCAATCTGTCCGGCGTCCTTTGTGGCCTGTCTTTGACTGTCATTGAAATACGCAGGAACAGTAATAACTGCTTTGGTAACAGTTTCACCTAGATAATCTTCAGCAGTCTTTTTCATTTTACGAAGAACTTCTGCCGAAATCTGCGGGGGTGCTAGTTCTTTGTTTGAAGCACGTACCCATGCATCTCCGTTTTTGCTTTCGTAGATTTCATAGGGCATGAGGTCAATATCTTTTTGTACTGCCTCTTCTTTGAATTTACGGCCAATTAATCGTTTGGCCGCATAAATTGTATTTTTGGGATTAGTTACTGCCTGACGTTTTGCACTGGCGCCAACTAGTATTTCATCGTTGGCGTAGGCCACAATACTAGGTGTTGTTCTAGCACCCTCTGAATTTTCAATTACTTTGGAATTTCCTGACTCGATGATTGCTACGCATGAATTGGTAGTTCCCAAGTCGATACCGATGACTTTGCTCATAACTTTTTCTCCTTAAAATAAGCAAGATTTAAATTTGGGCACCTGCCCGTTGTAGAACCCGAAGCATCCTACAAATTTATTTATCTCAGAAATATGTCGTTTATTTGTCTATTGACTCGAATAAACGTAGTACATTTTGAGAGTTGTTTTAGACTAGGTGCGCCCACGTATGTGCAGGTGCTACGCAGTCCTCCTAGTATATCCAATACTGTATTACGAACTGGACCTTTATATTTTACTTCTACAGTACGTCCTTCGCTTGAACGATATTCTGCTATGCCGCCATGGTGTTTGTTCATAGCAGTATCTGAACTCATACCATAAAAAACAACCTTTGGTTCTTGTCCTTCTTCTTGAATTATTGTGCCGCCACCTTGATCGTGCCCTGCCAGCATACCGCCTAGCATCACAAAGTCTGCGCCGGCACCGAAAGCCTTGGCAACATCACCAGGGCAAGTACAGCCACCATCAGCAATAATATGAGCACCAAGTCCGTGAGCGGCATCTGCACATTCAATAATAGCACTAAGTTGTGGATAACCTACGCCAGTTTGAACACGAGTAGTACAGACACTACCAGGACCAATACCCACTTTAATAATATCAGCACCGCGCAAAATTAATTCCTGTGTCATGTCTGCGGTAACAACGTTACCGGCGATAATAGTTGCGTGTGGATATGTTGTTCTAACTTTACTAACAAAGTCTCCAAAATGTTCACTGTATCCGTTGGCCACATCGATGCAGATAAACCGTATTTCAGGATAAGAATTAATTATCTGTCGTAGTTTTAAAAAATCCTTATCGCTGGTACCTGTACTGACGGCAAAATGATCACCGCCAAAATGTCCTACGAAATTGAACAGATCTTCCTCGTCATAGTTTTTAACAAGGCAAGTAAACATCTGATGCTCATACAAAGCCTTGGCCATTCCTATAGTTCCAACGCCGTCCATGTTAGCGGCCATTATAGGAATGCCAGTCCATTCTGCTTTGCTGTGTTTAAATTTATATGTACGATTTAAATCTACTTCTTTTCTACTAGATAGAGTAGAACGCTTTGGTCGAATCAAGACATCTTTGAAGTCTAGTTTGACTTCGTCTTCGATACGCATTTGAAACCTTTCTTAATAGAGTTTTGGTGGCAAAGCCTGTTTTGCCAATTCTTTGCGCCAGCGATTTTTTGCCGCAGATTTTTTACGTTTGCGTTCTGTTGTTGGTTTTTCGTAAAACTCGCGATCACGTAATTCTTGTAAAAGACCGCTGTCCTGAATTTTTTTCTTAAAACGTCTAAGAGCACGTTCGACGGGTTCGCCGTCTTTAACTGTTACTCCTAGTCCTTTTGTTTGTCTATCTCTCATTATTCTCCTCGTTTAGTTTTGGAAAGTCGTAAAATCGATTTTTATTTAAGAGGTCCCACGGTGCTTTCATTGTTTCGCACTTATAGTATGTATTAGGCAGACTCAAAATGTAACTAAAGAATTGGCCAACACTCATAGGACTATTATCCATGTCTATTAAGATATTGTCAACCGAATTGGCCACAGACAATAACCACGCTATATTATCTTCTGTGCCACTGTATAGGTATATGTTTAAATGTTGATTACAGTTCACAGCGTAATTGTGAACGGCAGATTTAAGATTTTCGCTAGGGGTAATTACTAGTAGAGTTTGACTTTGGTCGTAGATACGATCAGGTGCTGTAATTATTTTGATTTTCTTTGTAGAATTCTCTGCCATACTGTGCCTGTGTTTTGTTCTTGATTTTGAACGTAGCCTAATCTTTGGTTTTGGTTATCTGATTGTTGTTCTCTTTGACTATGTAGGTTGTCTTTTTTTTTGAATCTTCGGGTTCTATAACTTCTGTAAGATCGGGTTTAATACGATCTTCCCATGGAAGTTTATCAATAATGCCTTCGCCTTTGAGACGCTCCTGATGCTTTAAAGTGTCCAATGGGTTGTCAATTTTCCACTGACGTTTGGCTTCTTTTTCACGTAGTACTTCTTTTTCAGCCTCTTCAATCATCTTATTCCATTGTTCAAGACCGATTTCGTCTACTATATCGTTTTCTTCTTTTGGAATATGATCCTTGACGTGAGTGTCGATGTCGAACTCTTCATCGTCTGCGTCTTCTACACGATACTCTTGTATGTTAGCATGTTTAGGAAACATCCAACCCACAGGGTGGGGATCTACAGATTCTTTTGGAAAAGGTTGTTTAACATCAACGGATTCACTGTTGTTGGACTTGTGGAGGTTTTCTAACTCGTACAAGTCGCTAGACATTTCTTTGGGTTCTTCGTCCTGCTGTCTAAACCAAGCAAAACTATATTGGCTAGCCAGTAATAGAATAACAGCCAAAGGATCGAACACAATAACAATAATAATAATAACCCATGTTACTGCTTTTTCTAAAATGTTGGCGTCTGGGTTATCCCCATAGATAAGTTTGGCAATGTATTTTATCGGACCAACTTCTGCTTCCACCTTGCGTACTTCAGCGGCGATGGGTGCCCGTTCTTCACTAAGTTGACTAATTGTTTTCTGTTCGGCGGCAATCTCAGAAAGTAATCTAGTGCGTTCTTTGGCCTGCCCTCTACGTAGAGCAACTGCCTTGTCGGCACCTTTTTCATCTTGGCTTCGACCCATAACTTGGTCCACAGCCTCATCCATTTGTTTGAGTGCTCGGCGATTCGCATCTATATTTTCCTTTGCTGTCTTTATCTTTTCATCATATACGGCAATCTTACTTTGTACATCGCCGGACACCAGACTTTGGTCTGTATGTGCTTTACTTAGGAAACCAAAAATACCCATGGACGTAATAACCATGAGAATGAATATAGCACTTAACAAATATCCTTTGATAAATCTAGGTGCTCGCGACCAATTTTGTTTAAGCCATATAGTTGCGGCCAATTTGCTTATTTCTAAGGCCACGCCCATGATGATAATTGGAATTACGGCGGCGGCAAAAATGGCAACCAGTCCCGCCACTGAGTAATAAATGGCGACAGCGGATACTGATAATCCGCTGACTAGTGTTAGGTATGCTATTAATTTGTCGCTTGTTTTATAAACCATATCTAATATTTATCGACGAGCAAACGTCCAAAACTGACTATCTATTGTTCTACATCCAAC
>JACCDW010009948.1_pt1 | contig 18734 bp, 15 predicted proteins | sample 7449781 | NCBI WGS metagenome assembly JACCDW01 (sample SAMN15323449, study PRJNA562643) | freshwater metagenome | isolation source: river surface water | place: USA:Blue River Watershed | collected 2017-08-18
CGGCTTGGTAAGCCGCGCCCTGCTCCGCTTTCCGTGCAACGAAGCGCTCCACGTTGTGCCCTTCCATCACCGAAGCATTGTCCGAGTAAGCCACCACCGTGTGCTGGGGGCTCAGCTGGTGCGTGTTGCGGATCATGCCGAACAGGCTCTTGGCCTGGGCCACGCCGTCAATGGTGAACTCAGCGTTGAAAATCTTGTGGCGGCAGTGCTCGCTGTTGGCCTGCGCAAACATCATCAACTCCACATCGGTAGGGTTGCGTTTCAGACCCGTGAAGGCATTGACCAAGTAGTCGATTTCGTCTTCGGCCAGCGCCAGACCCCAAGATGTGTTGGCAGACACCAAAGCTGCGCGGCCACCGCCCAACACATCCACATGGTCCATGGGCGCGGGGTCGAGTGCCGTGAACAAGGCCGCAGCCTCATCGCGGCTGGGCATGGCCGATTCGGTCATGCGGTCGTGCAGCGTGGCGGCCACCTGACCCAGCTGTTCTGCGCTCAGCTTGGCGGTGCTGAGCAAGCCTGACTTCATCACCAGGCGGTATTCTGTCAGGCGCTCCACACGGCGCACGTCAAAACCGCAGTTGTGGGCAATGTCGGTGGCCTTGGATGCCCAAGGCGAGACAGTGCCGATGCGCGGACTGACCACGATCACAGGGCCATCGGTGGGGCCTGCGTAAGGCTCGCCGTAAGTCAGCAGTGCTGCCAGGGTTTCTTTTTGGACGTCCTGTAAAGGCGTTGTGGTGGCCACCAGATGCACGAAACGGGCGTTGATACCCTGAATGTGTGGCGAAATCTCTGCCAGTCGTGGCAAAAGCTGGGCAATGCGAAAGTCGCTGAGGGCGCTTGCGCCTTCGAAAGTCGTGATGTGCAGGGACACGGGGTGGCCTTGTAAAGAGACGGAAAACCGTAGCGCCGGGGCCGCTGACTGGGGCTGACCGACAAAGGCGCTATTTTAGCCAGGGAAACCCTGATGAAGTCGGTTCACGATGCAGCAAAACACAAGTTCAGCATGGCTTGAGTCTCGCTGCGCTGCCCCTCAGCAGCGCTCAAACCCTGGAACACCTGAATGCTTGCATGGCTTATTGCTCAGCGCTCTGCCCGTCACACGAATCCGTTTGACCTGGCCCTTTCACTCAGGTGTAACCAAGATTAACAGTGCGGCTTTTGAGTCAACTTTGCACGAATCCTCGCGTTAGCTTCTTTTCACCACAATCACTTGGAAAGTTCTCATGCGACACACCCCCAAAATTTGGCTTGCGCTGCTGATGCTCAAGACATTGAGTCTGAGTCACGCCGCCAACCCGCTCGAAAAAATCATTCATCAGGAAACAGAAAAAATACAGCTCCATGGCCAAGAACGGACCCATGACCAAGCCCACCACCAAAATCAGACCTCCTCGCATCAAGTAACCAGCTGCCGCGAGGAAAGTCGTTTGCGATCTGTACAAGGCAGCATGCAAACACGCATGAAATTCATCAATAAACGGCCCCACGAAGTGCGAACCTACTGGCTGGATTACAACGGTCGACGGGTCTTCTACAAAGCCATTGCGCCCAATGGTCAATACACACAGCCCACTTACAAGACACACCCATGGGTTGTGACAGATCAAAAAGACAACTGCCTGGAGATTTATGTCTCAAACAACCGCTCCAGTACCGTCGAAATCCGCTGATCCATGTGACGACAAGTGCTCGCCACGCACGCGCCCTTGTTGACTGAACGCGCATAAACCAAGTCGCCTGCTCATTTTTGATGCTGATGGGATAATCACACCCCATGACGATCACCATCAAAACCGCTCAAGACATCGAAGGCATGCGCGTGGCTTGCCGCTTGGCCTCGGAAGTCCTCGACTACATCGAGCCCTTCATCAAGCCCGGCATCACCACCAACGAGATTGACAAGCTGTGCCACGACTACATGGTCGATGTGCAAGGCTGCATCCCTGCCCCGCTGAATTACGCGCCAGGCGGCTACAAGCCTTACCCCAAGTCGATCTGCACCTCGATCAACCACCAGGTTTGCCACGGCATCCCGAACGACAAGCCGCTCAAAAAAGGCGACTCGCTCAACATCGACATCACCACCATCAAAGATGGCTGGCATGGTGACACCAGTCGCATGATCCATCTGGGCGAAGCTTCGATTGCCGCCAAACGCTTGTCCAGCCTGACGTATGACGCCATGTGGAAAGGCATTGAACAGGTCAAGCCAGGTGCCCATTTGGGCGACATTGGCCATGCGATCCAGAAGTTTGCCGAAGGGCACGGCTTTTCGGTGGTGCGTGAGTTTTGCGGACACGGCATTGGACGCGGTTTTCACGAAGAACCGCAGGTGCTTCACTACGGCAAGCCCGGCACCCTGACAGAACTGGTGCCTGGCATGATTTTCACCATCGAGCCCATGATCAATGCGGGCAAACGTGACATCAAGGAAATGGGCGATGGTTGGACCATTGTGACCAAAGACCATTCCTTGTCTGCGCAGTGGGAGCACACGGTGGTGGTCACCGAAACGGGTTATGAAGTGCTGACCATGTCTGCGGGCAGCCCTCCCATTCCCGCTTTCATCACCGCAAAAACAGCGCCCTGAAATGATCACCTTGGCTCCTACGGCCGATTTGGCCCTGCTGCGCGACACCTACAAGCACGACAAAACGGTGGTTTTAACCACCCTGGCCAACAGCGGAGCAGCGACACGGGGCCTCAAGCAAACCTTGAAGCAGCTGTCGATCTTGGCCGATGGCTTGCTGATTCAGCTCTGGCAAAACGCCGGCTTTGCGCCCGAATTGTGTTTGGTCGCGGTCGGGGGCTTCGGCCGTGCAGAGCTGTTCCCATCGTCCGATGTCGATGTGTTGGTGCTCATGCCCGACGGCATGTCCCCCGAAAGCACCCCCCAACTCCAAGCGCAGCTGGAACGCTTCATTGGCAGCTGCTGGGACACGGGTCTGGAAATTGGCTCCAGCGTTCGCACCTTAAGTGAATGCCTGGCTGAATCGGCCAAAGACATCACAGTGCAGACCTCACTGCTGGAGTCGCGCAGGGTGACTGGCAACACACGCTTGTTCACCGAATTCCAGAAGCAATACCAAGCGGCCATGGACCCGCAGGCTTTTTTGGTGGCCAAAACGCTGGAAATGCGCCAACGGCACACCAAGTTCGAAGACACCCCTTATGCACTGGAACCCAACTGCAAAGAATCGCCCGGCGGCATGCGCGACTTGCAAGTGATTTTGTGGATCGCCCGCGCGGCCAATCTCGGTCACAGCTGGGACGAACTGGCACGCAAGGGTCTGGCCACACCTTTGGAAGCCAGACAGATCAAGCGCAACGAGGCCCTGCTGGGCTTGATCCGGGCACGCCTTCATTTGCAAGCCAAGCGACGCGAAGACCGCTTGGTTTTTGACCTGCAGACCAATGTGGCCGAGTCTTTCGGCTATGCCTCCGATGTGACGCCAGAAGGGCGACTGGCCTTGCGCGCCAGCGAAAAGCTGATGCGTCAGTACTATTGGGCCGCCAAAGCGGTGACCCAACTCAACCAGATTTTGCTGCTCAACATCGAAGATCGACTCAAGACCGACCGGGGCGAGTCAGTCAGTGACTTCCGCCCACTCAACGAGCGCTTCTTTGAAAAAGCGGGCCTGATCGAAGTGGCCAGCGACGATCTGTATCAAAAGCACCCTCACGCCATCCTGGAGACCTTTTTGCTCTACCAGGCCACCCCGGGAGTGAAGGGCTTTTCTGCCGGAACATTGCGAGCACTCTACAACGTGCGGGCCATCATGAATGGACGCTTTAGGGCCGATCCGGTCAACCGCGCCACGTTTTTGCAAATCCTGCAGCAACCCCAGGGCATCACGCACGCGATGCGACTGATGAACGAAACCTCGGTTTTAGGACGTTACCTGTGGGTATTCCGGCGCATTGTCGGCCAGATGCAGCACGACCTGTTTCATGCCTACACGGTGGACCAGCACATCCTGATGGTGCTGCGCAATGTGCGGCGCTTTTTCATGCCCGAGCACACGCACGAATACCCGTTTTGCTCACAGCTGGCAGGCGGCTGGGACAAGCCCTGGATTCTCTACACGGCTGCGCTGTTTCACGACATCGCCAAAGGCCGGGGCGGTGACCACTCCAAGCTGGGCATTGCCGAAGTGCGCACCTTTGCACGCCAGCACAAACTGGACAAAGAAGACACGCAGTTGATCGAGTTTCTGGTGGGCGAACACCTGACCATGAGCCATGTGGCCCAAAAAGAAGACCTCAGCGACCCCGAAGTCATTACCCGTTTTGCCCAGCGCGTGGGCAACGAGCGCCGCCTGACCGCTTTGTATTTGCTCACGGTGGCCGACATCCGTGGCACCAGCCCCAAAGTGTGGAACGCCTGGAAAGGCAAGCTGCTGGAAGACCTGTACAAGTCCACCCTGCGCGTGCTGGGTGGCCGTGCGCCTGATGCCAATGCCGAAGTCGAGGCCCGCAAGCGCGAGGCCCTGATCGAGCTGGCCCGCCACAGCGAACCGCACGAAGGCCAAAAAGCCCTGTGGGACACGCTGGATGTGGGCTATTTCATGCGCCACGACGCCTCTGACATCGCCTGGCACGCCCGCCAGCTGTCACGCCATGTGGCCAAGCCCGCCGAAGGTCCTGCCAAGCCCATCGTGCGGGCGCGCATTTCCCCCGTCGGAGAGGGCCTTCAGGTGCTGGTGTTCACACCCGACCAACCCGACTTGTTTGCCCGCATTTGCGGCCACTTTGACCAATCGGGCTTCAGCATTCTGGACGCCACAATCCACACCACCCGCACCGACTGGGCTTTAGACACCTTTCAGATCGTGACCCCCGTCTTGCCCGAACATTACCGTGAACTGCTGAGCATGGTCGAATCTGGCCTGACCCAAACACTGGACAAACAAGGCCCCCTGCCCGCCGCCGCCCGTGGTCGTGTCTCACGCCGGGTCAAGAGCTTCCCTGTCACACCGCGCGTGACCCTCAAGCCTGATGAAAAAGCGCAGAACTGGTTGCTCAGCATTTCAGCCAGCGACCGGATCGGCCTGCTTTACAGCATTGCGACCGTGTTGGCCCGCCACGGCATCAACCTGCAGTTGGCCAAAATCAGCACCTTGGGCGAACGGGTCGAAGACACTTTTCTGGTCAGCGGCGCAGCTTTGCAGCAAAACAAGGCCCAGATCGAGATCGAGACGGAACTGCTGGCGGCGCTGCAGGCGGGATGAACTTGGTCAAAATTCAAAGCGCCATTTTTCTCCCTCTGCAGGCAAGATAAATCCAAGCTGGAAAGACCTAGCTCCTCTTGCGTGGCGGCAAGCCCGTGTGTTGCGTCAGCAACTGACCTTTTTTAGGCTGCCCCATTCGCTTGGGCTTGGTCGACAAGGCCACCGATGACTTCTCCCCTGCACCGGTGCTGTTCTTGCGTCGGGCGCTCTTGTAGCCATCTTCGGCCAGCGGCTGCCAGCTCGGAATCAAATGGTGTTTGCCGTTGCCGATCAAGTCCGCCCGGCCCATGGCCTTGAGAGCTTCGCGCAGCAAGGGCCAGTTGTTCGAGTCGTGGTAGCGCAAAAACGCTTTGTGCAGGCGGCGGCGTTTGTCGCCTTTGACGATGTCCACCTTTTCGCTGTCGCGGGTGATCTTGCGCAGCGGGTTGCGGGTGGAGTGGTACATGGCCGTGGCGGTGGCCATGGGGCTGGGGTAAAAGGTTTGCACCTGGTCGGCCCTGAAGCCGTTCTTTTTGAGCCAGATGGCCAGGTTCATCATGTCTTCGTCGCTGGTGCCGGGGTGGGCGGCGATGAAGTACGGGATGAGGAATTGCTTTTTACCGGCCTCTTCGCTGTACTTGTCGAACATCGACTTGAAGCGGTCGTAGGTGCCGATGCCCGGCTTCATCATCTTGGACAGCGGGCCGCCCTCGGTGTGCTCGGGTGCGATTTTCAGGTAGCCGCCCACATGGTGCTGCACCAGCTCTTTCACATACTCGGGCGACTGCACGGCAAGGTCGTAACGTAGACCGGAGCCGATCAAGATTTTCTTGATGCCCTTGAGGTTGCGCGCCCGGCGGTACATGTTGATCAGCGGGCCATGGTCGGTGGTCAGATTCTGGCAAATGCCGGGGAACACGCAGCTCGGTTTGCGGCAGGCCGACTCGATCTCGGGGCTGCGGCAACCCAGGCGGTACATGTTGGCAGTGGGGCCGCCCAGGTCAGAGATGACACCGGTGAAGCCTTTGACCTTGTCGCGGATATCTTCCACCTCGCGGATGACGGATTCTTCGGAGCGGCTTTGGATGATGCGGCCTTCGTGCTCGGTGATGGAGCAGAAGGTGCAGCCGCCAAAACAGCCGCGCATGATGTTCACGCTGAAGCGGATCATCTCCCACGCTGGAATTTTGGTCGCGTGGTCGTGGCTGCCGTTTTCGTCGGCATAGCGCGGGTGTGGGCTGCGGGCGTACGGCAGGTCGAACACATGGTCCATCTCAGCGGTGGTGAGCGGGATGGGTGGCGGCGTGATCCACACGTCGCGGGCGGTGTGGCCTTCCCCATGCGCTTGCACCAAGCAGCGAGCGTTGCCGGGGTTGGTTTCAAGATGCAGCACGCGGTTGGCATGGGCATAGAGCACGGCATCTTGCTTGACCTGCTCATAGCTGGGCAGGCGGATGACGCTTTTGTCACGGGGCGGCACTTTGTGGGTGCCTTTGCCCCTAAGACCAGATGAAAGGGCCGGGTTGGGCACAAAAGTCAGCGGCTGAATGATGGGCTGAATAGCGGCTTGCGCTGTGCGAGCTTGTGCCACAGCAGCCGACAAATCGGCTTCAACGTTTTTAGCGTTGTGGCCCTCGGCCACTTCTTTGGCTTCTTCTTCACGGGCGCAAGTGGCACCCTGCTCCCGGGCTTGGTCCGAGATCATCAAATAGGGGTTGATGTGCGCTTCCACATGGCCGGGGGTGTCCACGCTGGTGGAATCGATCTCGTACCAGCCTTCTGGCGTCTCGCGGCGCACAAAGGCGGTGCCGCGCACGTCGGTGATCTGCTGCACCGGCTCGCGGGCGGCCAGGCGGTGGGCGATCTCGACAATGGCGCGCTCGGCGTTGCCGTACAGCAGCAAGTCGCATTTGCTGTCCACCACCACCGAGCGGCGGACTTTGTCAGACCAGTAGTCGTAATGCGCAATGCGGCGCAAGCTGCCTTCGATGCCGCCCAGCACAATGGGCGTTTCCGGGAAGGCTTCACGGCAGCGTTGGCTGTACACAATGGCGGCGCGGTCGGGCCGTTTGCCGCCCACGTCGCCGGGGGTGTAGGCGTCGTCGCTGCGGATTTTGCGGTCCGCCGTGTAGCGGTTGATCATGGAGTCCATGTTGCCGCTGGTCACGCCCCAAAACAGGTTGGGCTTGCCCAATGCCTTGAAGGGCTCGGCGCTTTGCCAGTCGGGTTGGGCGATGATGCCGACGCGAAAGCCCTGGTTTTCGAGCATGCGGCCGATCACGGCCATGCCGAAGCTCGGGTGGTCCACATAAGCGTCGCCGGTCACCAGGATGATGTCGCAGCTGTCCCAGCCCAGTTGCGTCATTTCTTCGCGGCTCATCGGCAAGAACGGCGCCGTGCCAAAGCGCTGTGCCCAGAACTTGCGGTAGCTGGTCAGCGGTTTGGCGTTGCGCGGGAAGAACGAGACGTCTGCGAAGGCGTTCATGGACAGGGTTTCGGGATAACCCTGTAGTTTAGAGGGTCAGGGGTGGGCTTGGGGACTGAACGGTTATTGGCCAGCGTCACCGGGCCATTCGGACTTGGGCAGGCGCCAGCTTCGTCATGCTGCGGGTACGCAGAAATCCTCAGCCGGCGCCTGCCCAAATCCGAACGGCTCTTGTGCCACGAGCGATTCAGAGGTCTTTTTGGGCCCGCGCGATCAGGTCGGCGACGACCTGTTCGTCACCGATCTGCTGCGCGGCGAGCAAAGCCAGCTTCACCAGAAACAGCTCGCTCTTGTCCTGCCCCACCGCGTCAATCGCGGTGGCGAGCTGATCGTAGACGGTCTCCAAGCCGCCAATGGTCAATCCTGGGGTGTTCATGCGGCAACTCCGGTGGTGGCTTGTTTGAGGGCGGCGTTCAGGCGGTGCGCGTCCAGCGTCATCCAGCGGGCGCAGACATGCTGGTCGGGGCGCAGCAGGTAGGCGGCGCCGGAGGTAGCAACGCCCCAGCGGCTGCGGGCGCGGCCTTCGGGGTCGGGCAGGCAGGCGTCAGCGCCTTCCGACGAAGCGCCCTGCCCGATCTGCAGCACGCGCAGCTTCAGGCCTTGGGCGCGCCAGGCTTGCACCGTGGCCTGCACGTCGGCGGGCAAGTGGTCGCCAAAGACCAGCAGGTCAAAGCCGCCGCCCAGGTGGTCGAGCAGGAAGTTGTCCGCGCCCAAGCGCACGTTGGCCGGCGGCGCGCCATGCGCCGGACCGGACTGGAACAGCGCGTTGTCGTCGCCCGCGCTGTTGAGCTTTGATCCGGTGTACTCGTGCGGGCGCGAGGTGCGCCAGTGGTAGAGCGGGCGCACAAAGGCTTCGGTCAGCGACAGCGACAACACCGCATCGCGCAGCAGCCGGAAACCGCGGCTGGGCGGCGTCATGAAGCGCGTGCTCTTGCCGGCTTCGTCGATGATTTCCCAGGCCGCCCCCACGCGCTCGGCGCTGTAGCTGGCCAGCAGGCTTTCGGGCGCTTGCCCGCTGCAGATCAGGCCCAAACGCCAGGCCAGGCCTTGCGCGTCCTGGAAGCCGGTGTTGGCGCCGCGCACGCCAAAGATCGGCAGCAGGTGGGCAGCGTCGCCAATGAAGAGCGTGCGGCCCGCGCGGTAGTCGGGCAGCGTGAGGGTGCGTGCCGAATAGACCGAGCACCAGTCCATCGCCCAGGGCCTGTCGCCGTGCCCAATCAGTTCGAGCTGGGCGTCGATGCGCGCCTTCAGCGATGCGGGCTCCAGCGCCTGTTCGGGCGTTTCGCCCTCGGGCAGCTGGTAGTCCACGCGCCAGATGTTCAGGGGCTCGCGGTGCATCAGCACCGTGTTGCGCGGGTTCCAATCGGGGTCGAAAAAGGCCAGTCGCTCGGTGGGCAGCGGCAGGTCGATGCGGATGTCGGCGATCACGAAACGGCCTTCGTAGGAGGCGCCTTCCAATTTCAGGTCCAGCAGCGTGCGCAGCCCTGAGCGTGCGCCGTCGGCCGCCACCAGCCATTCGGTCTCCAGCGTGTAGCGGCCTTCGGGTGTGTCGACCTCAACGACCGAGTGGTCTGCGTGCTGCACCAGCCCCGTGACGCGGTTGCCCCAGCGGACCTCGATCAGCGGGTGGACTTCGCAGGCGTCGACCAGAAATTCTTCCAGGAACTGCTGCTGCAGGTTGATCATGGGCCAGAAACGGTCGTTGTCGTCTTGCGGCGCCTCCATGCGAAAGACGCGCTGGCCACGGTAGAAAGAATTGCCAAAGCGCCAGGGCAAGCCATGCTGCGTGACGCGCTCGGCCACCCCCACCTGCTGCAGGATTTCCATCGAGCGGCGCGTGAAGACGATGGCACGGCTGCCTTCGCTGACCTGCAACTCCGACTCCAGCAAGACACAAGGCACGCCATGGCGCGCGAGTTCGAGCGCAGCCGTCATGCCGACCGGGCCGCCACCGGCGATCACCACACGGTGGCGCGGCTGTGTGCCATGGCGTGAGGCCAGCCAGGGCTGGTGAACTTTGTAGTCGTAATAGATCGAGCGGCGTGGCTCGGTGGTGGGGCTGTGCATGCGGTCTCCTCGCTTTGTGCAGTGGGCGCAGTTTAGGGGATGAAGCGTCCGAATACGTCACCAAAAGGGGACGTCACCCTTCCTGCTGCCCCAGCAGCCAGGCCACCAGCTCTTTGTGCCCGGACACGCCGAGCTTGCGGTACAGGCGCTTGCTGTAGGTCTGGGCGCTGGCGGGCGTGAGGCCCAGGCGTTGGGCGAGTTCGGCGCTGGACAAGCCCTGCAGCAGGCCGCGCACCACGTCTTCCTCGCGCGCCGTGAGCGCAGGGCCGCGCAGCGCCAGGCGGTCGAGCATCAGCGCCATCAGATCAACACTGAGCACCTGCCCGGTGTAATGCAGGCGCACCGCCTGCACGATCATGGGTGCCAGGGCCTCCACGGTGGCCACATCGCGCTCGCTCAAGTGGCCATGCTCCACACCCCGGTACAGGTTCACCGAGAGCCAGCGCCGCCCTTCGTGCAGCGACAGAATCGCCAGGCGCTCGGCCACCTGCGGCAAGGTGTAGCAGGTCTGGCGGTAGTCGGGGTGCTGCACATCGCCAGCGGCCTGGCGGTGCAGCACGATGTGCGGGCGCTGCGGTGGCGCCTTGCGGGCAGCGGCCACGTGCGCCTGCATGACCTGCTGCGCGCCATCGAGCCGGTAAAAACGCTGCACATAGGCCTGCGAAATGTACGGCAGCTCGCGTGTGCGCGCGCGGTCGCCCACGGCCACGGTGCGCGGCCGGCCGGTGCCTTCGAATGAAAAAATCGTGCACTGCGCCAAGGGCACCAGTGGCCCGAGCAAACGCAGCACCTCTTCGGCCACCGCGTGGCGGTCAGACAGGCCCAGCTTGCCGAGCAAGGCCGTGAGGTGCGCCAAGGGCAAATCCAGCGCTGCCGTCGCATGCACAGGGCAGACCCAGAAGGCCGGTGCGGCGGTAGCGGGCGACAAGGCTGTGGACATGCCCGCATGGTAGCGGCATGCCCTGCCCGCTCGGTTATTCTCAGCCCATGCCTTTCTCGCTGGCCGCCCCGGCCCACCACGAACTCGCCATCAAGAAGAGCCGCTTCATCTGCTGCGTCGAACCGGTGTCGGGGCGCGAGCAGGCCCAGGCGCGGGTGGCCCAGCTCAAGGCCGAGCACCCGGATGCGCGGCATGTCTGCTGGGCGCTGCTGGCCGGTGGCCAGTCGGCCGCCAACGACGATGGCGAGCCCGGTGGCACCGCCGGGCGCCCCATGCTCGAGGTGTTGCGGCATCAGGACCTGCAGGGCGTGCTGGCCACGGTGGTGCGCTACTTTGGCGGCATCAAGCTGGGCGCAGGCGGCCTGGTGCGCGCCTACACCGACGCGGTGGCGCAGACGGTGCTGAGCGCCGACAAGATCCCCCTGCTCAAGCAAGCCCGGCTGGCCTGCAGCGTGCCGTATGCGCTCGAAGGGCTGGTGAGGCGTGAGCTCGAACTGGCGCAGGCGCAGCAGCTGTCGGTGTCGCACGCCACTCTCGTCACGCTGCAATTTGCCTTGCCCGAGCCCGCTGCCGCAGCGCTGGTGCAGCGCCTGAGTGACAAGGGCCACGGTCAGCTGGTCTGGCTCGGGCCCGAGGCGCTGGGATAATCGCGCGCATGCCCGAGCACGACGCCCCCAACAGCCCCCGCTCCAAGACCGATCTGTTCCTGTCCTTCACCTGGCTGGCTTTGCAAGGCTTTGGCGGCGTGCTCGCGGTGGTGCAGCGGGTGCTGGTCGATGAAAAGCGCTGGCTCACGCGCGAGCAATTCATCGAAGACTGGGCCGTGGCCCAGATCATGCCGGGGCCCAATGTGGTCAACCTCTCGATGATCATCGGCGGGCGCTACTTTGGCCTGGGGGGCGCCTTGGCGGGTCTGGCCGGCATGCTGACGGCGCCGCTGCTGGTGGTGGTGCTGCTGGCGATCGCTTTTGGTGGCGTCTCGGACGCGGCTTGGGCTCAAGGCGCACTGCGCGGCATGGGCGCGGTCTCGGCGGGCCTGATCGCGGCCGTCGGCCTCAAGCTGATCGGTGCGCTCAAGAACAACCCCATGGGCATGCCGGTGTGCATCGGCCTGGCGGTGCTGAGCTTTGTGGGTGTGGGGGTGTTGCGCTGGCCACTCGCCTGGGTTTTACTCGGTGTGGGCGTGCTGGGCTGCGGCTGGGCCTATGCACAACTGGCCCGGCACGCGCTGGACAAGGAGTCCGTGTGAACCCGGTGTTGCAGCTCTCGGTGGCCGACTGGTGGGGCCTGTTCCAGCATTTTGTGACGCTCTCGCTGCTGGCCGTGGGCGGCGCCATCACCACCGCGCCCGACATGCACCGTTACCTGGTCGACGAGATGCATTGGCTCAGCGAATCTCAGTTCACCTCGTCGATCGCCCTGGCGCAGGCTGCGCCCGGCCCCAATGTGTTGTTTGTGGCGCTCATGGGCTGGCACGTGGGCATGAACGCGGCCCTTGGCGCTGGCGGCGGTCTGCTGTGGCAAACCGCGCTGTCGGCCTTGGGCGTGCTGATCACCATGCTGGGCATCATGCTGCCCTCTTCCTTGCTGACCTACACCGCCACGCGCTGGGCGCACCAGCACCGCGACAAGCGGCCGATCCGCGCCTTCAAATCGGGCATGGCACCGATCGTGATTGCGCTGCTGCTGGCCACGGCCTGGCTGCTGACCTCGGCCCACCAAGACCTGGGCCGCGACTGGCCGCTTTATGTGCTGACGCTGCTGACCACCCTGGTCGTGTGGCGCACCCGGCTGCACATGCTGTGGCTAATTGGTGCTGGCGCCCTGCTGGGCGCCCTGGGCTGGGTCTGAGCCCAGCCGCATCGCTCAGGTGCCGCGTTGGCGCACCGCTTCGTAAAGACACACGCCGCTGGCCACCGAGACGTTGAGGCTGTCGACGGCCCCGTGCATGGGGATGTGCACCAGCTCATCACAGGTCTTGCGCGTGAGCTGGCGCATGCCCGGACCTTCGGCGCCCAGCACCAGGGCGGTCGGGCCCTTCAGGTCCACCTGGTAGATCGATTTGTCCGACTCGCCCGCAGTGCCAATCACCCAGATGTTGCGTTCCTTGAGTTCGTTCAAGGTGCGCGCGAGGTTGGTGACCATGAAGTAAGGCACGGTCTCGGCCGCGCCGCTGGCCACCTTGGAGACCGTGGCGTTCAGGCCCGCCGCATGGTCCTTGGGGGCGATCACCGCATGGGCACCGGCGCCATCGGCCACGCGCAGGCAGGCGCCCAGGTTGTGGGGGTCCGTCACGCCATCGAGCACCAGTAAAAGGGGCGGGGCGCTGATCTGGTCCAGCAGGTCGTCCAGCGAATGCGCTTGCGGCAGGGCTTGGACAATCGCCGCCACGCCCTGGTGGCCATGGCTACCGGCCAGCTTGGCCAGGCGCAGACCGTCGGCTTCGATCAGGCGCACACCGGCTTCCTTGGCGCGTTCGATGAACTGGCGCATGCGCGCATCGCGGCGGCTGGCTTCGAAGTAGACCTCAACGACAGACTCGGGCGCGACTTTGAGGCGCACACCCACGGCATGGAAGCCGAACAGCACTTTGGGAGCAGACATGCCCCGATTATCCCTGCCCGGTCTCGCTCAAGCGGCCAGCCTCAATCTGCAGGCGGCGCCCGCAGCGGGCGGCCAGCGCGTGGTCGTGCGTGACCAGCACCAGCGTCGTGCCCTGCTCGCGGTTGAGCGTGAACATCAGCGCCATGATGGCTTCGCCAGTGGCGGGGTCGAGGCTGCCCGTGGGCTCGTCGGCCAGGAGCAATTCGGGCTTGACCACAAAGGCCCGTGCCAGCGCCACACGCTGCTGCTCGCCGCCCGACAAGACCTTGGGCAAGTGCCTGAGCCGATCGCCCAAGCCCACGCGCTGCAGCATGGCGGCCGCTTGCGCGCGCGCATCGGGCACGTCGGCCAGCTCCAGCGGCAGCATCACGTTTTCGAGTGCCGTGAGGTGCGGCATGAGCTGGAAATTCTGGAACACAAAGCCCATGTGGCGCGCGCGCAGTGCGGCGCGGCCATCTTCGTCAAGCGCAAACAGGTCTTGCCCGCCCAGCAGCACCTGGCCCTGGCTGGGCGTGTCCAGCCCGGCCAAGAGGCCCAGCAAGGTGCTTTTGCCCGAGCCAGAGGCCCCGACGATGGCCACGGTTTGCCCGGGCCAAAGCGCAAAAGAGATATCGCGCAAAATGGCGAGTTCGCCACCGGCCTGGGGCACTGATTTACCCAGGCCGCTGACCTTCAAAATCGGATCTGGCATGACTTCGCCCTTGTTCAATCGCCGTCACTTTACCGCGTCGCTGCTGCCCTTGGCCGCCGCAGGCCATGCGCTGGCTGTGGCGTCTGCCTCGCGCAAGATCTTGGTCTTGGGTGACTCACTGAGTGCCGAATATGGCTTGCCGCGCGGCAGCGGCTGGGTCGCTTTGCTGCAGCAGCAACTGGACAAATCCCACCTCGGCACGCAGGTGGTCAACGCCAGCATCAGCGGTGAGACCACTTCCGGGGGCCGCTCGCGCCTGCCCGCGCTGCTGCGCCAGCACCAGCCCACGCATGTGGTGGTCGAACTCGGCGGCAACGACGCCCTGCGCGGCCTGCCCTTGGACATGACGCGCGAGAACCTGGGCTTTTTGCTGCAAGCCAGCCGCGAGGCCGGCGCCCGCGTGCTGTTGCTGGGCATGCAGATGCCCCCCAATTACGGCGCCGAGGCCACGCGCCGATTCGCCGCGCTCTACCCTGCGCTGGCCAAACAGCACGGCGCAGCGCTGGTGCCGTTTTTCCTCAAGGGCGTGGGCGATGATCCTGATCCCACGCGCTGGTTCCAGGCCGACCGCATTCACCCCAACGAAGCCGCCCAGACGCGGCTGCTGGCCAATGTCTGGCCCGAACTCAAGAAACTGCTGGCATGAGTGTGCACACCATCACAGCCGACGAGGCCATGGCGCGTTACGACCGTTTTGACGCGGTCATCGACGCCCGCTCCGAGGGCGAATACGCCCAAGACCACCTGCCAGGCGCACTCAACTGGCCCTCGCTCAACAACGAAGAGCGCATCCGCGTGGGCACGCTCTACAAACAGGTCAGCCCCTTTGAGGCGCAAAAAATCGGCGCCGCCCTGGTGGCGGCCAACATCTCGCGCCACATCCAGGACCAGGTGCTCGACAAACCCAAGGCCTGGCAGCCGTTGATTTATTGCTGGCGCGGTGGCAAGCGCAGCAACTCGCTGGCCTTGATCCTGGGCCAGATCGGCTTCAAGGTGCACCTGATCGAAGGCGGCTACAAGGCCTTTCGCCAAGCGGTGGTGCAGGACACGCCGCGCCGCGTGGCGCCCTTGCCATTTCGTGTGCTGTGCGGCCCCACGGGTTCGGGCAAGACCCGGCTGCTGCACGCTCTGGCCGCCGAGGGTGCGCAGGTGCTGGACCTCGAAGCCCTGGCCAGCCACCGGGCCTCGGTGCTGGGCGTGATCCCTGGCCAGCCGCAGCCCACGCAAAAAGCCTTTGAAACCCGCTTGTGGGACGCGCTGCGGCGTTTCGATGCGGCGCGCGCGGTGTTTGTGGAAGCCGAAAGCAAGAAAGTCGGCAACCTGACTTTGCCCGAGGGCCTGATCACCGCCATGCGCGCCAGCCCCTGCATCCGCCTGGACCTCTCGCTGGAAGACCGTGTGCAGTTGCTGCTGGAGGATTACGAGCACTTTGTGCACGACGCCGACTACTTTTGCGAGCGGCTCGAACGCCTGGCCGATCTCAAGGGCCGCGCCGTGGTCGAGGCCTGGCAGGCTCAGGTGCGCGCAGGACAAACGCCGACCGTGGTGGCCGAGCTGCTGCAGCGGCACTACGACCCCGGCTATGAAAGCTCGACCGCGCGCAACTTTGTGCGCTACAGCCAGGCCCCCAGCCTGAGCCTGCACGGCCCGGATGCGACCGAGATGCGGCGTGCGGCGGTGCAACTGCTGAAAGGCGAAGGCCTGGTCGAGCCCCGCTGATGGGCTGTGGCCAGGGGCAGCTCAGGCGGGCGTGCTCAGACTGATCTGCCGAACCAGGGCATTGGCCGGCAAGCGTGCACTCAAGTCGGGGCTGCTTTTGCCGACGCTCACCACTTTTTGGCCCGACATCGGGGACAAGGCGGCCACGAAAGTGCCCTCGCTGAGCACCGGCTCGCCGTAGCGCATGTCCAGCGCAGGCAGGTTCAGCCAGGCGGGCACCACCCGCAGCGAGCGCACTGGCCCATAAAACCCATAGACGTTTGAGCTCATGCCGTCCCAAAAGGTGCAGGAGGCATCACCTTCGTAGGCCACTTTGGGGTAGACGCAGACCTGGTACAGGCTGAGGCGCGTTGGGCTGCTGCCCACACCGTCGCAGACGATCACGCCGTTGTTACCCGAGGCACATTGCGCATGCTCGGTAGCGCTGGTGGGCGGCAAGCTGGGTGCGATGCCTGGATCGGCCAGTTTGAGCAACTTGAACGCGCTGCCTGTGGTGCGCAGCGCAGGTCGGCTGATGCCCGAGACCGACAGGTTTTTGGCCAGGCTGGGGTGGCTCGTGCTCAGATCGCTGGTCAGCGAGGACTCGATCTCGTCCAGGCTGGCCTGGGGCACGGCGGTGCGCAGCGCGGCGATGGCGCCCGACACAAAGGCGGTGGCCGGTGAGGTGCCCGCGTTGCGGCTCCAGCAGTCGAGCTCGGAGCTGCTGCACAGGGTGGGCATGGCGTAGCTGCCCTCGGTGTCACCACCTGGGGCGAACAGCTTGACCTGTGGGCTGAAATTCGAATAACTGGCCACGCCGCTGTAGCCCAGCTTGGCTGCCGCCACACTGAGTGTGTTGCTCACGCAGGCTGGGAAAGCGATGGCGTTTTTGTTGCCGCTGTTGCCGGCCGCGACCACCGGCACGATGCCTTTTTGACGCAGATTGGCGAATGCGGTTTTGAACAGACCGCCGACAAATTCCTGGTCACAGGCCTGGGCGTAGCTGCCGCCACCCAGGCTCATGTTGAGCGCCACGATGGGCTGACCCTGGGCCTTGAGGGTGTCCGCCTGCGAGACCAGCCATTCGACGGCAGCCAGCAAATCGCTGGCCGAGGACGAGACGCTTTTGCTGCCCACCGCCTTGCTGAACACCTGGATCGGCAAAATCCGCGCACCCTTGGCCGCGCCGCCGTGTGACGGCACGCCCGAGGTCCGGCTGTAATCCATGGCCGCCACCCCCGCCATGGAGGTGCCATGGAAGCAACCTGCGGCAATGGCCGCCGCGCGGTCACCGCCCCAGACCGCGCTGTCCGCGCAACTGCGGCCAGCATTGAGCGAGCGGGTGTCGCTGTTCTTGCCGTTGGGGCACAAGCCCTGGTTGTTGGCCGAGTGGGTCGAGAAACAAGCCCCCGGCAACACCTTGGGGTTGTTCGGCACAGGTGAACCGCCCAAGGCCGGGTGGCGCTCTTCCACCCCCGTGTCCAGCACGGCCACCACATGGCCTATGCCATCGGCCTTGCCACCCTTGGCGGGGGTTGGCCATGCCGTGGTCGTGCCGTCGGCAATGGCCGCAGCATTGCCCTGGCCGTCAAAGCTGCGCTGCACTTCGAGCGCGAGCGCGGTGGCATCGGCACTGGCCGAGTGGCTCAGCGGGATGTCCGCGTGCACACCCTTGACGCCCTTGATCTTGGGCAGCAAATCCAGCTCACAGGCGCTCAATTCAACACGAACAGCGGCACCGGTCTGGGGGCTGAAGGCGTTGCCCAAGCGCACGCTGAGTTCGGCCATGTCGCAGCCGGACGGACCGGTGGCGGCGCCGAGGGGCTGTGCAGCGGCTTTGACCAAGTCGGCGATGAATTGTTGCTGCACTTGTCGGCGCTGGGCAGCAGCATCCAAGGCGGTATCGGCCGCAGCCAAAGGTGCGTTGCTGCTCAGTTCCACAAAAACCGGCACAACCGAGCTGTCGGCGGGTTTCAAGCCCTCGATTTGGGCGGCCAGCACCGGGTCGGCTTGGCCACTGGCCTGGCCAGCGCCGCCACCGCCGCCACAGGCGCTCAGGATGGCCAGCACCGCCAGCAGGGCAGCGTGTTGTGCGTGTCGGATCACAGGGTTCGCAGAAAGGTATCTCATGAAGTCGTCCTTCAGGTGATTGAAATCTGCGACCGAGTTTATGGGCTTGAATGGATTCCTAGGTATTAGTTTAAGTATATTTGATATTTCTAAATATCAATTTCACACTTTTTGATAGTTTGAAAAGGTTCAAGTCACGATCACCCACCCGTCGATGGCCGCTGGCGCGCGGAGCCATAAAAAAACCCGCCAACCGGCGGGTTTTGGGGTGGGCGGTGGTCGTATCAGCGGACCACGGCGATCTGGTCGCGCTTGCCCCCCTTGTAGGTGTAGAGCGTCAGGGCGCCGTTTTGGATGTCGCCCTTGGCGTCAAACGAGATGGTGCCGGTCACGCCTTTGTAGCCCTGGGTCTTGGCCAACTCGGGCAGGTACTTGGCCGGGTCGGACGATTTGGCCCGCACCATGGCGTCGACCATCACGTTGACCGCGTCGTAGACATAGGGGGCGTAGAGCTTGACGTCGTCGTTGAAGCGCTTTTTGTAGCGCAGGCCAAAGTCGTCCATGCCCTTCTTGAGGCTGCCATCGACACCGCCCGCTTCGGCGCAGACCACCTGACCATCGGCCATGGCGTCGCCGGCCAGTTTGACCAGCTCGGTGGTGCAAATGCCGTCGCCACCCATGAACTTGGCGTTGATGCCCAGCGATTTCATCTGACGCAGCATGGGGCCGCCCACGGCATCCATGCCGCCGAAGAACACCACATCGGGGTTTTTGGCCTTGAGGCTGGTGAGGATGGCCATGAAGTCCGAGGCCTTGTCGGTGGTGAACTCGTGGCCCACCACCTTGCCGCCTGCGGCGATGGCCGCCTTCTTGAATTCGTCGGCCACGCCCTGGCCGTAGGCCGTGCGGTCGTCGATCACGGCGATCGATTTGGCCTTGAGGGTGCCCACCGCGTAGCGGCCC
>JACCDW011722293.1_pt1 | contig 18734 bp, 12 predicted proteins | sample 7449781 | NCBI WGS metagenome assembly JACCDW01 (sample SAMN15323449, study PRJNA562643) | freshwater metagenome | isolation source: river surface water | place: USA:Blue River Watershed | collected 2017-08-18
CTTCTATGTCGACTCGGATGCTCTGCCACAGACTAAAGCGCTGCTAGAACACCGTGCCGAACCCCTCGGCATCGAAGTGCGTTACTTCGATGCCTCGGCTGGTGCAACCGGCTTGGTCGGTGAATATTTCGGCCTCATGTTGCAGTACCCGGGAGCATCGGGTGCAATCACCGACATCAAGCCTGCAATCGATGCAGCTCACGCAGTTTCTGCCATCGCCGTTGTGGCCGCAGACCTGCTTGCCCTAACCCTGATTGCCGCACCCGGTGACCTAGGTGCCGACATCGCGGTTGGAACCTCGCAGCGTTTCGGTGTGCCGATGGGCTTCGGTGGACCACACGCCGGCTATCTCGCCGTGCGCGACGGCCTCGAGCGTTCAATGCCTGGTCGCCTGGTTGGCGTTTCGATCGATGCCGAGGGCGCAGCTGCCTACCGACTTACTCTGCAAACTCGTGAGCAGCACATTCGCCGAGAGCGCGCCACCTCGAACATTTGCACCGCCCAGGTGTTGCTCGCAGTGATGGCCGGCATGTATGCCGTTTACCACGGCCCTCGCGGCCTTCGCGCTATCGCAAACGAAGTGCACACCAAAACTGTTGCGCTCGCCGAGTCGCTAACCGCGGCGGGGCTAACTCTTTCATCCCAAGAGTTCTTCGACACCATCCGTGTCTTGAATGTTGATGCCGAAGCCGTTTGGCAGAAGGCTCGCGCGCACGGCATCACCATGTTGAAAGTGGATGACTCGACCATCGGCATCTCGGTCGACGAAACCACCAGCGAAGCAACCTTGAACGCGATCGCTCACGCCTTCGGTGCAGAGCTCGTCAACATCAATGACACCAGCCGTGTTTCGAACTTCGCGCGCACTACTTCTTATCTGACGCACGAGGTGTTCAACTCGCACCACAGCGAAACCTCGATGCTGCGCTACCTCAAGCGTCTCGCCGATTACGACTACGCACTTGACCGAGGCATGATTCCGCTTGGCTCTTGCACGATGAAGTTGAACTCGACCACCGAGATGGAGGCCGTCACCTGGCCGGAGTTCGGCAACATTCACCCGTTCGCCCCAGCCGACGATACTCGCGGGTACCTGCAGATGATCGACCAGCTGACAACTTGGCTCTGCGAAGTTACCGGCTACGACGCGGTCTCACTTCAGCCAAACGCCGGTAGCCAGGGTGAACTTGCCGGTCTCATGGCGATTCGCGGCTACCACCTATCTCGCGGTGATGTTCAGCGCACCATCTGCCTGATTCCTTCGAGCGCTCACAGCACCAACGCGGCCTCGGCCGTTCTTGCCGGAATGCAGGTTGTCGTTGTGGCTTGTGATGACAACGGCAACGTGGATGTCGCAGACCTAACATCGAAGATTGAAGAAGCCGGTGACCGACTGAGTGCGCTGATGGTCACCTACCCGTCGACCCACGGCGTTTACGAAGAAGCCATCGTCGACATTTGTGACCGAGTACACGAAGCCGGTGGCCAGGTTTACATCGACGGCGCCAACACCAGCGCCGTGGTCGGCTACGCAAAGTTCGGCAAATTCGGCGGTGACGTTAGCCACCTCAACCTGCACAAAACCTTCTGCATCCCTCACGGCGGTGGCGGCCCGGGTGTTGGTCCGGTTGCGGCACGCGCGCACCTCGCACCATTCCTGCCTGGTCACGCACAGGCACAAACCGAGCTTCCGGCATTCGGACCAATCTCGGCTGCGCCATTCGGCTCGGCGAGCATCCTGCCAATTTCTTGGGCTTACATTCGCATGATGGGCAATGTCGGCTTGGCCGAGGCAACCGCAGGTGCTGTGCTGTCGGCAAACTACGTCGCCAAAAAGCTCGAGGGCCACTACCCGGTTCTATACACCGGAAACAAGGGGCTGGTTGCCCACGAGTGCATTCTCGATGTTCGCCCGCTCACGAAAGATTCAGGCGTGAGCGTGGATGACATTGCCAAGCGTCTAATCGACTACGGGTTCCACGCACCAACCATGTCGTTCCCGGTTGCCGGCACTTTGATGATCGAGCCAACCGAGAGTGAACCGCTCGATGAACTCGATCGTTTCGTCGACGCCATGATCGCGATTCGTGCCGAAGCGGCCAAGGTTGAGTCGGGGGAGTGGGATATCGAGGACAACCCACTTCGCAACGCGCCTCACACGGCTAAGTCGGTTATCGGTGAATGGAACAAGCCGTACTCTCGCGAGCTTGCTGCTTACCCGGTGGTAGGTCAGCACCGAAACAAGTACTGGCCGATTGTTCGACGCATCGACTCGGTTTATGGCGACCGCAATCTGGTTTGCTCTTGCCCACCGCCAGAGGCTTTTGCCTAAGCCCTAACCAAAAGCCCTAACCAAAAGCCCTAACCGCGAGCACGATGGCGAGGGCGATGATCATCGCGCCGCCTGCGAGGCTTAGCCAGGTTCGCACGCGCGGGGTGGTTATGCCTCTTATGGCTGCGCCTGACAAAGCAAGCGCCTGTTGCCAAACCGCCGAACCCAAGAACACTCCGCTGGCAAATGCAAGAGTTGCCGCGACCGGTTCAGAGCCAGTCAGCCCGACCAAACTTGGAGTGATTGCCAAGAAGTACAGAGCCGTCGGCGGGTTCACCACTGTGGCGGCAGCGAATTTCAAAAAAGTCTTGCCAGCGGTAGTCGCTTCGACTTGCACCCCTGAACTCTCGGATGCTCGCCTCTGACCTAGCGCTTTGTAAATTGTCTGCGCACCCAACCCCATCAAGATTGCGGCACCGATCAGGCTGAACCAAATTCCGTAGGTTCCTAGGATGCTCGCCACGGCCGATCCTGCCAGAAAAACCACTACGGCATAGGTCGCGTCGACCGATGCCATGGCAAGTGCGCCGGCGGCTCCAACTCGCAAGCCGAAACGCAGGGTGGTGTCAATAAGAAGGAGTGCCATTGGGCCAACGGGAATCGCGAGCGCTAATCCAGCGGTCAGTCCGAAGATAAACAGCTCAGCAATATTTGGCACAGCTTCAGCGTATTCGCTGTAAACGAATGCAGACTACCGATTTAGGCGAGATTGAAAATTTTGGTAACAGGAATGTTACGAAATCAAAAAAACCAAAATTTTATTAACATTCTGAGAATTTGCACTCTAAAGTTATAAACACCCAAGGGTTATCGTGTCCTTTCTTGAAAGGTCACGTTGGCCCTAATCCAACAAGGAGAAATACATGAAAGCAACACGCATCGTTCGCGCGGTGGCCGTGGCTGCAGCGGGAGCACTTGGCGTTGCCGGTTTGGTAGCGCCAGCTCAGGCTGCAACTCGCACCACTGTCGTGATTCACGCGTCAAACGCGCTTACGTCGTTTAACAGCGGAACTCCTGAGACCAACCTTGTTACCAACAGCGATGTCGGTTACATGACTGGTGCAGGCTTCGCCTACTACGACAACAACAAAAACCTGGTTCGTAACACCACCTTCGGTACCTACGGCATCGTTACCAAGGCCGGCTGTGCACTTGCTGTCAAGTACACCGTGAAGCCTGGTCGTGTGTGGTCTGACGGCACTCCCATCGATGGTTTTGACCTTCTTCTAAGCCACATTCTTGCGAGCAGCGCTTACTCGAAGGCCGCTGGCCTAGGCGACCCTGCTGACCCAGAGGTAGTTCCTGACTTCAACTCTTTCTACGGTGGTCCTTACGACAGCGCCATCAAGGGTGAGCCAGCTCTGTCTTCAGACAAGATGTCCGTCACCCTTTGCTACTCGAGCTTCGTGCCAGACTGGCAGATCATGGGCCCTGGTCCTGCTCCAGTTCACACCTTGGTCCAGCTAGCAAACGGCAAGACTGAGGCACAGAGCCTGACCCAGAACAAGGCCGACAAGGCTGCCTTCTTGGCTGCGTTCACCAGCAAGAACACCACTCTTCTCAAGAAGATCGGTGATGTCTGGAGCAACGACTACAACATCAAGACTGTAACCTCGGCAACCAACCCGCTACTTTTCGTTGGTAACGGTGGTTTCTTGGTCAAGTCGGCAGTTGCAGACCAGTCGGTAACCATGACCGTGAACCCTAAGTACAACAGCGGACCAAAGCTAACCGGCAAGGTCAAGACTGTAATCTTCAAGTTCATCGGTGACTCGACCGCTGCGGCTCAGGCCCTTGCTAACAAGGAACTTGACATCTACGCAGGTCAGCCAACCGCTGACGCTGTTGAGGCGCTGAAGGCACTCAAGGGTGTAAAGACCATCGGTGGTGTCAACGCTTGTTTCGAGCACGTTGACGTTCGCGTTGGTTCGATCATTCCTAACGAGACCTACACCGGTGTATTCGCTGGTATGTCCACTCGCGCGAAGGAACTTCGTAAGGCATTCCTTCTTGCTTACCCACGTCAAGACATCATTGACACCCTGGTCAAGCCAGTCAACTCGAACGCAGTTCTTGGTAACTCGTCGTTCTTGCTACCGGGACAGTCTGGTTACAACGAAGTATCGGCATACACCAAGTCGATCTACGCAACCGGTACCCAGGCTCAGCGCACCGCCAAGGCTCTAGCTCTTGTAAAGAAGTACTACAAGACCGCTAAGGCTGGAAGCAAGTCGGTGAAGGTTAACATCCTTTGGGGTCAGCCTTCAAACACCCGTCGCGCCAACGAATTCCAACTAGCTCGCTACGAGCTTGGTAAGGCCGGTTTCGACCTAACCAACGCTGGTGGTACTTCTGGTTGGTCTGCGTACCTTGACTCGAATGCTTACGACGCCGCGTTCTTCGCATGGTGCCCAAGCTCGGTCAGCCAGACCGGTTCGAACGCTAACTTCAAGAGCGACGGTGGAAACAACCTAATTGGTTACAACAGCCCTGCCATGGACAAGATCCTTGACAAGCTAGAGACCAAGTTGACTCCTGCTCAAGTTATCGCTCAGTACAAGGCTGCCGACAAGCTCATCGCTGACGACGCCATCACCCTGCCGATCTTCCAGCACCCAGCAGTAACCGCGCACAACGCGGCTCTGAAGGGTGTGAAGCCGGCCCCACTAACTCCAAACATCGTTTGGAACTACTGGGAGTGGAGCTACTAAAGACTCGCTTGAGTTTTTAGTAACAAGCTAAAAAAACCAATGGCACTCGGATCAAATCCGGGTGCCATTGGCTTTTCTTGCAGGTAAACTGATTTAGATTTGTTTAGACGCCGTTCAAGCGGTAGTCACAACGCAGTGGCGAAAGGTATCAAGTGCTAACGTACTTAGCTCGACGAGTTACACAACTGCTCATCATTCTCTTTGTGAGCAGCTACCTCACCTACATTCTTCTGGCTTGGTCTGGTGACCCGCTCGAAGAGCTTCGCCTCAGTAGCGACCCCAAAAAAGAACAGACCATCATTGCTCTAACTCGACAGCTCGACTTGGACACCCCGGCCCCACTGCGCTACTTCAAGTGGATGGCTGGAATGCTCGGAGTGTTCTGGGGCAAGTTCACCATGGGTGAGTCGCGCCAGGGTCAAGATGTAGCCGAACTTATTGCCACGGCCATTCCAACCACAATTCGACTCGTATTGGCAGCCACGATCCTCGCCATTCTCGTAGGTATCACCATCGGCGTCGTAACCGCTCTGCGTCAGTACAGCCGCTTCGACTATGCGATTACCTTCGTTTCATTCCTCTTTTTCTCACTACCGATATTCTGGGTAGCCGTTCTCCTAAAGCAGTACATGTCGATTAGCTTCAATGACTGGTTATCGAATCCGATAATCGACCCACTCTGGCTGTTGGGGGCCGGTATAGTCGCGGGTATTTTCTGGTCCGGAGTTATCGGCGGCACGATTCAAAGAGTGCTGATTGTCTTCGGCGCGGCATTTGCGTCGACCTTCGGTGTTCTCTTCTGGCTTTCAAGCACCAACTGGTTTAACACGCTTTCGCTCGGAATCGGATTTGTGATTGTTGTTGGTCTCGGACTGTCTTTCCTAATCGTGACCGCATCCACGGGTCTATCAAACCGCGCTTCTCTCTACTCATCTCTGACGATGGTTGCGCTCGGCGGCGCTATTTATTTCCCGATCCAGTCAGTCCTGGTTAGAGACTTCAGCGGCTGGACGCTAATCGGCCTAGCCCTGGCAACTATTGCCGTGGGTATGCTTGCCGGCTTCCTGTTTGCCAAAGAAGACCGTGCTGCAGTGATGCGCACCAGCGTTATTACGGCAGTCGTGGTGGCATTGCTTATCGTCATCGACCGAGTCGCACAGGAATGGGTTCCTTACGTGACCAGTGACTTCGTGTCGGGTCGACCGATTCCAACCGTTGGTCAGGTCAACGACCAGATTGCAATGGAACTTCTGGAGAACCCAAACTTCTGGGCCGGGTCGCTTGACGGAATTCTGCACATCATCTTGCCAACTGTGGCGCTAACCATCGGTTCATTCGCCGGTTACGTGCGTTACACGCGCGGCAACTTGCTCGAAGTGCTCAACATGGACTACGTGCGAACTGCTCGCGCCAAAGGCCTAACCGAGCGAACAGTTGTGATGCGTCACTCTTTCCGCAACGCGCTAATTCCGCTAACCACGCTTATGGCATGGGACTTCGCGGGACTAATCGGAGGCGCGATCATCACCGAGAGCGTTTTCGGTTGGATCGGTATGGGAACGCCTGTTCGTCAGGCTCTGTTCTCGTTCGACCTGAACCTCATGATGGGTGTGTTCGTCATCACCTCAACCTTGGCAGTAACTGCGAACCTGGTTTCAGATTTGCTCTACTCGGCACTTGACCCACGCATTCGCGTAGGAACTGGAGAATAACCATGTTTGGAAAGAAAAAAGCAGCCGTTGTGGCAGAGGCTTCGGTTTCTGAGTCAAACGAAAATGCGATTTCAAACAAAGAGACGGAGGGCCTAAGCCAGGGTCAAATCGTTCGTCGACGTTTTGTGCGACACCGCGGTGCAATGATCGGCCTCTTTACCCTCATCACCATTGTTCTGTTCACTTACTCTGCCTCTGGTCTGCACCTGGGCAATGAGAAAAACCCAATCACCATTCCGGGATGGTGGCACTACGGCATCAATGATCTGCCTGAGCTTCGCTACGGTGATGCCTGTCCAGACGGTTCTACTGGATGCCCGACCCTAGATCTGAATCCTTTTGATGTAACCCCAATGGGAACTTTGGCGGGTCTCGAAGGTGACGGCTCGAAGGTTCTTGCCACTCTCAACGGTGTGAACTCGCTAAAGGCTGGCGATCAGGTGGTCATCTCAGGAGCCAAACCTGAGGAGTTCAATGGCACTTTTACCGTTGTCGAAGCAACGGAATATGACTTGACGTTTGAGAGCAAGGTCAACGGAGCAGCCCAAGATTTATCGAGCGCAAAGGTTGGCACCATGCAGTTTGGTTTGGGTGATCACCCATTTGGCCAAGATGACATCGGTCGCGATTACTTTGCACTGGTAATGCGCGGAGCCGAACAATCAATCATGGTTATGTTGATTATCGGATTCCTAGGTGGATTGATCGGTACCGTGGTCGGCGCCGTTGCGGGTTACTTTCGTGGTCGCATCGACGGATTCCTGATGCGTGTAGTGGACCTCTTCACGACTATCCCAGTCATTCTGATTGGTGCAGTAATTGGTTTCAAGGTGGGTAACCTCGGTGTGGTCGTCTTGGCCATATTCCTTGGTTTGTTTGGCTGGATCGGTCTGGCACGTTTGGTTCGAGGAGAGTTCTTGAGTCTTCGTGAGCGAGAGTTCGTTGATGCGGCCAGAGTTGCCGGTGCAAGCCACCGACGCATCATCTTCAAGCACATCCTGCCGAACGCCGTGGGTATCATCATCGTGGCCGTGACGCTCTCGATGTCGGGTGCGATCTTGCTCGAAACCGGTCTGTCTTATCTAGGCTTCGGTGTGGTTTCACCAGACGTTTCGCTTGGTTCGCTGATTAGCCAATACCAGGACTCATTTGCAACCCGTCCATGGCTGTTTTGGTGGCCCGGTCTTTTCATCATCGCGATCGCGCTTTGCATCAACTTCATCGGAGATGGTTTGCGAGACGCATTTGACCCACGTCAACGTCGTCGCATCAGCAAGAAAGACCGAGCTCAGGCCGAGTTGGCCGCGAAGGTATCTGCCTAACCAAGGCAGATCAGAGGGTTAAAAATGCAGCAAGTTACCGAGAACGAGCAAGAGAAGGCTAGCGCTCAACAGCGCGATGCCCAGCTTGTCGACTCTACCGCTGCGCTTCGCGGAGGTAACTGTTGCGGCTCGCTCAAACTCGACTCGGCGAGTGCGAGCAATGTGAGCGGCAGCACCGGAGTGGCTGTTGGGCAGATCGCCAGGTCGGAGTCCAAAGTCTCTGTCGTACTTAACACCCTGGACGTCAACTCTGTGAACCGTGCGTCGACGGTAGCGGCCGGGAGCGGGAGCAGCCCACGCCACTACCTTGGCCTCGCCGCTGTGGATGGTCAAGCCAAATCTAGTTTCGATTTCGTCAACCTCAGCCCAGCCGACAGTTGCTGTTATGAAGGGGTTAACAATGGTTATTCCCTCATCGAAGATCAGAACTTTGGGCTTGATAAAGAGCAACCAAGCCAGAGTTGCTGTGGTGGCAATAACACCAGCTTGAGCCATCCAGGTGCCGTCACCGTAGAACAAGACTTGAACGACAAACAAAACATTGATAGCCAAAGCCAGGCTCGCGAGAACGATGGCGGATCTAGGTCGAAACACATTCAGATTGGTCACCAGACCATTCTGCCATTGCTTCAAACAGCTTCATCATCAGAAGGAAAGTAGAGATCGTGACTCAAAACGCAGAGCCAATTCTCAAAGTCGAAAACTACAACGTCGAGTTTTGGGTCGACGGCGTTTGGTACCCAGCCGCTATCGACATGAACTACCACGTCATGCCGGGTGAAGTGCTCGCCATTGTTGGAGAGTCCGGTTCGGGAAAGTCATCTTCATCGATGGGCCTCATGGGATTGCTCGCTTCGAATGCCCGCACCTCAGGAACCGTGATGGTGAAGGGCGTCGATATGCTGACGGCCAACAACAAAACTTTGCGCAGTTACAGAGGTAAAGAGGTCGCCTACATTTTCCAAGAGCCGATGACCGCTCTAAACCCGGTTTACACAATCGGTTTTCAGATTATCGAGACACTGAAAACACACTTCGATATCACGACTGCTGCCGCACGCGTGCGTGCGATTGAGCTTCTCACTTTGGTCGAAATTCCAGATCCAGAAAAGTCGATCAACAAATACCCACACCAACTATCTGGTGGTCAACGTCAGAGAGCGATGATTGCTCAGTCGTTGGCTTGTGACCCTGCTCTTCTAATTGCCGATGAACCAACCACTGCACTTGATGTGACTGTGCAGGCCGAAATCATCGACCTGATGCGCAACCTAAAGGACAAGCTCAACTCGGCGGTTTTGTTGATCACTCACGACATGGGAGTGGTCGCCGATCTTGCCGACCGCATCCTGGTTATGAAAGACGGCTTCACGGTTGAACAAGGCACTGCAGACCAGATCTTCAACGCACCTCAGCACCCATACACTCAGTCATTGTTGGCTTCGGTTCCAAAACTTGGCTCAGTGCCAGTGAGGGCTCGTGTTGCCGAAGGAAACCAGCCAGTGTTGAGCCTTCGCGATGTCACGATTGAATATCCGAAGCGTGGGCGCGTACCCGCTTTTGTTGCGGCTAAGGGCATCTCTCTCGATATCTATCCGGGTGAAATCCTTGGCTTAGTTGGTGAGTCTGGTTCTGGTAAAACCACTATTGGTCGAGCCGCAATTGGGCTTCTACCCATCAAAGAAGGAACCATCTCAGTCGCTGGCAATGACATCAGCAAGGCCTCGCTAAAAGACTTGCAAAAGATTCGCAAGCACACCGGAATCGTCTTTCAAGACCCGGCATCTTCGTTGAACCCTCGTCTACCGATTGGTGAGTCAATCGGCGAGCCGCTGTTCTTGGCAAAGGTTGCGAAGGGTGACGAGCTAAACAAGATGGTTGAAGATCTTCTAGACAAGGTTGAGCTGCCACGTTCATATCGCAACCGCTACCCACACGAATTGTCGGGTGGTCAGCGCCAGCGTGTAGGTATCGCACGTGCTTTGGCGCTCAATCCAGACATCCTGATTGCAGACGAGCCGACCTCGGCTCTAGACGTTTCTATCCAGGCACGTTTTCTTGACCTGCTCCAGGAGATTCAGCAAGAACTGAAGTTTGCTTGCCTTTTCATCAGCCACGACATTGCAGTGGTGGAAATTTTGGCTCACCGCATCGCGGTAATGCAGCACGGCCGACTTGTTGAGGTCGGAGACCGGGATCAGGTTTTGCGAAACCCTCAAGACCCATACACGCAGCGCTTGTTGTCTGCCGTGCCGGTTCCAGACCCTGCTGAGCAGAAGCGTCGCCGCGAGGCTCGCATGGCGCTACGCACGAATTAGGCAAAGTAACCTAGAACCAGTTGAATCAAACTGGAGATACCTTGAAACGTCTATTGGCCTTAGTTCTCACCGCCGTAATTGGGGTTTCTTCGCTCACGGCATGTAGTTCCGATCAAGGAATCGTTGCGGGAAGTCAGATAAACATCGCTCAAATTGGCGAGTTGAAATCCATCAATCCTGACGTTTCGAGCGATCTAACGACAGCCCACAACGCCTCTGAGTTGGCGAATCTCACAACGGCAAGGTTTTTTGACCTCAGTGCCACAGGAGAACTAGTTGCCAATGAAAAACTTGGCACCGTCGAGGTCTCTGGAACGCGGCAACTGCGCGTCACATATACTCTTGCAGAGTCTGCCAAATGGTCTGATGGTGTGGCCATCGATGCAACCGACCTCGCGCTGTCATTTGCTGCCGCTACCAGCCTGGGTGGATCAAACTTCTATTCGGTTCGCCGAGACTCCGGGTTGCAATTCGCCAGCCTCGCGTCTAAACCAAAAGTTGGCGACAAGTCACTGACTTTGGCGTTCTCAACCCCCGTAGCCGACTACCAAAACGCACTTTCCCTCAGCGTGGCAGCACATACGGTTTCGGCTACCGCCTTTGAAGAGACTGAAGCAACTGCCGCAAAGGAGGCAGTCTTAAACGCCATTGTCAACGAAGATTTAGTTGCGCTCGATGCTCTCGCTCAGGCTTACCGCTCTGGGTTCGACTCGTGGCAGGGAATCACCGACGAACGACTCTTTGTGTCTTCTGGTGCTTACCGTGTGGCCGCCGTCGCTGACAAAACTTCAGTGCACTTAGTCGCTAACGATGGCTATCAAAATGGGCTGCTTCCCCGCACGCAAAAGGTGACGCTTAGGTACTTCGCCGACGCCACGGCCGCTATCGCAGCGATGTCGTCTGGTGAGATCGATATTGCGACCGCCGAAGACTCAGGCATCGCTTCGCTTGGTGACATATTGGGGCTAGTTTCGTCAATAAAAACGCCGAAGGTTTCATCGGTGGTGAAGTCGGGAGCTAGCACCGAGCAGGTGATCTTCAACTTTAGAAGCACCAGCGTGTTTTCGACCGAGCGCAACAGCCAAGACCCAGCAGCGGCGTTGGCTGTTAGAAAGGCTTTTCTAAATCTGATTCCGAAGAGCCGCATAATCACCGGAATATCACAAAACTATTCGGTGGCTGCTTCAGATTCTTTGGTCTTCTCGAGTGGAATGAACTATTACGACTCTTCGGTCAGTGAAAATGGCCTAACCGAGTACTTGTTCCAAGACGTAGAGAAGGCTTCCGAGCTAATGGCTGCTAGTGGACTCGAGTTACCACGCAAGGTGCGAGTGGTTTTCGACACTGATAACCCGAGAGCTCAAGCCGCTTGGATTCTTTTGCGCGAGAGAGCGCTCTCGGCAGGGTTCAAGTTGAGAGATCTGAGCTCTCAAGACCCAACTCAAGTTCTCGCCTCAGGGGATTTCGATGTCTACATCGGTGCGCGACCAGTGGTTTCGCTACCTTCCGAAAACATCTTTGCCATCACATCCTCGGCTGTTTTTGGCTACTCCAGCGACCTCGCAGACGCGGCCCTCGAAGAACTTGCACTAGCCTCAGACGAACGCGACAGGGGAGCGGCGCTAGCCAAACTCGACAAGCTCTTGGTTGCCGACGCCTACGGAATGCCACTGTATGAAGTGCCGTCACTTTTGGTTTATGCCGACCGAATCAAAGGCTACGTACCTTCCGCATTTGCAGATAGCGCAACCTGGGGCTACCAAAATTGGACCGTTGAACCAGCAGCACAGGGCTAGACATCCTGTAGTTTTCACGCCCAGCCAACTAAACTAGAAGCACCGCTGCGCATCTCGCTCGGTTTTTCATAAATCGCACGAATCTCTTTCGATTTGTCGCGTGCCATTAAGAGGATGTTTGTTATGGCTCTGGTTTCCAGAGAAGACCTTCGCAACGTTGCAATCGTTGCCCACGTTGACCACGGCAAGACCACGCTGGTCGATGCCATGCTTCGCCAAACCGGTTCGTTCAGCGACCACGCTAACGTGGGGGAGCGAGTCATGGACTCCGGCGACCTCGAGCGTGAAAAGGGAATTACCATTCTCGCCAAGAACACCGCCATCGCCTACAGCGGCAAGTCTGCCGAGGGTAAGACCATCACCATCAACGTGATCGACACCCCAGGTCACGCCGACTTCGGTGGAGAGGTTGAGCGCGGCCTTTCGATGGTCGACGGCGTTGTGCTTCTAGTCGACGCATCTGAGGGCCCGCTGCCCCAGACTCGCTTCGTTCTGCGCAAGGCGCTCGAGTCGAACCTTCCGGTTATTTTGCTCGTGAACAAGACCGACCGCCCAGATGCTCGCATCGACGAGGTTGTCGAAGAAACCCACGATCTTCTGCTTGGCCTAGCCAGCGACATCCACGAAGATGTGCCAGAACTCGACATCGACGCCATTCTTGACCTCCCTGTCATCTATGCATCCGGTCGTGCAGGCCGCGCTAGCTTGAACAAGCCGGCCGATGGCACCATGCCAGATCACGATGACCTTGAGCCACTGTTCGGCGCGATTCTCAAGCACATCCCAGCGCCACAGTACGACCCAGAGGCCCCGCTTCAGGCGCACGTTACCAACTTGGATGCTTCACCATTCCTTGGCCGTCTAGCCCTGTTGCGCATCTTTAACGGAACGCTGCGCAAGGGTCAGCAGGTGGCTTGGGTTCGCGCCGATGGCACCACGCAGAACGTGAAAATCACCGAACTTCTCAAGACCAAAGCGCTAGATCGTTTTCCAGCTGAGGAAGCTAACCCTGGTGACATCGTCGCCGTTGCCGGTATCGAAGAAATCACCATTGGTGAAACCCTCGCCGACCCTAACGACATTCGCCCACTGCCAATGATTACCGTTGACGACCCGGCCATCTCGATGACTGTTGGTATTAACACCTCACCAATGGCCGGCCGCGTTAAGGGAGCAAAGGTCACCGCTCGTCTAGTGAAAGACCGCCTCGACAAAGAGCTAATCGGTAACGTCTCAATCAAGGTTCTGCCTACCGAGCGTCCTGACGCCTGGGAGGTTCAAGGCCGCGGAGAGCTTGCTCTGGCAATTCTTGTTGAGCAGATGCGTCGCGAAGGCTACGAACTAACCGTCGGTAAGCCTCAGGTAGTTACTCGCCGTGTTGATGGCAAGTTGCACGAGCCTGTCGAAGATCTCACCATCGATGTTCCCGAAGAGTTCCTCGGCCCAATCACGCAGCTCATGGCCGCGCGCAAAGGCCGAATGAAGAACATGATCAACCACTCAACCGGTTGGGTTCGTATGGAGTTCTTGATCCCTAGCCGTGGGCTAATTGGTTTTAGAACCGAATTCTTGACCACCACTAAGGGCACCGGTATCGCCAATGCCATTTCTGCTGGTTACGAGCCTTGGGCCGGTGAAATCGTCACCCGAAACAACGGCTCGATGGTTGCCGACCGTGCCGGCGTGGTCACTCCGTTCGCCATGATCGGCCTTCAGGAGCGCGGCTCGTTCTTCGTAGAGCCAACCAGTGAGGTTTATGCCGGAATGGTCGTGGCCGAGAACTCACGCGCAGACGACATGGAAGTGAAAATCACCAAAGAAAAGAAGCTCACCAACATGCGTGCTGCCTCTTCTGACGAATTCCAGTCCCTTACTCCTCCTCGCAAACTTTCACTCGAAGAATGTCTAGAGTTTGCTCGCGAAGACGAGTGCGTCGAAGTCACCCCTGAGGCAACTCGCATTCGCAAGGTTGAGCTCGACGCCAACCTTCGCGCTCGCGCAGCCTCGGCCCGTAAGCGTGCCGACACCAACTAAGTAAAGTCAAAGATAAATCCCCCGAAGCCTAGCGCCTCGGGGGGTTTCTCTTTAGTTCTGCTTAAGCCTTTGCCGTCTTGCGGTATCCCAAAACGTAGATTAGCGTTACCGGAATTGCGTACAAGAACCAGACCAGCGCTTCTAGGTTAGAAGGGGTGACTCTGAACGAAATCGTTCCCTTCAAGATGCTGTGCACCACGCCGTCTTTCTCGATGATTCCAGAGACGTCGTAGGCGTTCGAAGTGAGGATAGGGAAGGCCTGTTCGAGGCCCGCGAAAATGCCAACCTCTTGCAGTTCGTGAATGCCGTAGGCCAGGATGCCGGCCGCTACAACAATCAAAAACGCACCGGTGTACTTGAAGAACGATGACAGGTTGAACTTGAGCACTCCGCGGTAAATCAAGTAGCCCATTACGGTTGCGACCAGCAAACCTAGTGTTGCGCCGAGAATCGGGTGGGTCTCGTCGCCAGTGGCCTTTGAGGCGCTCCACAGAAACACGGCAGTCTCAATTCCTTCACGGATGACTGCAAAGAAGGCCACGCCAACCAAAGTGACGGTTGAAGTTTCTAGCGCCTGGTCGATCTTGCCACGGAGTTCCGCGCCGAGGCTTTTCGCCTGCGAGGCCATCCAGAAGATCATCCAAGTTACAAAGCCGACTGCAATGATCGACATGGTGCCGGCGATAATCTCGTTGATTCCCTCTGGCGCTTCAGTCACCACGTAGGTAAGACCAAAACCGACCAGGATTGACAGGCCGATGGCAGCGCCCACGCCTGTGAAGAGCTTGGAAAAGTCCTTGCGGCGTCCGATCTTAACCAGGTAACCCGCCAAGATTCCGACAATTAGGGCCGCTTCGAGACCTTCACGGAGTCCGATTAAGAAATTTGCGAGCATTTATTTTCTTTCTTTGGCTTACTTAGGGTTACCTAACAAGACCAGTTTACTTAGGGTTGCCTAACTTCGGCAAGTGCTTAGCCCAAAAGTCTTGAAACACCGCTTACCGGTACTCGGCTGGAATATAGTTAGTTCTATGTCTAAACCGTCATTCAAGCCGAAGCGCCTTCTTTTGGTGCATGCGCATCCAGATGACGAAAGCCTCTTCACCGGTCACGTCATAGCAAAAGCCATCAGGGATGGTGCAGAAGTGATGGTCCTTACGCTTACCCGCGGAGAACGCGGTCGAATGAAACTTGAAGAGCTCAAGGGGCTCGAGGGCAACCTGTCGGCGGTGGGTGCGTTCCGTGCATCCGAGTTGAAAAACGCGCTGGCAGAACTCGGCGTAGAAAACCACAAGTTTGCGGGCACGCGAGCCTACCTAGACTCCGGTTTCAAGCTCAACCCGTGGGGTCGCGCCACCAAACCTAAAGACCTAGATGAAATGGCCCTTTCGGCCGTATCGACCGCCGTGATCAGCGAAGACATTTACCAAGTTTTGACTCAATTCAAGCCCGACTACCTGGTCACCTACAATCGCCGCGGTGGCTTTGGCCACCCAGACCACAAGCGCGCGAACGAAGCATCGGCGATGGCCATGCGACGTTATGCCCGTGACCGTCGCGGCCGCGCACCACAGTTTTGGGTTATTGCTGAAGGCAGAGAACGTTTTGACGTAGCAATTGGCGACGCCGAGAGCGCCGAAGTGAAAAAGGCTGCACTGGCAGCCCATGCCTCACAAATTGCCGTTTTTAAAGAGACTTACTCGATTGTTTCGGGCAAAGAGATTCGCTACGACCGGCCAGAGCGTCTTAGAAAGTCTTCGATAAGGCCATTCCAGTGGATCAAGCCGGTTGCACTGGGGCTCTGGGCCTTGCCTCTCGGGGTGCTGCTCACTGTCGTGGGCACAATGCTTCACACCATCACTGCAGATGACATCGCTTCGACCCCAATTGGTCTCTATGTGGCTCTAGGAATCACAGCGCTACTCGCACTTGCACTTCGATTGCTGCGCGAGAGTCGCGGAGCGCTATACCTAATGACCTTGACCTTGATTGGCTCACTGTTCTGGCTAAACGATGAAAACAATCCAACTGGGTTTGCAGTTGCCAAGAACGAAATCGGAACCTGGTGGTTCTATGGTTCGATGGCAATCTGTGCGCTCGTCATGCTCTTTCCGCGCTTGAGCTCGAGAAGCCTAAAACGCGGAACATCTGGGCACCGCTAACAGTTATTCAGTTCGGGTCAATGGTTTAATTGACCTAGTTTTTTGAGAGGAACATTCGTGACTTACGTAATCGCACTGCCGTGCGTTGATGTCAAAGACAAGGCCTGTATCGAAGAGTGCCCAGTCGACTGCATCTACGAAGGCGACCGCATGCTCTACATTCACCCGGATGAGTGCGTTGACTGTGGCGCTTGCGAGCCCGTTTGCCCGGTTGAGGCGATTTACTACGAGGATGACCTACCAAGCCAGTGGGCCGATTACTACAAGGCGAACGTCGAATTCTTTAGTGAGATTGGTTCTCCTGGCGGCGCTGCCAAGGTTGGCAAGATTGATGCCGATCACGCAGTCGTTTCTGTTCTTCCGCCGCAGGGCGAATAGCCAGTGTTTGACCGCCTGCCCGAGTATCCCTGGGAGCAACTGAAGCCCTACGCAGAAAAGGCTCGTGATCACTCTGGCGGGCTGGTAGACCTTTCGGTTGGTTCTCCGGTAGACCCGACTCCCGAAATCATTCGAGATGCTCTCGAAGCTGCATCTAACTCACCCGGCTACCCGTCAACCGGGGGCTCGCCCGAGTTCAAAGCCGCAGTCGTCGAGTGGTTTGCCCGACGACGCCAAGTGAGCGGGCTCACCCCCGGAAACGTCATGCCAAGCATCGGGTCAAAAGAGCTGATTTCTTTCTTGCCACTTTTGTTGGGGCTTGGCAAGGGTGATGTCGTCGTTCAACCAAAAGTGGCCTACACCGCGTACGTCGTCGGCGCTGCATTGGTTGATGCCGAAATCGTGAGCGAAGACGACCCGAGTCTTTGGCCTGAGAACACAAAATTGATCTGGATCAACAGCCCCGGCAACCCCGACGGTCGCGTGCTCGATGTTGACCGGATGAAGGCCGCGGTTGAGCGCGCGCGTGAACTGGGCGCGGTTCTGGCCAGCGATGAGTGCTACGCCGAACTCGGCTGGGATGACTGGTCGAACAAGCTGATTCCGTCGGTGCTAGACCCTCGAGTTTGCGGTGGTGATTACACGAACATCCTCGCTCTCTATTCGCTTAGCAAGCAGTCGAACATGGCCGGCCATCGTGCCGCTTTTGCTGCGGGCGATGCGGCTCTGGTTAAGTCGCTCGTGAACATTCGAATGCACGCCGGTTTGAACACTCCGGCACCTGTGCAGCACGCGATTGCGGCGGCGCTGGGTGACTATGAGCACGTGGCCAAAGAGAAAGAAATTTATCGTGCCAGGCGAGAAATTCTTCTGCCCGCTGTGAAGGCATTCGGCTTCGAGGTTACCGACAGTGAAGCGGGTCTTTACATTTGGGCAACGCTCGGTGAAGACTGCTGGACTACAGTGGCGCGCATGGCCGAGCTGGGCATCCTCGTTGCACCTGGTTCGCTCTATGGAGAAAGCTCGTTAAAGCATGTCAGGTTCGCTCTCACTGCCACCGACGAGCGTGTAGCCGAGGGCGCTAGACGCCTAGAAAATGCCCTAGGCTTGAATCACCGCTAAGACCTTAGGAGTACCGTTGACCGACCAGGTTAATGCCGACAAAGTCACCCTGAACTACCCGGGTGGAACTGCAGAATTTCCGATTCTGCCATCAGCCGCCGGCGACCACGTTATTGACTTCTCCAAACTCAATGCCGCAACCGGTCTAAACGCGTTCGACCAGGGTTTCGTAAACACCGCATCGACCAAATCGGCCATCACCTACATTGATGGCGACGAGGGCATTTTGCGTTATCGCGGATATCCGATCGAAGAGCTTGCCGGTCAGAAAACCTTTCTAGAAGTCGCCTTCCTGCTCATCTACGGTGAGTTGCCTAGCGAGACTCAGCTTGCAGATTTCGACGGCCGCATTCGTCGCCACACGCTGATTCACGAAGAGTTGAAGAACATCTTCCACGCGATGCCGCAGAACGCGCATCCGATGTCTGTTTTGGCGGCTGGAGCGTCTGCGCTTTCAACTTTCTACCAGGACTCTCTAGACCCACACGATGAAGAGCAGGTTGAGCTTTCGAGCATCCGCATGCTGGCCAAGATGCCGGTTCTCGCCGCCTACTCATACAAGAACTCGCTTGGTCAGGCACTGCTGTATCCAGACAACTCACTCGGGTTCGTAGAAAACTTCTTGCGTATGAGCTTCGGCAACATGGCAGAGCCGTATGTGCAAAACCCAGTGGTAACCAAGGCGCTTGACACCCTGTTTATTCTTCATGCCGACCATGAGCAGAACTGCTCGACCTCGACCGTGCGCTTGGTGGGCTCGTCACAGGCCAACTTGTTCGCCTCGGTTTCGGCCGGGATTTCGGCACTGTTTGGACCACTTCACGGCGGAGCCAACGAGGCCGTTCTC
>JACCDW010144388.1_pt1 | contig 18729 bp, 31 predicted proteins | sample 7449781 | NCBI WGS metagenome assembly JACCDW01 (sample SAMN15323449, study PRJNA562643) | freshwater metagenome | isolation source: river surface water | place: USA:Blue River Watershed | collected 2017-08-18
ATTATCTCCATCTTCCAATTCAATATCACCTTCATCAACATCAAGTTCACCATTTTGGCATCTTGCTACACCACAAAATCCAACACCCGGTTCCATAAATGCCAATCTGAATGTCAAATCAGGAAACATTTCACTTACTACCTTCATCCAATTAATGTTTGGTCCCCATGCGGTATCATATGAAACTATAAAACAATCTTCATCTTCAAATGCAACGTATGAACTACCACAATCCCATTTAGTTCCCCAATTAGATATTCTCCAATTATACCAATCGGTATCTAAGAATTCTTGCGGGGTTGGATATAATCCTTCAAATGTGAAATCGTATTCATTGGGCGAACTACTATCCGCCGGCACCATTGATTTACTTCTAAATTCTTTCAATTGTTCTGAGTTACCACTAACTTCTAATGTGTTTGAACACCAATTCGGCATAATCTTAAATTTTAATTTTAGTTTATTTTAATTTTTCAATTTCTTTTTCAAGCAGATATGAATTTACTATCCATATCAATGTGCAAAGTTGCCATACCCATCTTTCAAATCCATTGTGGATATTAATAAAGAATGAACCAACGGCTGATACCGCTGCTACTACCATCAGAAAGTTTTTAATTTGTTTTGTTTTCATATTTTTTATTTTACTAATTCAAGTCTTATTGTTCCATCTTCATTAAACCATCCTTTGATTTTGAATTTAGGATCGGATGGATGTCCACTTGATAGATAGCCCGTAACATGCGCACTTTCCCCTCTACCATCATTCAATGTATATTGTTTAAATTTTACATTTCTCGAAATTGAATTGGCAAATGGATCGGTTTCCACTAGGGATTCTATATTTTGAAATCCATTAATTTTCAAATGACCGGCTCCAATTAAATCTCCCAAACAAAGTTGGTAGTTTTGATCGGAAACACCGGTGACTGCTGCTTTTTTGTTTTTTCTTTCACTACGCATAATCCTAACCTTTTCGGAGGTATATTCGTTTCTTTTACTATTCGCAAATCTCATAATTTTATTTTTCATTTAGTTATCAATATCTTTTGAAAAAGGTTTTTCGTATTTGGGTTTTAAAAGTTTCCAAATCAATTCATCCACTTTACTACGTTTACCATCCCACATTGCAAACATGATAGGATGTAATATTGGTTCGGTATGTTTCCTGATATGTTCTGCAAATTCTTTTTTAGTTGGTTCTGGATCCACGTCATTATATTTTCCGTATCTGAAATAATCATGTGCTTTACCACATCTTTCAGAAATTGAGAAATGTGCGTATTGTAAATTTGCTATCTTATCCTTAACCCATTTATCAAATTCATCAGGCACTTTTTCCAAAAATGATTCTATTGGTTCACAATTCTTTACTAATTCCCAAATATCAATTGATGAAAAGTTGGTAAGTATTCTATGTAACCTAACATATTCATCACCTTTGATTTTCATTCTCATTCCACTTTTGAAACGAATAACATATCCTTCTTTTGAATTTGATATTTCTTTTTTCAACTCATCAAAACCTTCACCAAAAGTATTGTATTTAGTTACAACTTCAAATCCTTCATTAACCATTTCATCAATTTCAACTTCTTTGCCGGTTTCGTTATTGTAGCACCCCAATACAACTAACTTTTCAGTCCCACCATAATCTACGACAATTCTGTTTTCAGGGTAGATGATTTCAAATAAGTAAGTGTAACCAGATATCAATCCGTTTTTGTAGTTATATTTTTCTAATAACTCTCTACCTTTGATTGCCTGCTCTGATGTAAATGAACCACGAGTTGCCATTATCCACTCACCATTGTAGTTGAATAATATACCCAATGAACCATCCATCTTTTCAAATACTTCAAATGGTTCGTTTGGTATTTCAGAATGTTTCCACTTATTACCCACCAATTCTTCATAGTTGAAAAACTTTGGAAATGGTTTAGCAATTACATTACCTTCACTATCCAATACCAAACCTCTACAATCTTTAGTCACGTCATCCCACTTACCAGCGTATTGGCATATACGAGAGTAATTGTATATTGATAAAGGCAAGAACGGATGCTCTTGCCTTACTATCAACCCTCTACCAATGTAATCTTCTAATATGGTTAAATCGTATTTCATTTCTAATTTATTAAATCATCCAATCTGATGTTGTGTTCATCTAAAATTTCATGTATTTTATCAAACACCATTTCCAATGCATCATATTTATCCATCTCTTTACCTTCCATACTCCACTCTAAACTCTTTTTAGTATTATGAGTTATATCCCACAGAGCCATAGCCATATCCAATGATTTAGTGGCTCTCTTATGTGCCATTATATCATCAATATCATTCAAATCGTATTCCAATATTGCCTTTGCCATAATTTATAATTTTATTTCAAACCTATTTTTCATTTGTTCTAACTTATCAGTAGGTACACCATGTTGGTTTACACCACCATGTCTATTTTCTACAATTATACTGAATACGGTATAACCATACTTTTCAGCTAACTTATAATAAGTTTCCATTTCCCATTCTTGAGTAAATGTATTTGATACTACAATTTCAGGATAATATTGTGGATTAAGTACATTATCTTTCATTCGTTTTTCAACTTCGTTCCTACACCACTCATGTGCTATCCTTAATTTAGTAGGATCAAAGTTATAGTTACCCTCCTTATCATAGAAGAACTTATCTGCTTCACAAATTGCATAATCATTACAAATCAAATTTGCGAATGTGGATTTACCACTTCCAGGTAATCCACGTACTAATGTAAGAACCTTTCCGTTCATATCAATATCCATTTTGAATTGTAAAATAATAATTAAATTTAAACCAACTAAATGCTATTCCAAAAGCAGGAGTATATACTCCTGTTTCTAAAAAGTAAGATGGGCTATACCATATTTTTATATATGGTAAAATGTTTACTATGTTTTTGTTTATATTCACTTCATTGTTTGATATAAACCATTTCTTTTTTGTTTTCATTTTATTTATAATTTTCTAATACTTCGTGATGGTCAAAACTCAACATACTTTTTATAGGTTGGATGTTCATTAATCTCAATACTTCACGCATTTCAATTGGATATAAATTATTACCATCCACCCCAACATCCATCATCTTACCTTTGCCAATTCGTTTACCAGCTGGTAGATGAACGTGTCCATGTAAGTGGATAGCACCTCTAGCCATATTATCCCAACTTGCAATTGGAAAATGCATCAGAGCAAATCTTTGTTCACCGGCAAAATGTGTACCAACATTCCATTTCACTTCTAGATTTAGATATTTGTTTACGGAACTGAATAGAGATTGACATCCTTCTTTATTGTTTTCAATATGATGATCGTGATTACCTGTAATAAGGTGAATGTTTTTACAAAATATACTATCTCTGAACTTTTGTATTTGTTCAAATCCACCAAAAGACCAATCACCCAAATGAAACAAAATATCATCTTGCTCAACTACTTCATTGATATTACAAATAAGGTATGAGTTCATTTGCTCCAATGATGTGAATTCTCTACAAGTCACCGGGTCTTCCCATCTGGTTGTTGCTGAACAAATGTTAGCATGGTTGTAGTGTGTATCTGATGTGAACCACAACTTTTGTCCTTTGTTTAAGGTTAGTTTCATATAGTTTATTTAGTATTTGATTATAATTCTAAATTAGAATCTTTTTGAAATCTTTATAATCGCTTGTTCTTCTTCTTTGGATAGAGAATTCCACTTACCATGTAGTTTATATAAGGCATCTTCAAATTCACTTTCAGCTACACTATATTGTACTGAACTTTTACTCATATTCTTTACACTCTCTGGTAATTTTCCACGTTCTATTAGATTATCAATTACCTCCTGAATTTCGGATTTACTACATCCATAAAGAAATTCATCTACATCAATTTGTTGATCAAAATTAGGCATACTATTTGTTTTTTTAAAATATTTTTAATTAATATAAGTCTCTAAAATAGAAAAGAGAGGATGGCAAAACCATCCCCTCAATTCAACCACCATTAAAAACTACTACCACACGATAGTCTCATCTTCCGAATCGTTCACTTCGGTAAAAAGTGTTTCATCCTTTGCCTCATCGGATTTAATATATTTCTGAACCAATTGTTTCATAAAGGTACGTTCACTATCTAAACCACCATCATTACTGAAATAAGGTAGGATTGCAATCTCAGCTGCCTCCATTAGAGAGAACCCATCATAGATGAGTCCGGCTGCCTCTACGTTCACACGGGTTGAAACGATAGTTGATACTTTACTAACATCGGTTTTGATAAGTTCACGAGTTGTATGTGCAATCTCCGCAAGAGCTGTTAATGAATAATCATCAGCCTCTGGAAATTTGAACTTCAACAATTCGTATTCACTAGTCTTATCCAACAAATCCATTTCAATAGTTACGAACCTGTCCATGATAGCCCTATCCATAATACGGGTAGATGTATATTCGTTACCGATATTTGCGGTAGCGATAAACGTAACACCATTTGCAACCTTAACGATTGGTGAACCATCAGCCTCATCCAAACGAAGGTAACGTTGTCCGGCATCCAACACAGTCATAAGGATATTCCAAGCCTCTGGGTGTGCCCTACTAATCTCATCCAAAAGAATGATTGCGTTTGGAGTTTTGATTGCTTTAACGAAAGCGGATTCAGAAAAGAATGTACCCGTCTCTTTGTTAAAATGTGTGTTACCCACAAGCGTTGCTCTGGGATCCTGTGTAGCACCTAAGTTGAAATAGAAATCAGGACGTTTCAATGAACGAACCAATGATTGAGCGGCAAGTGTTTTACCACAACCCGTTGGACCAGTCATCATAATGTTCTTACCACGAACTGCTGAACGAAGTAGATACTTCCACTTCAATGATTCAATGAACAAACCAGTTGGTTTCAATTCAGAACCTTTCTCGTGAATGAATTGTTTAAGTGCATCATGCGTTTCAAATGCTTCACTTACCGAATCACACGCCGCATCTTCAATGGTGTTAGCCATACGGGTAAACTCATCCATTTCAACCAATTTGTATGATAGGTTGCCGGTTTTACCAACATAACCACGAATGGCTTTGTTTTCGGTATGAGCTTGTTTCATTTTTGCTTTACTCAAACCTGCCAATTTATCCACCGGCTGATTTTGTGTAGTTAACATCGCAAAGGTTCTTCCGATTTGGATAACCTTATAGATATCATTTGTATAACCTACTTTAACATCAATCTTTTTAGTTGATGCTTTCCTTTTTGCAACAACACGCTTTGTAGGTTTAGTTACTTTTTTACGAGCGGTTGTAGTTTTTGTTGTCTTTGTACTCATACGATTGGTAGTTGTTTTTTTACGCATAATAAATTGTTTAGTAATTTTTTTGATTTGGTAGATACCAAAGATACGAAATTTTTGGGATATGGCCAAATCTATTTATAATTGATTGATTTTTAATGATTTATACAATAAAAAAAGGCTTAATATATAAGCCTTTGATTATCAATAAGTTATGAATAGGGGGCCGGAGCCCCACTATTCATTGGGGCTTTCCGAGCCTATGATTTTTTCAAAAACAATTCATTCATTGTTTTTGCGATTTGAAATACATTACTTGTATCTACATATTTGGCATCATTTCCATAACATTGTTTGAATATACGCCAATCATCACTATGTTCAAAAGAACGCATAGAACCTTCGGTAATGAAGTAAGATAGTATGTTAATACCATTCCCTTGCATTTTCTTCACTTGTCGGTTTGTGTGGTCTGCCGCATTATCACCACCATAATTGATACTATCAGTACCATTACCAATACTATAATATGGTTGCCCATCTGACATATTTAAGAAATATGAATCAACATTAGCATCGGTTGGTATTAGTTGTTTTTGAATTGCTTCAAAACACAAACCTTCGGGAGTTGTATTACTACAATTCAATGAACTGATGTATCTACAAAACGTTTTGAATGAATCCCTACGAGAATCATAAATAACCGCAATGTAAGGTAATGCTCTACCAGAACTTTCAGTTGAACGAACCGATACTTGAACTGCTACGTTTCTCGCCATAGAACATGCTTTCACTATTGCAGTAGTACATACGATAGCTTTTCTCAACTTATCACCACTCATTGAACCGGAGTAGTCAATTGATATATGTAGGTTTGCTTTCTTATATTGGTCAATTTCGTTTGTATAGAATACATTCTCATTATCGTAACCCAATGAAGCAATCATCCTAGCATCAATCTTACCCTTCTTCAAACGAGAGAAGATAGTTTCACGGCTTTCACCACGTAGTTGTAATTTCTTACCGAGGATAGTACCCAATATAGTACCTTTATTAACTTCTTCGTTTGCCCAACGATGTACTTCGCCTGTAGTCCAATTTGTGGATGTAAATGGAAAATCCTGATCAACAAGAATCTTATCGGTAAGTTTTTTCACTACGATACAATCTACACCTTTACCAATTTTTTCACCACTTTGATTTGTGTAATCGCTACCCACACGAACCAATTCAGTACCTGATTCATCAATACTATCCAATTTGTCATTCTCTTGCTTTGTGATATTTTTCTTCTTAATATCACCATTGAGAAAATCTTTCTGCTTCTGATACTTCTTATCAAGTTGTTGCTTTGCAGTTTTACTCATTTGGGTTTTAGAATCACTATCGGTTTCTTCGGTTGATTCTTCACCTTGCGAATCCATATTAGATGGAGCACTACCCATTTGATTATTTTCACCATCGCCGGTTTCATTCACATCGGCTGGGTTTTGTTCACCACTTTCACTATCACCTTCACCTTTACCACCACCTTGTTGTTGTGCATCTTGTGGTTTCATTGGAACATATTTCAATATTTCGGCTACAATATCAACTGCAAGGTTCAATGAATCAAGCGATGATTGTAATCTATTTATGTTCTTCAAATCCAACTTACGATACACAGATCGAAGTCCTTTCAGTTTAGAAAGGTCGGTATTCTCATTCATAAGATTGATAATACGGAACATATAGGATTCCCAATCCTCATCGGTGTATTCATCACTTGCGATACCTTTGGTTACAACCTTATCATTAAAATAGTGATCATACATTGAGGTATAGTAATCACGATAACCGGGTGCTGACTTGAAGATGAAATTATCAATACGTCTATCTTCAATCCAATTGGTTAATCCACTCAATACATTGAAAACTTCTTCGGTTATATCACCTTTACTACCGATTTTGCCAGTAGAAAGATAGATATCATTCAATGGTTGGGCGTAAATGGGATTCTTTGATATATACTTGCTGAATATATCATCATAACTCTTTTTAGAGGGATATAATATTAGTGCACCATTTGCTTCACACTTTTTGTTTTCATTGGTGGTTTGCCAAACAATAGATTTACTTGTTTCAAACATATCACTCATAAGTTTCAACATATTGAAATCGGAAAGTACAATATGTGAACCCTCATGTAATGCCAAACCAACCGATACATCAAACTTATCATTTACATCCGCTGAAAGTATTACTCTCTTACCATCGGTTTTACTATCCGATTTGGTAGCGTATGTTACGGGGATACTTTTTTGTGTAACGATTTGAACGAAGTTTGCGATAGCCCTACGAACCGATGCCAATTTGTAAAGGTCGTGGGTTTTCTTAAAGTCAGAGAATTTGGATTTACCCCAATCACCATATTCTTCAAGATAGTCAAATGATGTGTCATAGGTATCATACCAATATGACGATGCAGATTTTTTTGAGGAAGTTTTTTTAGATTTTACTTCTTCCTTCCATTTTGTGTACCAACTCATTGCTCGGAAATTTATTTGTTGTTTAATTGTGAATATAATGTAAATATACGAATAATTTTTGATATGGCCAAATCTTTTTTGGAACCCTCTATAAATCATTGAAAATCAATCATTTATATATAAAAAAAGACTTACATTTGTAAGTCTTTGATTATCAATGAGTTATAAAATCACTATTTATAGGGTAAAATCTTCATCGGATTTTAATCCTTTTGTATTTGGATTTGCTTTGTTACCAACCACAGTAATTTTTGTTTGTGATTGATTTGATTGTTCCTTTAATAATTCTCTAATATCATTTAATACATCCAATATACTATCCAATTTTTGATTTAAATTATCCATATCTTTTTATTCGGTTTCGTTTGAAATTATTGTTCCGTATTCTTCCGCTGCTTTTCTATTTCTTTCCAAGAAAATTTCATAAGCAACTTTATATCTATTCAGTTCTATCTCATTTATTAAATTTTCCGCATACATGCTATCAATTACACTTTGCATTGAATCCATAACATTTTGTTTTGGAATATCACCTCCCTGAATTAGAACAACTTCTGAATTTAGTTTTTCATTTTCACTTTGTAAGTTTGTAATTTGCTTCTTTTGATAGTAAGCAATTGCCATTAAACTCAAAGCACCAATAACTAAAATTGAACTTTGATACCAATCTGTAAATTTTTTCATAACTTGTTTTTTATATTTTCAAAAATCACCCTCTGTGTGAACCATATTATCATCCCACGCATCCCTACCTGCGGTTTTGTTTATCTCATTATCCCAATTTAAAAAATCTTCACCTTTATAATTAGGATGTTTCTTTTTCATATAATCAATTCCGCCTGCCCATAACCAAGCGATTGTTCCCGCAAATGCGATACATAAGATGATAGCTGCCAACATTGTTTTTATATATTTGATTGTTAATAAACTAATCCCACCAACTTCTCATGTCCGTTCCATCATACGATTTATTCACCTTTTTTGAATTTTTAGTTCCTTTGAAAATATCCCAAAGTTCTTTCCATTCTTGTTCCTCTATCTCACTTGCTCTATTATACACCCTACGACATTGTTCTTTTTCTTCTTCCGTCCTTGTATCAACTAATTGATAAAGTTCGTTTCCAATATCCGTAAATTCAAAATCACTTGTGGCCATACCACCCAATTCCAATTCGGCTCTGTCAATATAGTTATCATCCATTTTGTTTTTCATAAGTTCCAAAGCTCTTGCCATAGCTTTCACCTTTGGATCTCTAGTTTCAGAAACTTCCCATCCCTTTGTTGACATTCCCTGATGTGTTATTGAAATAGAACGATATAACATTTCCAAGTTAAAGGAATAATCCCACCATCTGTGCCTATATAATTCTTTTCTAAATAACCATACATTTTTAATAAAGTGTGGAAGTTTGTATCTAAAAAATTCCCATACTTTATATACTGGATGCTGGTGCCAAATTAACCTTTTCAAACTTTTTGAAAACGAATCGGTAAATCGTACGTCCATAACTATATTATTTTATAATTTTTAATTATCAATTGTGTGGTCAATTTTTACTCTTACGCATGTTTGTGGTAAATGACAATTCATCAAATAATTGTTAATATACCCCATCATATTTGCAGAACCAATTGGATTTGCAGAGTGCACATAAATTAGTGGGAGCGGTATTTTTTTAACCATACTCTCATTTACCAACCACCTTACACAATCCATACCTGTTTTTTCGGTTATATGTGAATAATCCAATGTGTAATTAGGTGATACATTGTTAAAGTATTCATCCATAGCGGTCCTTCCCAAATCATGGTCTAGTGAAATCACCTCATAATTTTCCAAACCATTCAATTGGATATGTGCTACAAACTCATCGTAATTTCTAACAACTTTCCACTGATCATCTACTGGCGTTCTAACATCATCTAAATACAATCTCATTTTTTCTTTTTTCATTATATAAAATTTATCTCACCACTTTCAAAATTATAATCAAAGCTAATTGGGTCATTCTCAGCTTCGTATCTTAGGTTACAACTACATCCATTGAATGTTTGTAAATTATGTAAATCATTTAATGCCATAGTTTTGTGTCCATATGCTTCATGTATGTGACCTGCAAAATGCAAATGTGGTTTCACCTCTCTCATTCTATGATATAAATCTGAACAACCAACATTTTCGTTTGTGTTGGATGTTCTATCATTGTATCCGTATATAGGAGTATGTGTAATAACAACATCGGTATCCATTGGTATTTCATTCCAACATTGTACCATATCATATCCCCTATCTTTATTGAATGCCCATCCATATCCGAATGTAGGTGAATATGGTGAACCCCAAATGTTAATACCTTCTAACTTAATAGAAGTATTCTCTAAATAGTAAACATCATTTGGTAAGTTATTCAATAACTCTTTCAACCATTCAGGTTTACCAACAACTGCTGGCTCAAAGTATTGTTTTTTATCAAAATGAACCGATTTATCTCTGAATAATGTTTCACTATCAAAAATCAAATCGTGATTTCCAGCAATAAATACTTTGTGCATATATGGTTGCTTACCAAGCCAATCTATAAATTTCTCCACCTCATTCTTCCTACCAATAGAAGTAAAATCGCCGGAATGAATCAATAAAGTTCCACCCGGCAATTTACCATTTAGATTATTATGTTTGTTATGTGTATCACTTATGTGTGTTATTCTCATTTTCATATATGTGATGTTTGTGTCCTATTAGTTGATATGCATCGTATAATTGTCCTAATGCATATTCTAATTGAAATCGTATTTCTTCATCTTTATCAGATAACGGATGTTCTACTAAATGATCGTTTATCATCATACAGGCAACATGCGTTCTATCTAATAGTTCCAAATAGTGTCCGGCGTTTATATCGCTAGAGTTCTTTTTTTGTTTCTTTGATAACATCTGAAATACTTTTTTCTGGATTTTCTTTTGCTTTCCTTATTGCTCTGATAATAAACTCACCCAATTGGTTTTTATTATCTAACTTCTTTATCAATTCGTTTAGGGTGTCTAAATCTTCATAAAATTTACCCATAGTATCAATTTATTTGTATCAAATATACGAAAAAATCCCCAATTTACCAAATGTATTTTGGGGATTTTCACTATCAACGAGTTATATATGTAATTTTTTCATATATGTTTTTATATCTTAACTAAATGGTCGGCTGCGTATGTTGCAATAGGACCTAATGTTTTATATCTTACCGCATATCCCATACCTTCTACCAATCCAACTGCTTGTCTAAAAACTTCATTTGATTTATATTTTGGATCCGGATTCAAATCAATATCAATCCACTTGACTTTGGGTAATCCGGCATCTTTTATTAATTCAGCAGTTTCTACTGCATACCATACTTCATTTAATAACCTAACGGAACTAACTGATTCTCTATTTGTTTTCCATCTTCTATACAATACATGTGCACCTTTTCCTTTCTTATATAACGCAATTACAATTGCGTAGGTTGTTTTATCTGAATAGTTTTGAGAATCACATCCGATTAATATTTCAACACCCTCATTCGCAATTAAATACTCTTTCACATATGTAATCAAATCGTATTCTTCTTGTCCGTAGAGTATCTTAAATTTCATTTCCTTTTTGTTTTTTAAGGTTTACGATTGCCTTATCAACCCTTGAATCAATTTTTTTGGAAAGTTCTGAAAACTTTAAATTCATATCTGATCTAAATTCAGAATGTTCTTTTTTTAAGGTTTCCATATCATCACATATTTTATCTTTTCTTTTTGATGAGCGATTAACCTCAATCCACATAAAGATAATAGTGATAGCAAAGATGCCCAAAAAGAACATTGAAATTGGGTGTGGAAGTGAACTTACGGTTACTTCATCCGACATTTTTACAATTTGTAATAACATAACATTTGATTTTGATTAAAAATTATTTCCCATACAGACTCCGACTCGTGATTCTGAACGATTACCATATGGACAATCATTCTAGCAGGAGCATATTCCACATAAGAATATAGCGGGATGTTGCATTTCTACAACACACCGTATCGGAAACATTTTTTTTTTGTTTAACAATAAAGTTAGTGGATGGTGACGGAGTCGAACCGTCCTTAACTGAGTCGGAGTCAATTGTCTTGCCGCTAAACGAACCACCCATATTTAATTATATCAAATATACTATTTTTATTTGATATAACAAAATTTATTTTTACCAATTTAATTGGTAAGAGAAGCAGGATTTACATTTTGGATAGAGGTCATTATATCTAAAAATACCTTTATACCGAATGACTTGCGGTTGCTTCCTCTTATTCATTAGAATACCTTTTCTCTATTCCTTTTTACCTCATCCGCTTCCTTATACAATCTAACCCAAGTAATTGATGCATCAACTGCCATCAATACAGGTGCCATTGCTAATATGGCTAATGTTTCTAACCCTGGAGTCGCGTGGACCGGATCTAACTTGTCTTTTGTGTATCTACGATACATTTTATAAATGCAATAGATAACTGAAATTACATAAACTGTGAATAACATTTTTTTAGTTTTAAGTAACAAATATAGATAAAAAATTTTATATTGCAAAATATTTTATGCGTAATCTGGATGTTCATCTTGACAATGGCCAATATGAATCAAATGCCTGTGTTTATTATAAATTTTATATTTAATGTTTTTTCCTTTTAGCTCTTTTGCTTTTTCAAAAGCATCCTCATCGGAAATACATTCAATTTCTTCAACAGATAATACATCGTTACTGATTTTTATAACTTTCAAAATAGGATTAAATTCTCTATTTTCATCAGGAGTAAAGTTCATCTCCGCTAGTGGATTCTTTAAAAGATATTCGTTTTTTTGTTTTTTCATTTTTAATATTTGAAATAGTTTAGCCAAATTTTTCGTGTTTTATTAGTATAAGTATTCAATAAGAATTGATTTGTGTAAGTATTTAACCACGGAAATTTATTTGTTGACAATAATTTTTTGCACATGTCATCCGAATCAGTTGGTGATGCTGCAAACCAATTATTAATCCAAGGTATTTCATCCGAACCAACTATTGGAACTCCTTGACTCAACATATCGGCAGTAACTATATTAAAGGTTTCTGAAAAAGATACTTGCATACCTATGTCTATCGTTGAACATAATTCCAAAAACTTTTCTCTTGGCATCCAACTATGGTTAATCAACCTATGTCCTGAATCGTACACATGTGCAAATATTCCATTTAAATTATTTATTACAGTTTCACCACGTTGTTCAACTCTTCCTGAATTTATATGAAATCGTAGTTTTTTACCTATTGCTTCTGCAAACTTAATTGCAGCAATTGCTTGCATTACATGATTTTTCATAGGTCTAATTGCACCAAAACAGGCAATATCAACATATTCATCATCTAATTTATATCTTTTTGATTTTAAATTCTGCGGATAAAAATTAGGTAAGTAAATCACTTTTTCTTTAAGCTTCCATTTAGGCCAGTCAGTTTTGGATTGTATAAAAACTCTAATATCATTCAGTGCTACATCGGAGTTTGTTGCAACAATTACGTTTTTAAAAGTAATATAATCACCAATCCAATCAAACGCAATACCTTCATTTGCTAAAAATGGAACTTCACTATGCAATCTAATAATCCATTTAACATTCGGATGTAATTTACACAAAGCACTAAACTTTGTAGGAACTACCCACAATGCTTCTATTATAACATGTGTGGGTTTGTATTGATGTACTTCTTTATCTATTTTGTTGTTATCTTCAACTACAACTATTTTGGTATCAACACCGGCATTCAACAACATATCATACATGTATTGTGCGGAGTTATATAACCCAGTACTCATACTTTTACTTGCAGCATGTTTTTCTGCGTTGTAATCCTGTCGTCTTTTTAAGATAAAGAGAACTTTGTTTTTTTGCATTTAATTATTTTTGGATTTTTTGGATAACTAATGTGAATTTACATTCATATATACGCATGTTATAACAAAAAATCCAAAAATAATGTATATAATTTATTATTTTTTTTATTCTCTAACTGGGAAGATTCCATACAAACATATAATGTAATTCAAACCCAAAGATGGTTGATACAAACTATGTGGAATCGGATTTGGATTACCTACTAATTGTGGAATTGAAACTCCGGTAGTATCATTTTTTTGAAACTTTGGAGATGCGATTGGTGTGTATGATGCCGAACCTAATTTCTGTCCTAATTGAACAAATGGAACATCCGGTGCTTGTTGTGCTCCACTATGAACCGGAACTCTACCTCTCAAATCTGGCAAATTAAAATAAGTGGTTGAGTTTCCACCATATGTCATACCAATAACTGCATACAATGCTTGATTTTGTTGAATAGAAATTTGTTGTCCATTACAAAATGCCCAACCAGCGGGTGCATATGGTCCTGCGAATAATCTGATTTCACCAATGTAAGCTTCTACTGCCGAATACTGTGCGAAAGATGAAAGACCTAATCCAATAACTAATAAAGCTGATAACAATAATTTTTTCATAAAATGTAATTTTTAATTATAAATATATTAATTTTGTCAATTAAAGAACTCCTTGATTATTATTTACACCTGGTTTCCATCCATCAGATAATGTTCTCATAAAGGCAACGATTGCATCTTCTTCTGCGTTGGTTAATCTTAAACGACCAACTCGTCTTGTATTCATATTTTCAGGAAATTCGGGCTCAGGCCAGTTTGCAGCTTCAATATCTCTTGTGTTATAGAAATGAACTACTTCTTTTAGAGATTTCAATACACCATTGTGCATAAAGGTTTTATTAGCTTCACCCTTTGCGACATTTCTCAATGTTGGGGTTTTGAATGATCCCATATATTCTGGGGCAAGTGCTCTCCATGTAGGATTGTCACTATTAGTTAGTATTGTGCCCAAACCTCCATCTAAATTATTGGATGTATTTCTTCCCATTGAATTTATAAATTCTGTGTTTTTAGGTAATCCAATATTTTCATAACTAAAGTCCGTAAATAATGCAGGAACACCACCCTCCGACTCCATTGTATGACAATTATCACATTCTACTCTTATAAAAGCACGCCTTCCTTGTTCTTCAATGGCTGTAAATTGTGTTTGTCCTTTTTGAACTGCATCAAATTTGGATGTAAACTGATTTACTTCTTTAGATCCTTCATATGCTGCAATTGATAATCCAACTTTTTTAAAGTTAGCTTCAATGGATTCTTCCGAATCAATTCTAAGAGATGTACCCCATGCTCTTGCCCACATGTCTCTATATATTCTATCATTTAGTATTTTTACTAATACATCTTTTTTAGAGATATGATTTTGTTCTAATGGATTCATAAATGGTCCCAGTGCTTGATCACCTGCAGGTGTGCCTGTAATATTTCCGGTTGCTCTACCATCCCAAAACAATCCACCAATGAATTCTTCTTGTATAGGATCATATGCAAATGTAGGTGAGAATGTAGCATAAGCAGCGCTCGGTGGTTTCCTGCCACCAAATCTTCCGGCAAAAGCTCCTTCACCTATTCCTGATTTGAATCCACGTGTGTTTGGTGTAGATGGTATTTCACCGAATCCTACCCAACCTTGGTTAGGAAGATGGCATGAAGAACATGATTGCATACCAGATGGTTCAGAAAAACGGGAATCAAAATAAATTCTTCGTCCTAATGCTTCTTTGGGATTTAATGTAACGTTTAGACCTCTTATTCTTTGTTGTTCAATATCTAATTGATTGATGTCTAAATCTTTTTGGCACGATGTTAAAAATGCAATACCCAATAGGGTAATAAAAAAATGTTTTGTTTGTTTAATAATCATAATTACGGGTTTAAAAAATAAATAACTAATTGTTTATATAGAGACTTAATAATATTAAGTCGTGTTTTTTATTGTGGACCCAACAGGACTCGAACCTGTGACCCGCACATTATGAGTGTGCCGCTCTAACCAACTGAGCTATGGGTCCATGCACTATCGTTCTTTGACTATTTTAATTTTTAGTCTTTAAGTAATGTTTTTTCTTTTAATTTGTTTTCAAATTTGTCAAATCTACTATCAATGGATCTATAAACATCTTCAACCATTCGGTTTGTTCTATCTACTTCACCATCAACTCGTCTGTCAATTAATTCGGAATTTCTTCCAATAACAGAATATATGTCATTTATTGCTCCTTCAAATTCTTTACATTTTTGGGAATTTTCAGAAACTTGTCTATTAATCCTAAACATACCCACAATCACCAATAAAAAGATGACCGAAAGCATACCTAGAACAAAGTATAATTGTTGTTCCATAATTTATTTCTCCTTATATGCCAAAGAACGATAATGTGTGCCCTCAACGAGAATCGAACTCGTACTCGCTTTTTCGGCGAACAGGATTTTAAGTCCTGCGTGTCTACCAATTCCACCACAGGGGCCTATTTCAAAGAACTGAAACAAATATACAAATAAATTTTTATTTATCCAAATATTTGTTTTTGTAGCCTCGTCAAGAATCGAACTTGAATTTGGAGATTAGAAGTCACCCGTTCTATCCATTGAACTACGAGGCCTATGAGAGCGGATGATAGGAATCGAACCTACGTCTCCAACTTGGAAGGATGGAGTAATAGCCATTATACGACATCCGCTTTTTGTAGGTGGGACTAACCTACTTCGGTTTTGTACTTCAACCATTAAAGTCCTTTTGAGCCAGAGACAGGAATCGAACCTGCGACCTACTGATTACAAGTCAGTTGCTCTACCTGCTGAGCTACTCGGGCATTGGGCGATAAGAGAACGTACCAGCCACCTCGTTTCTCCTATCTAACATACATTAACAGCTTAATGTGGCATGACTGATTATAGTGTATATTTTATTTTTTACTTACTTCAAATTTAATTTTTTAATAATTTTTTCTTTTAGGTTTTGGCGTTTGATACCATCATTGCTTTTTGTTATAAAAAAATGATCTCCTAATGCAAAACTCAAATCCAAGTCATCAATTGCTACCCAATTTGTCAAATTATGTTGTCGTTTGAAATCAATAATCTGATGTGCTCTATCATCTTCCAATTCGGAACTCATTTTTCTTTTGAATTTATGAGTCACTGCTATTGGTGACTTCTTCACACCATTAAATTTAAAAATATCATCCAATCCATCCAAATCCCAATGCATTCTCCAATCGGAACTTAATACAATGTCTGCATTCGTTGCATCTAATATTTCATTAAATATATCAACTGCTTTTTTATTAAAAGGATATGGTATATTCAGTTCTTTGGCAATTTTGTTCTTATTTCTAAACTTTATACGATTTGTACAGAACTCTTTATCGGTAGCCAATACACCATCAATGTCAAGAAATATTACCTTTTCCACTATTTACAATTTACTAATTTTTAATAAAGTTTTACTAACATCTTCTTCTGTCAAATACCCCAATACATCATTGGTTATTGGTGTGCTGTATGATATATGCCCATCCAATCCAAATACTGCCAATTCATACAATCCTCTATCACTACCATATGTGCGTAATCCTTTTACAACACTTGCACCATATCCATTTGAAAATTTTACTATCGCCTGTACTCCATCACCCATCGGATGCTCTACGAATTTTAAATCTTCAAATTTTAAAGTATCAATCGTTGATTTAATCCATGCTTTCATTTTTTATAAATTTTGAATTTCTAATAATTTAGTTGTTACCATATTTTCATTTAATGTTAAATAAGTAAATTCAGTATCTGAATTTTTTCTAGCAGATAGATTATAGGATAATGTACCATCCAATGCTTTTGATTGATAAATAGAACCAGTATATCCATTGTCAAATATAATCAATGCATAGTGTTTTTCACCACTATTAGGATCACCATATGGTAGTGGATTAAATGCAATATCATTAAAATTTGTAATGTTATAATTTTTAATCATAAAATATCATTTTTCATATAAATATTAACAAAAAAACCCCTAACTATTATCAATTAGGGGTTTTTCATATTGAGCGGGGCCATGGAATTAAACCACATCCTACGAACTGGAAGCCCGTTGTGCTATCGTTACACTAACTCCGCTTATAAAACGATGAGATTACTCGTTGGGATGAACCATCTTTTAAAGGATTATTGATTGCCTTTTTATCCACTACCTTTTGGATAGTATTGGTTCAGTGTCGGTTGGTAAAGCCAACCACTCATTGAGTTGCAAATTACTCTCTTATTACTCCCCTTCTTCTACCCTGCCGAGCAGACTCACACTTGCGGTGTTAGAAGCTTTTCGTAAGAATCACAGACCTCTTGCGGAGGTATCGTGGCTAGGAACAACTCCTAACTATGTAGACACCTTTCATCTGCAACTGGCGAACTCTTATGCTTATTGTTATAATTGATTTTGCAATCCATATATGCAAATAAGGTTTGGTTTGTAGATTGATTCGGGTAGTGGTTCGCCAACCAGCTTCCATGTCTTTTGAACTTGGAAATACTAAACTACCTGATGTGCTATCCCTAGCACCATATTTTGAGTTATCTTCATTATCACGGATTGGTGTCCAATGATAAGGGATAATAACAGCACCACCTGTACATCATCTTATCTCGCGTCCTTTCGGATGGCTTGATTTTAAGATGACTCTGATATTGGATAACGAAATTATATAGAGGGATTAATTCTATACTTCTCACATATATCCTATGAGTTATTCCTATTGATGTTCCCATCTCAACCAAAGTATCTACTTACCCTGATTATTCAAACTCTTCCGTTATAGTGTTACCCTCACGTACAAAGCTTAAATAGTATCTCACTTGCCTACTCAAGCTAATCTCTCCTTACGGGGAGAGTAGCCGCAGAA
>JACCDW011050608.1_pt1 | contig 18729 bp, 12 predicted proteins | sample 7449781 | NCBI WGS metagenome assembly JACCDW01 (sample SAMN15323449, study PRJNA562643) | freshwater metagenome | isolation source: river surface water | place: USA:Blue River Watershed | collected 2017-08-18
AATATAAAAAACGCAATTAATAAATCTCTTGCCACGAAATAGTTGCGTACACTTCTGTACTATTCTGTCCGATCTTTTGGCATGTTAACACAAGTACATCCGAAGTGTGATCAATATTTGCGGTAAGTTGTAATATCAAATTACTAAATACGTCTCCGAGTCCATTAAATGCGATCGTTCCGCGTCCATAAAAGTATCCTTGATCCAAAAGTATGCTTCCACTGCTACTGAATCCCGTAATCGCCGCCGATTTCGCATATTGAACCACGCTCCTGTTCGAATCAACGCTACTCCATGATATCGATCCCGCAAAAGCGCCATCTTGATATAAGCGAAGGCGATATAACAGATTATTATTTGTCGCCGTGTCGATAATCGAGATTCCCGTTGGGACAATATTTTGATGATAATAATTGACGCCACCTCCTCGGATGGCAAGAAGTGCCGTTTCCGTGGTGGGAACCACCACAGGGCTATCCACGCCATCTTGGCTATTAGAAACCGAATGCGGCCGTCCGACGGGATTGTATCCGCCTTCTGAGATGATGGTGGAGCATATTTGGCGCACACTTCCGCTCCCTCCGCCCGCATTGGTCGAGTGAAGTGAGTAGCATATGGGGAGGTTGATGTTATTTGTATATGGGGAAGTTAAAACGTTGATATGGGTGATTTGGTGGCAATAGTGAATGCGTCCGTATGCGTAGAAGCCGAAGCGAACGCGACCGACGCCGAGCCACTCCATATCGATGACGAAGAGTTGTGTTTTGGTGAAGTCGAGATTGAGACCGCTCACGCCACTACCGTTCATCTTGTCGATATTCCATGAGGTTTGTGAAATGCTTGTCAATGAATCATTCTTCACATTTACGGATGCCACGCCGCCCGAATATTCGAAAAAGACGCCATTATTTACGGTTGGATAAGATGCGCTGGTGGTGAATTCGTTATCAAAGATGCCGAGTCGAGAAGTGAAGTTTGTGTTGGAAGGATTGATGACACCAGAGCTCATGAATAAGAGTGATTTACCGGGTTGATAGGCGACGTAATTGCGGCTTTGTGATATGTAATAACCGGTTCCACTACCGCTAATGATCGCTTTTGACTTTTCGTATGTCGCACTATATGACCCGTTTGATTTGGTACATATTTGAAGGCCATTTTTCAAGAAGTTCGCATTTGCCCCGGAAGCCGCGCTATTTGCGGGAAAGCGGATATCGAGGAGTGTGTTTGGCATGGAAACGCGGAGTTTCCCGAATGCGTCCAAAGTTGCTTCCACTTCGTTATCGAAAACGGTGATCGAGTTATTTTGGACTCCACTTCCACCCACGGCATTTGTGCTGAGGCGAGTTGTTAATTCAAAGGATGATTGGGAAGCCGTGCCATTGGTATATAGAACGCGAGCGTACTTTTTGGGTATCAAGTAGCTCTTTTGGAAGTATCCGGTGGCGTAGTAGGTATCGGTATATAATGTTTCGAAAAATAGATTATCGTTGGAAAATTGGATCTGAATACCGCCGGAAGCGCTGTCAACGTTGCTTTTGATAAGGATAAAAAGATTGTCGAAACCGGTGGTAAGCGTGCCGCTTCCGGTGAATACGCTGCCACTTCCGAGAGTAGAGGTGGAACTGTTGGATGGATCATTGGTGGTAAGAACGGAGGGTATGAAGGTCATTGTTTTTTATTTTTCTTTTGTTTTTCTTTTGTTTTTCTTTTGTTTGTATTTTGTATTTATATTATTATAAGAAGATATAATTTTTGTATCTTCTTATTTATCAATCTTTGCTCTTTTCATTGAGCATCACGCGTGATAGGATCGCGAGATGTTTTCTAAATGTATTCTATTATAAAAGATCCTAAATTACATATTTTCCATTTGATAATAATAGGTGTAATTGCTGAATGGAAGTCGAACGAATCCGTATTTGAGGGCGCGTGATTGATAAAAGCGGTATCCTTCATGTAATGGGCATGTGGCCAAGCTGATATCGAATGTTGCGTATTGATCCCGGCGTTTGGAAACGTATAAATCATTTACAATCCAATCTTTCACATCATTCTTTTTGGCAAAGTATACTGTAATACCTTGGCGCACCGGTACAGAGTAGAGGGAGAGTTCATCATCATTGGTCAAGAAATCCGAATATGTTTTCGACGTATTTGCTGCCAATTCGTAGGGTACGAAGTAAGAGAAGAATCGTTCGATTGAATCACCCGATTCCACATTGCGATTGTAATACAAGGTATATGTGCCATCTTCACCGAGGGTATACGAATGTGTTAAATTGGTATTTTCGGTATCGCTATCGGAGCCCATATCGCCATATGCGCCGAAGATGAATTGGAAATCTGGATCATTGACGGAAATGTCAAATTTGAAGATCCCTTCTACGGGATATCCGTGTTTGATGGTGAATATTTTTCCAAATGCTTCAAATGTTTGTGTAGTGAACTTGCCATTTGCCAGATTTTGTGGTGAAAGTTGAGGGAAGAAGTAGGTGCCGGCTGCGACGTTGAAGAGGTAAAAGAAACCCCATCCATCGAAGATATCATTTCCCCAATCGCTCCAATACGAGGCGACTTGGCCACCTGGAATGGCAACGTTGTAAGGGGCATATGCGGCATCGAGACTATCGGTTTCATCATCGGTGCGCATATCTTTGTTGATGGTATATCCGACGGTAAAGCATGGATTTACGACATTTTTGGAGCGGATAGTGGGCATTTTTGTCTTTTGTTTTTTGGTCTTTTATCCTATACATAGGTAAAAGAGCTAATTTCGAAGAAAATAAGAGATTATATTTACTTTATGTTCATATTTTGTTTAGAATAAAAACAATTTCAAAATCAAATAACCAATGATACTTTTCTGTAATCTTCTTCTTCTTCTCATCGATATTACAATCATCTACATTACAACTTGTGCCACCCGCATATTCGCAACGGTATGAAGGGTGTGAATTTTGCATAATTTCAGAAAATGGATACAAAATATATTGTTCATATAATGAACCATTTTCAAATGTTTCTTGTGGATAAGTGCTATCATCTGAGTAATCAAATGTTCCGCGATTTTTGGCAAACACCATAAACTCCTCTTTGAATTTTATATGATCCTCATCACTCTCACCCTCATCACTCTCACTATTGCTTCTACGATCTCGATCAAGTTCGCGACAAAGATAATAATATTGATCTTTTGTGTACTTTTCAATAAGTTTATTTTTCAATGTTTTGTACATATGATATCCATCTTTTTCCATGATGCCATCCGAACATATTTTCAAAATATCTTTGAAATTAGATTTGTTTATTTGTGGGATAAGTTTACATAATTGTATACGGATGCCTATATTTAGCTCGATCCCTTCTAAACAACCCATTTTTATTCAATCTTTAATCTTTAATCTTTCTATTTTGAGAAGAAGTTTTCTATATCCAATTTAATCTTCACAATCCATAACAGAATTACAAATTCAACCATCGGGAAGGTACAGAGTTTCCGTAATTGGAAACAAGATGGATGCTTGAATAATTCACCACAAGTACAACAGATGAGCTATTTGCGATGAGATCCCCGCCGCTTGTTTGAACGATCAATGAGTTGACCCCTAAGTTCCCGCCAACATCACATATGTATATTTCGCGTTTCCCGCTATAATCGAGAGAAGATATCGCGGGAAGTGTGATAACGATTCCTGTTGAAGATGTATCGATTTGATAAATATTGTAATAGTTGGGATCGGTGGTGAGTGTAGGGATCGAGAATGACGCATATTGAATGGGAGAGACGGTGTATGATAATGACATGGCGGGTCCCGTATAACCTGTCGCACCTATGGAACCCGTATAACCTGTATAACCGGTAGCACCTATTGAACCCGTATAACCTGTATAACCTGTCGCACCTGTTGATGCGGCACTACCAGCGGCTCCTGTGTAGCCGGTGTATCCGGTAGGTCCTTCGCCGCAGTTAATTTGGACGGGTCGGCAATCGCCATTTTTATTTGGGTAAATGTAATAAATGGGTCTTTTATTACAACTCATGATCGATCAGAATCCTTTATTCTTAATAGAGATAATTTATTTGATTATGGTTAAATTTGGATTCTATTTTCTTTATATAAAATATAAAATATAAAAGTTTCATAAATGATCCATTCCAACCAAAAATTAAGTGATGTGTTCTTTCAAATATGTGATTATTGGGAGAGGGTCGATAAAATAGATATTTCATCTACACGACTTTTTGAGTCCGTGTTTCGTTCTGAAAAGGAAAAGTGCAAGTCTTTCTCTCCGTTTTCTGAAAAAGAGCATAATCAAAATACCATAAGTAAAAATAAAATTATAAAGAAGATAAACAGAAGATTCATAAATATAAATCGGCGAATTGTGAGTAGACGACTCCCTGCTACCTTCTGTTCCTCTTCGAGGAACCAAGAAGGTAGAGTAAAAAAGAGATGTTTCTTTTCACGTATGATATACCGAAAAAATAGAAGTACATATTATGATTTTCATAATAAGAAATTGTATTCAGTCAATAAGTATATATACTCTTACTCGGATAATAAAAAAGTGTGTAGAAAATGTTATATTTATAAATATATGTTGCGATTTATCATTTCAATGGGTAATAAAAGTGCCAGCGACTTTTATGATATATATAAAAGATTTTATTATTCAAAATTATATTTTTCATTTATAAATCCATTATTATGTCCCACGAATAAACCGATAGGCTGGGAATTAGATGTTAAATCGAGTAATCGATTATATGTGTATTCAACAAATATTTTAATGAAATACCAACATAAGTATTTGTTTAATTCATATATTTGGAAGAAGATGCCTCATCGGTATTGTGAAATGAAGAGTATGTTAAAATCATCCATACAATCGAAATATAAAAATATCATCATACGAAAAGTGATTGTTCGAAATCCGCGTATTTATTTTTATATTTTACATGAAAAAAATCGCGCAAACAGAGGTCCTCCTTGGCTCCCCAAAAGGGAGCAGGAGGTTCGCGGAGACGTCATATTTTAATTGGGATCAACAAAATTGAAAAGATAAAGATCATATTAAACTCATTCTATTATGGCAAATATTTGAAGAATCACTCTTTATGTGAAGAGTTGATATAAAACATCTACGTATTACAACTCTTTGCCCAAACAATGCGTATTAGAATTCTTTGCTCAAAACACTGTGTATTACAACTCTTTGCCTGAAAAATGTTATTTATCTACTTTAAATATTTTAGTAAGTCTGGAAAAAACATTTTTCTCGTTAAATGGATATAGAAGATTTCTTATTATAAAGTATAGGAAGAAGAGATCGCATTAAAAATGTTAAAAACCTATCGTTGTGGAATCTGTAATACGAAACCGGATCAAATATCGCATCATAAGATGCATATGGACACGCAGAAGCACAAGGATAAGCGTGATTTGTTTGAGTTGAAGGTGGAGAGAATGAGTGAGATGGATCGTTTGAATGAGTATGGAATATGTGAGGTGGATCAGATTGTAAAGAGTAAGGAGACGATGATTGATGATAAGAAGCAAAAGATGTATAAAATGGAAAAAGCGATTTTGGAGGATCAAGATGGAGAAGAGAGTGATCATTCATATAAAATGGATAAAATGATTTCGAATCGAGAGGCGCTGCGGGACAAGATCCATGAGATTCATAATTTCATGAGAAATAATGGAGCGGGTTATGGTATGAATGCTCTGAAACTCTTTTCTCTCTTTTATGGATTGAAGAAGATTGAGGATGAGAAGTTGTTTGAGAAGTCGGGATTGCCGGAGAGTTGTAAATTTTCGTCGATTGTGGATATGGCGAAGAAGGGAGATGATGAGAAGGTATTTGAGGTGATTGATGGGAATGTATTGGATCTCATTTCGAGGAATGAGAAGGTGAAGAATATACTCTTTCATGAGATTCCGCGTAATATGCGGAGTTCATCGCTTTCAACGTTAATCAAGGAGATTGATTCGCTTTCGGAGATTGAGAATAGTACGAATTATCAGCTTTCGGGTAAGATTTATGAGTACTTTATTGGTCGCAATAAGGATGATATCCATGATCTGGGAGCTTACTTTACGGATCGTCATATTGTGAATTTCATATATGAGAAGTTGAATCCGCAAGTAAAGGAGGATGGTACGATATATGAGATGATTGATATGTTTGGTGGATCGGGTGGTTTTACGACAGGTTATATCAACTATTTAAATAAGAGTAGTACGCAAGTAAATTGGGAAACGGAGCTTGAGAAGGTTCATCATTATGATATGAATGAGGATGTGATAAAAATCGCTGGATTGGAGTTTTTCTGTTTGACACATGTTCTCCCAAAATTTGGTGGTATTGGAAAGCATATGGGATACAAGAACTCATTTTCCGATAAGTTTATATCGGAATCAGGTGATGAGAAGAAGTTCCATTACATTATTACGAATCCTCCTTATGGTGGTGATACAAAGAAGAGTCGTATGCAAGAGAGGGGAGAGAAGATAAAGAAGTACATTATTGAGAAGTTGGAGAGTACTATCTTGGGGTATAAGCATTCAGGATCTATCAAAACTATCAAAACTCGCGCATCATCGGTCAAGAAGTACAATGAAACCGCTTCGGATGAGGAGAAGGCACAGATTTCTAAGTTTTTCACACAGCTTGAAACCATCTCAACCGAAGAGAAGAAGCGGGAGAGTGAAGAGAAGAAGTATAAGGTATCATTGGATTCGTGTAGTAAGCGTATTCGCGATTATGCGGAGAAGTATGGTCTTACTGGAAATGACAAAGAGAGTGTTTCGTTGATTCAAATGATGGAACTGTTGGATGTGGGTGGAACGGCGGTGGGAGTTTTGAAGGAAGGTGTTTTCTTTGATCGTACATACAAGGATATTCGGAAATGTTTGATTGAGAATTTCAATCTTCGAGAAGTGATTAGTATTCCTCAGGGTCAGTTTGAGAATACATCTACGAAAACATCGATTATCATCTTTGATAATAGTGAAGAGAAGACGTCGGTGGTGCGCTTTTCGGAATTGATTGTGGAGAAGTATATGGAAGATAAGTTTGAGATGGTGGATGGATATGTAGAGCTTGTGGAGAATCAAGGGGACATTGCGAATGTTCATGATGTTCTTGTATCCGAAGCAACAGTGGATGAGCTTTTGAAGAACGAGAATGTGTCGCTCAATGGGAAGGAGTATAATAAGAAAGAACTATTGGTAAGTGAGGAGTATGAGTTGGTGAAGTTGGGGGATATTTGTGAATTTGGGAAGAAGAGTAAAAGGCAAGCTTCATTTGGACAATCAACAGGAATGTATAATTTTTATACATCAAGTGATAAAGTTCAAAAGTGCGATGTAGCTGATTACAACAATGAGTCTATCATTATTGGAACAGGTGGAAATAGTTCAATTCATTTTGGAACAAATTTTAGCTGTTCAGCTGATAATATTATTATCAAAACAGAGAAATGTGATATGAAGTATTTGTTTAATGTGATTAAATCACAATGGCATCGGTTTACAGGTAATATGACAGGTTCTACAATTAAACATGTGTCAAAAAATATGATTGAACATTTCAAAATCCCAGTTCCAAAATCAGAAGCCAAGATGAAGGAGTGGGTGAAGAAGATTTCAGCTCCATATGATGAGAAGATTGCGAAAGAAGCGAAAATCAAGAGTCTTGAAGCATATGTGAGAGATCGCATTGAGGAGATTTCGGAGAAGGAGGAGTGTGAAGAGGTAGAGTTGGGGAAGATTTGTGAGTTTAAATCAGGGAATTTTAGTACTTGTAATATGGATAATAAAGGAGTGTATCCTTTTTATAATGCAACGATAAATCCGATCGGTTATCATAGTGATTATTCATTTGATGATGATAAATATATATTGCTTGTAAAATCAGGGAATGTTAAAGCAAAAGGTATTGGAAGCGTTATAAAAGTGTATGGGAAAAATGCGTGTGTATCTGATATTGTTCAAATAAAAACATCAGCGAGCATTGATTATCTGTATTATACATTACAGAATATGAAAGATATTATTCGGATGACATCTTCAAATAGTGTAGGATTAGGACATTTAAGAATGTCAGATGTAAAAAAAATTAAAATAAAGATCCCCAAGAATCGTGATCTGATCAAGGCTCTTGAACCTACTTTTGCGGAAATTGAAGCTCTTCAAAGTGATGTAAAGCGTGCGGATGCGCAATACAAGGCGTATATTCAAGAGCTTTCGCAAGATGCGATTCTTGGAGAGAAGAAGATCGAAGCTCCTACTCAACCTTCCGTTGTTTTGAATGAGAAGGAGAAGAAGAGTGTTAAGAAAGCTCATACTCAACCCTCAGTTGTTTCGAATGAGAAGAGTGAAGGTACGAAGAAGAAGATTGTAAGAAAGAAGAGTGTTAAGAAAGAAGAGCTTCTTGAAGTTCCTACTCAACTCTCACTTGTTTCGAATGAGAAGGAGAAGAAGAAGATTGTAAGAAAGAAGGTAGTTAAGAAAATAGAGTAAACAATCACATGTAAATATTGTAAATATATATATTTTTTAAGAAATCATCCTAAATCATCCTATTATTATCTTCTTCGTTGAATGGATCGCAATTCGAGTTCTGCGATCATATTTGTGTATGATTCATAAAAGTGTTCTGGATGTTTCGGCAACTCTTTATGTTCATTACATTTCTCTTTGTACTCATCAACACTTTGAATCTGATGTTTCTTACAAAATTGAATCCACTCATATTTATCTTGAATAAAGCCCGAAAGATCCATACCGAAGAAATCATACCATCCACTCCTTCTTCTCCATACGGATTTGAAATATATCTCAGGATCTTTGATATAGTTCATATGTATATCTCTCTTTTGATGGTAATCATCGATCGAATCTACCTTTAATAGCCGGTTCATCGCGCGGACAACTTGATACTCATCCTCTTCGGGAGATATTCCACCAGGTAAAGCTCTGCTATGGCGGAGTCGCATTTTGAAAATATTCAAAAGCTCCTCACAATTTTCGCTCAATGAAATCCGAATCGTGCCACCTCCGCTCTCTCCTCCTCTGCTTCCACTCTCCCCACTTCCACCACCTTCATTTTCGAGTTTCATCAAGCGTACTTTCCGTTCAATTTCTGCGTCATGATTACGCATTTCATAAATGATCTTCCTGCACTTTTCAAATGAGTTCTTTCCCAAATCTCCGATATTCCGATCATCGATATAAGGTAAGATCATGTATGCCATCTTGTGGGGATTCTTTCGATCCACGCGATTGGGGCGAAGTGCGGATTGAACAATCCGTATTTCCGAAGTCATATTTTCCGCAAAGCATACTCCATTCAATCGTGGAAGATCAAAACCTTCGCCAAAGATAAAAACGGATGAGATGATACCATATTTACTCTTACTAAACTTACACACTTCACATTGGCACATTTCTGAGCGTTGACATTCGAGGCAAATATTTGTTCTTTTTGAATGTAAATCATTGAGATAAAACATATCCATATCATCCAATTGAATCACTCGTTTTTCGAGGATTATTTTCACATATTGATTTGTGAGAGTTGCGTTTTCAATGCTATTACAATAAATGAGCACATGTGTTAGATCGCGATGTTTCTCCATGGATTTGAGTGTCATATATGCGGCAATAAAGAGTTCTTTATTATGGACTTGAATACCGAGATCGAATATGATCTTATTCACTTCGGCTTCGCTATTGTAGAGAACGTGTAAATAATAATCCGTAATCTTTTTATGTTCGATCGCCCAAGATATGCTCTTTACATCAATCACCGATCCGAAGTGATCTTCATCGTTCATTGAATAAACGTTATATTCATCATCCTGCTCACTCTTCTCTTCTATATTTTTGGGTGTAGCCGTCATAAAGAGGGAGTATTTACTTCGAATATGATGAAATGCGATATATTTGCGATTCACACTCTGACTCTGACTACCACTATCGCTATCTTGGTCATATGATACCAGATGATGTGCTTCATCTCCAATCTTAAAGTCGAATGAAATATCATGATCATTTGCCAAATAGTGGGATGAGGCATATGTGGTGATCACGAATAAAATTGATTCAATACCATGTCTAAATTCTTTTATCTTTTCGATCACTTTGAAACTCTTCTCTTCATTACCACCAATGAAGAGAATAGATACACTCTTTGCGTCAAAAACTCGTAGAATCTCACTCTTCATCTGTTTTTGGAGATAAACCGAAGGTACACCGATTACAATTCGCCGAAACCCCATCTTTTGTGTAATAAAGAGGGAAAGAAGCGCTTTCCCCAAACCGCATGCCCATATAATCTTCCCCTTATCATGAGTTTCATAATAATTTTCAATACGCTCCAAAATATCCATTTGATGAGGTAAAGGTAGAATACTATTTACCTTCACTTCCTCTTCTCCTTCTCCTCCTTCTCCTCCTCCTTCTCCTCCTTCTCCTTCACTTGTCGAAGCACTTGTCGAATATATGTGATCATACTTCTCATATTGTAGACCATCGATCTCTCTTTGGGATAATATGTGAAAATCGACGTGATGAAATGTGAGATAGGGTTCGATGTGGAGATGGATGGATTTGTCGAAAAATTCGGTACCTCCTCCAAAGTATCGATGAAGACCTTTTTTTGTGAAGTGTGATTTCATCTTCTTTTCGAGTTTCTTCACTTTCCAATTTTTTATTTCAGCAATCCAAACAAAAGATCCTGGAATAACTTCACATGTTTTATATAGATTATTTCGATTCTTGATGCTCTTTGTAAATCCGAATTTCAAGAGATCAAAATTCTCTCCATTCTGTTCACCACGATAGGAAGAGTGGAAACGCAAATATAAATAACCACCCATCTCTTCGGATACTCTTTTCGAACATATTTCGATCATTTTGAATCTTTCTTCTCTTATTCTCTTATAAAGATGATACATGGAAGAGTAAGAGTAATCACTTTTTACATTTTGTAGATTAAATATCTTATTTATGAATATAGAAGTATTTGAGAGTTGTGATAGAAGAAGAATTAGAAAGATTTTTAGTAATAAAAAATAAATTATATATTTACATTTTTTAACAAAATATGTTTGTTAAAAATTTTATTATATTATACTTTTGAAATTTAAGCATTACCGGTAATAACTTTATTATATTGATGTAAAATCATATCATTTAGTTTTGATGATTCTTTCTTAAAATCATCTTTATTTGACCAATGATTCCATGGGAATAAATACTCCGACCCAATATGACCTACACTTTTTGGAATTTGATATCCAAATTCATCAAGAACAAATTCACTCTTTTCAATGGATCCATCGGCAATGGATTGAATAATAAAACGTGTATTCTCAAAGATTGCTCTTTTACCATTCTTATTTGGAGCACCTCCATAAAATCCTGTGTTAACTAAATAAACGGATGTATTAAATTGATTAATTTTATCCATTAGCATATCACCATAAATTTCAGGTTTTAAAGGGAGGAATGCCCGTCCATAGCAGCTTGAAAAAATGGGTTTAATAACGTTCTCACCTTCTGTCTTCTCAACCGAAGGCATCGATGAAGTGTATCCGACTAAGAAATGCATCTTCGCTTGATTTGGTGATAATTTTGATACCATGGGTAAAACACCATATGAATCACAAGTTAAAAATATAATACTTTTAGGAGTATCACCTACGCCGTTTGTTTTGGAATAACTCTCAATATAATCAATGGGAATACTTACACGTGTATTTTGAGTAAAAGTTGAATCTGTAAAATCAGGAATTAATTCTCCCTTTTCATTCTTTTTAATTCCAATATTCTCGATCAAACTATTTCCTTTAATTGAATTATACACCATTGGTTCATCTTTTTTATTCAGACCCATGCATTTATAATATAGGCCTCCTTCTATATTTATGATTTTATTATCTTTTGTAAAAATGTGCTCATCATCACCAATCATATCAAATAGTGGATTACTCGCATGTGAGCTCTTACCTGTACCACTGAGTCCAATAAGGTTTACAGTATTTTCTCCAAATTTCACAGCAGAACTATGAAGAGTTAAATGTCCTTCAATAGCCCCCCAGTAATTCATCATTGTGAAGAGTCCCTTCTTGTTTTCACCAGTATATGCTGTATTGCCTATAATACAGCAACGGTTTTCAATATTGAAAGCAATAAAAGTTTCACTATTGAGTCCATGCTCTCTAAACTTTTTATTCATTACTTCAGGAGCATTTAAGATTGTAAATTCAATCGGTCTCTTATCATCAATATCTACTGGAATCACCATATTTTTCAGAAAATGATGTTGATAAGCATATGGAGTTATAACTCGTACTTTCTTACTTTTAAAATCACCATAATCTTTTCCAACTTGTCCGTCATACACATACAGGCGATCTTTCTTACTTAAATGTTCGGCAACTTCGTCGTATAGCTCTGAGAAGACATTAGGTTGCATCTTCTGGTTCACACTTCCCCAATCGATCAAACCCGCGCTTTTGCTCCATTTATTATAAACGAAGTACTTATCTTTGGGACTTCTGCTTGTATGTTTGCCGGTGTATACAACATGAACCCCATTACTCAGTACGGTTGTCTCCCCATAAGCTCTCATATGGGTCTTTGTAGTCTCATATGATGCGTTATAAAAGATCTCACCATATTTGTTGTCAATCCGGTGAAGTGAGCTGAGCTCTTGGCGAATCCCACGGTGCGAATGCGAATGCGAGAAGGAGCGAACTCCAAGATGTCGACTCCCTGCCCATGTCGCAGCAGATAGCTGCTGACCTCCGGTCAGCCAAGCGAGTAGAGTGCGGTTGCGAATCGACGTGAGCATCTTTTTCAAAAAACGAGTGTGTAATCTATGTATCTATATATATAAGTTCTTTATATTCAATCATATCACAAATATAGTCCTTCTTCACATTCGGGACGAATGAGGTTCGCGGAGACGTCATATAAGAACAAATGTTGATCGTTCGCGACAATGTGGGCATCGATTGATAGCTCCCGTTTGGAAGTAAGAGTGAATACATCGCGCGTGAAAGAGACCCACACACTTTTCGCATTTGAACAAATAATTCCCACTCCCACCCTCTTTCCCATCATCATCATAGCATATATTACATTTCGAATCTCCTTCTTTTGTACATGAAGGTTCAATATATTTTTTTATTTTTTTATCGAAGAATGGTGTATAGAGTATTTTTACACGCAAAAGAAGAGGGATCAATCGTTTCATCTCATATTTACATGCGTAATAAAGAGGGTTCTTCTTCTTCCGATTGAGCATATATAAAAATTCGGTTCCAGCACAAGTACCACTAACACTAACACGAACACTTCCACTCATACACTTTGCCATTTCAATCATTTGTAATGCGCGCTCTTCATTCCGTGCTTTACAGCACAAAAGAAACGCATTATTCATATCAACACAATCTGTACAATTCAAATATTCCAATGATACATTTTTGGATACAAGGATGTGATATATGACCTGATCCATATTTTTGAGACATGCGTGATATAAGCTCGTTCGATTCATTCGTACATCGCATGTAATTTTGTAATCCGTAGCTTCCAAGATTTTCAGCGCCACCTCTTCCAACCCAGCAACACACGCATAATAGAATGGGGAAGAGCCATCTATATTCCCCTTGAAATGAATAAACTCGTGCTTCGTACATAGCATGTGAAGAGCAATACGCACCATCTTCTTTCGACAAACCACTTCAAAGAGATCATAATCTTGATCCTTCTCTTTAACATTGATATTTATGTTTTTATACTTTAATAATCGTAATAAGGCATCTTCATTCTTATGAAATGCGCACCAATAGAGTGGATTATTTACACATCGATTCAATCGATCTACTCTCAAATCATTTCCATTTTCATTTTCATTTTCAAGAATCGATTGAACCATGCGTTTCATATTATGTTTCGCCGCATATCCAAGGCCATCTTCCATGATCTCTTTCATTTTCAAATCATGTTTCGATGATTCGAATATGAGAAGAGCTTGATCTTCCAAATGTTTATTTTTACAACATATCATCCATATGGCACATATTTTTCGTTCATTACTCTTTCGTTCACTACTCTTACTTTTATCCGAAGAGTAGATATGAGAAATCAAATATTTGCTACTCTCTTGAAGTTCATTTTCGCAACAAATGCGTAGTAGATCTAATTCACTTTCACTCACACATCCATCCACTCTTTTGAGTAAATAAAGAGCGATTTTATCATAACGTTTCATACAAGAGATCCGTAGCAAACTCGACATGTGATACTCTTCATATTGGGGAGATTTAGAAGAAGAGAAGTATTCATATAACATCGCATTTTCACTCTTCTTCTTCTCTTCTTCTTCTTGAATACGTTCAACACGTTCAACCGCCACCGAAGGAGCAATATTCAATCCAGAATCAACATCATCATCAATATCGGATTGATATTCGGAGGATTCGTCGGAAGAGCTCTCTTCCAAATTGTGGAAGCATCGGTTATGATCGTGAAAGTGGATCTTTTTATTTTCGAATTGAATATTCTTTCTCAAATCTTCTAAAATTCCTTTTTGGGCATCATCTACCATGTATATATAATTCCCATTTACAAGAGGAGACACCATCAATTGTAAAAGTAATTCTTCTTCAAAGATCTCATGGATCATCGATTGGCACAAATGGAAATTAAAGAGTTCCGAATCCCCAGTCCCAGCCATAGATTTGAGAAGATGGAAGTAATGTGTCATTGTATACATCATCTTCTTTCGATATGGTTCATTTACTTTCATTTTCCATACTTACTTATATGATATTAAATATAGAGGATAAACGTAGAAATAGATCAAAAATCAAAAAGATGATAAAATCTTGTTGGGAATCATTCTTTCCATCGAAATGGCGATCAAGATCCCATCAAGTGAGTGATATTTCCGATGTGGAGTTTGTGGAACTTCTGCTTCATTGCCGTTCATTGAATATGGAGAACGAAACAAGCCATCTATACTCTTCCATAGTACCGTATATTGATCAAATCTTCGAAGGTCATGAGTATATCGAAATCGATGATGAGCGCGTTTATAGAACGAATTTTTCAAAGATTGTGGAGTATATATTTGAGTTCAAGATCATTATTCGGAATCGTTTATTTCAAGCGATGTTTGAAGTAATCTCCGCATTTCACAAGAAGGAGTGTGCGCGCCAAGAGTTTGTGAAAGAGATCAAAGAGTTGAATCTCAAACAAATGATCGCAAATATAGATTCTTCTTATGTTTTACAATATAAGAATGGGTTTCAACCTATATCGATTGAGCTCACATCGTGTGGAATGCCGCCATTTGATATATATAACTATTTGATGACCTTTCAACGGGATAGAACGCGTTTAGTGATTGAGAAGAGAGAAAGTGATCATTCGATCTTCTTACATTATCAGCATGAAAGTGGGCGCATTTATAAGTATAATATTGTGAATCCAGATGAAACATTACTTTATGTGAAATATCGACCTCAGAGTGGTAAAAAGAAAAATGTTTTTTTAGAGTATTCGTACTATTCGGCATTACGGGAATTCAACAATTACCCATGGATTATTAAACCGATCTATTTGGAGGAGTCATATTTTATGAATCTGCTAAAATGTAAATTCGAATCAGAATCAGAATCAGAATCAGATCATATGGATTTAAGATCCATTTATAAGAATTACACGTTTCGTTTTGTTTCGTATATTCATAATCCTTCAACAAAAAAGATGCTTACATTTTTAGTGATGGAGTAGGAACTCTTTCCACTTTTCAAAGATGGCGCGTTGATCATACTTCTTGGCCAAACATCGCATTTCGTCATTCATCTTCACGAGTTCTTCGTACTTCATCTTCATATAAGAATCGAATGCATCGATCCATTCGCGTCGTCCATCAAAGAGGAATGCGTTCTTTCGATCTTCGAAGATGGCGCTTGCGACGTCGCATCTTCTATGAAAGACGGGTATACCGCAGCAAAGAGCTTCCATGGCTGTCTTTCCGAATGTTTCGGAGGTGGAGCAAAAGAGGAAGATGGGATTATAAATATGTTTATAAAAATCGACGATCCATGAGTGTGGTTTGGATCCATGAAAGATCACATTTACATGTCCACTTCCACTTCCCCTTTTCGCATACTCTTCCAATTTCGCGCGATATGGACCATCCCCGATGATATGAAGACGTACTTTTGAAGAATCGCCTCCAAGATATATATGTACAATATATGATGATAAATCGAATACGCTTTCGATACTCTTTTCAACGGAAAGGCGACAACAGCATATGATGTTAACAAATGCCCCGTTCTTCCATATGTGATCGCGACGCATAGCTAATGATTTATATCCGGGAAGGAACGAAATATAATCGATTTCATTTACATTGATCACGCGCCCACCTCCTCCACTTCTCCCACTCCCACCTCCTCCCCCATCACCATCACCATCACCCAATAGACGAACATACTTTTTGTGTAAAATCTCACCGGTAAGGATGATGCGATCAAATCGTTTTTCGATCAAGTGTGTATCAACGTATTTAGCCAATTCGAAGTTGGCGACCAAACCGGGAATTTTGCTTAAATACTCTTTGATATAGTAGTCAATATTGGTGTGAATATTGGGTATTAATTCGACATTTTCGCATTCCGTTTTTAGGCGTAAAAGATTGGAGTGTAGCCAAATGAATTCGGTATGAAAGATGATGATGTTTCGCATTTTCCGATCCAAAGCGTTCTTTAAATGAGAGTAGGAGCATATGGGAACGCGAATTCCGGGATAAAGGGGAAGTGGAAGGGATGATGTTGGCAAAATCCGAATATTTGGCAAACATGGATCGGATTGGGAAATGTGGAAAAGAGTGATTTTGATGGAAGTGTGTTGATGGAGGAATTGTATGAAGGAGGTATATTTGTTGGAAACTCCGGAAATGTGATCATAAATATTGGGTAAAATAAAGATGATATGAACAGGAACGAGATGATTATCTTTATCATTCTCATTTGGTAATTTGAGAGATGAGAAGAAGGAATACATATTTTAATTTTATGTTTTATGTTTTGAATAAAATCTATATTAGAAAGATATATATGGATTTGAGAAATACCGTATTTTCCAAATATGTGATATAATAATATATTATCTAAAAATAGAGATCAACACCGTAAAAAGATGCCACCGCGTACAAATGAAGAGGTTAAAGCCCATCGTATTTTTCAAATGCTTCCAAATAATTCTAAACGAATCGTTCTAAATGGTCCTTTACTGGGTGGTCAAGAACGTGGTAATGAACCGAATTACCGTACTCGTCAATATCTTCCGAGTCGAAATGAGTATTTGGATTTACTCAATAGAATTCATTTCACAGAACGTACTCCCGAACAAGAGAGAATAAACCTGAACAGATTGGAATTTATTCGAGGTAAACATCTGAAAGATGCGTTGCCAATGCGCCAAGAGGTGATAGATCGCCGGGTCGCCAAACAATCGCAAGCAGGTGGTAAGAAGAAGAAAGCTACCTCCTCATCATCATCGAAGAAGAAGGTGATTAAGAAGTAGAGAGTATACATAAATACATTTTTTTAGAATGATGGATATATGAAAATAGATATTTTGTAAAATATCTATTGATTAAAATAGATAAGTTATGATTCGATCATGCGTTTGAGTGCTCTTTCGATCCTTTCCTCTTTTTTGTCGCAGCATTGGAAGTTGATCATTGTTTATATATTTACAACGATCTTCGCCTATCCCATAGAATCGATTGCCCTTCCTCAATTTTACAGTTATTTTTTTGAGGCGATTAAGCGTGATCAGCGCACTTCTACTTTTATCAAATACTTCATCATCTTAACCGCGATTCTTACGATTACGTATTCGAGTGCTTCATTACAGCACTATTATGAGGCGATCCTCCTTCCGGAGATAAATGCCTTTTACATCGATTATATCTATAAGAATCTCATTCGAAAGTATCAGAATGAGTATACGGATCTGGACATGGGTTCGATTATAGGAAAGATGACATCAATACCGACGATTATGCGTGAAATCACGAGTGATGTTGCCGCGTGGATCCTTCCGCGAGTTCTGGCGATCTTGGTGATCAATATTTACTTCTTTTCGATCCATTGGAAGTTAGGTCTTCTTTCGATGCTTCTGATAGGTATCTTTATTCTGGTGAATGTGAATATATTTGACAAGTGTATCAATATTGCCACAAGTCGTCAGTCGCAGCAAGATGAGAAGAATAGTGAGATCAGTGATAAATTGAACAATTTGTATTCGATATACAGTGCTGGCGACGTCGACCATGAGATCGAGAGTTATGAGAGTAATACGTTGAAATTGAAGGCGAAGCATCGTAGTGCTTTGAAGTGTATCAATCGAAATAAGATCATTAATATCATCTTTATGATTCTTCTCTTTGTGATTCTGAATGGGTACATCACTTTCTTATTTAAGAATCGTGAAATCTCTTATCACTCTCTTGTTGCCCTTTTCATTACGGTGATCTATTATATTCCATGTTTCTATAACATATCGGAATCGATTCCGGATATAACGCACTATTTGGGTGTGCTTCGCAATTATGACACTTTTTTGTCTGATTTAGAGAAGACGGAGTTGGAGACGAAGAAGGATAAGAGACCAAATATTA
>JACCDW011431318.1_pt1 | contig 18719 bp, 16 predicted proteins | sample 7449781 | NCBI WGS metagenome assembly JACCDW01 (sample SAMN15323449, study PRJNA562643) | freshwater metagenome | isolation source: river surface water | place: USA:Blue River Watershed | collected 2017-08-18
AGACTGGATATTTTTACACCTTTTATTTCCAATTGCACTGCAATAAAATGAAACTCATCCAAAAATTATTGGTCTCTGATTCATCCCAATCCTTCCTTATTTACCGGAGTTTCAACATGAGCCTGACACTGCCTGCCGGCATCCAGATTACCGGCCCAATCAATGCCCGTTACGACGAAATCCTGACCCCGGAAGCGCTGGCCTTTGTTGCCAAGTTGCACCGTGCGTTCGAACCACGCCGCCAGGAACTGCTGAAAGCACGTATCGAGCGCCAGGCTCGTATCGATGCCGGTGAAATGCCAGACTTCCTGCCGGAAACCAAGCACATCCGTGAAGGCGACTGGAAGATCGCCCCGCTGCCGAAGGCCCTGGAGCGTCGCCGCACCGAAATCACCGGCCCGGTTGAAGCCAAGATGATCATCAACGCCTACAACTCGGGCGCTGATTCGTACATGACCGACTTCGAAGATTCGAACAGCCCGAACTGGGAAAACCAGATCCAGGGTCAGGTCAACCTGTACGACGCCATCCGTCGCAAGCTCTCGTTCAAGAACGAAGCTGGTAAGGAATACAAACTGAACGACAAGATCGCTACGCTGCAGATCCGCCCACGTGGCTGGCACCTGGACGAGAAGCATGTGCTGATCGACGGTCAGCGCGTTTCCGGCGGTATCTTCGACTTCGGTCTGGTGTTCTTCCATAACGCCAAAGAGCAAATCGCCCGTGGTGCGGGTCCGTTCTACTACCTGCCGAAGATGGAAAGCCATCTGGAAGCGCGCCTGTGGAACGATATCTTTGTGATGGCCCAGAACGAAATCGGTCTGCCACAAGGCACAATCAAGGCCACCGTACTGGTTGAAACCATTCTTGCGACATTCGAGATGGAAGAAATCCTGTACGAACTGCGCGAGCACTCGGCTGGCCTTAATGCGGGCCGTTGGGATTACATCTTCAGCTGCATCAAGAAGTTCAAGAAGAACAAGGATTTCTGTCTGGCCCAACGTGGTGCCATCACGATGGAAGTACCGTTCATGCGCTCGTATGCACTGGCACTGGTCAAGGCCTGCCACAAGCGTGGCGCGCCAGCGATGGGCGGTATGTCGGCCCTGATCCCGATCAAGAACGATCCGGTTGCTAACGAAAAGGCCCTGGCCGGTATTCGCCACGACAAGACCCGCGATGCCAACGATGGCTTCGATGGCGGCTGGGTCGCTCACCCGGGGCTCGTTGCCATCGCGGCTGAAGAATTCCAGAAGGTGCTGGGTGACCGTCCGAACCAGTGGGAAAAGCAGCGCACCGAAGAATTCGGCGCCAAGGATTGGCTGAATTTCCAACCGGAACAGCCGATCACCGAAGCCGGCCTGCGCAACAACATCAACGTCGGCATCCACTACCTGGGTAGCTGGCTGGCTGGCAACGGTTGCGTTCCGATCCACAACCTGATGGAAGATGCGGCTACCGCCGAAATCTCGCGTTCGCAAGTCTGGCAGTGGGTCGTGTCGCCGAAGGGTATTCTGGATGATGGCCGCAAGGTCACCGTCGAGATGGTGCGCGGCATGATCGGTGAAGAGTTGGCCAAGGTCAAAGCGACCGTGAGCGCCCAGGGCGAAGATACGGCCACTTACGATCAGGCAGCCGTCATTTTCGACAAGATGTCGCTGACCCCGGAATACCCGGAGTTCCTGACACTGCCGCTGTACGAAGCGATGGCCTAATCGGACACTGCTTCAAAGCAAGACGGCACCTGCGGGTGCCGTCTTTTTTTCCGGAATCACATGATGATCAATGCACTCACCTGGCTCCTGCTCTACCAACTTATCGGCGAAATTCTGGTACACGTGCTCGGCCTACCGATTCCCGGCCCAGTGATCGGTATGGCTTTGCTTTTGCTCACGCTGGCAATCCGTGGCGAGGGTGCGCGCCCTTTATCAGGGTCTTTGCAACACACTGCCAGCACTCTCCTGCAACATCTATCACTGCTCTTTGTGCCCGCCGGCACGGGCGTGATGCTCTATCTCGATCTGATTGCCGAAGAGTGGTTACCGATCAGCATCGCCTTGATCGTGAGCACGCTGTCTGCCATGGCTGTCACAGCACTCGTGTTACATGCATTGCTGCGCTCAAGATCGAATACAGGGGCAGACCATGCCTGAACGCATTTCTCAAACTTGGGTCTACCTGTCGGCCACACCGCTTTTCTGGCTGACGATGACACTGATGGCCTATCAAACGGCACACTGGCTCTATCGGCGCTGTGGCGCACACCCATTAGCTAATCCGGTGATGATCTCGGTAGTTTTACTGGTGACACTACTCCAGCTCACAGGCACGCCCTATGACACCTACTTCAGCGGCGCACAATTCGTTCATTTTCTGCTGGGTCCGGCGACCGTTGCGCTGGCAATCCCTCTCTACGGTCAGATACAACGACTGCGGCGCATGGCCGGCCCGCTGCTGATTGCACTGACGGCTGGCTCTCTCACTGCGATGCTAAGTGCTGTATTTATCGGCCACTGGCTAGGAGGGAGTCTGCCAACACTGTTATCACTAGCCCCCAAGTCCGTGACCACCCCGATTGCGATGGGGATTGCCGAACAGCTTGGGGGACACCCTTCTCTAGCCGCGGTGATGGTCATTGCCACAGGGATTCTTGGCGCAATCACCGCACAAAGTGTGATGCGCTGGTTACGTATTACCGACCCCGCCATCGGTGGTTTTGCCCTCGGTGTTGCCGCTCATGGCATCGGTACCGCACGCGCCTTCCAGATCAGCGAAACGATGGGCGCTTTCGCTGCCCTGGGCATGGGCTTAAACGGTTTGCTCACAGCCACTGCGCTCCCAAGCCTGATGGCTTGGTTAAAACCCATGCTCGCGTTTTAAGACTTAAGCCAGCACACGCTCACACGGCACCTCGTGCCCTAACGCAACCGCCTGCCAGCGTTGTGCCCAGGTACTCGGTCCCATCAAACGCAGCAGCGAAGGATGCTGCTCAACCAACAGCTGTTGGGCAACGACATCATCCACATAGACCACATTCAACAAACCATCCGGCAAACCACACTGACCACAAAGCTCTGCCATTGCCAGCGCACAGGATGGTGCATCTTTATGCGGCACAAGTGTCACGGCGCCACCGTGGATTAGGACTGGCAAAACCAGCGCCAGCGCTGCTGTCACAGGCATCCCAGCACCCGCAAAGGCCAAGGCAACCGTGTGCGTTGGCCGGTCCGACACCGGTGACTCGACAGCGAGTGCTCGAATATATTCAATGGCATTCGCCACATCGGCTTTACCCGCATCCAGATGTGTCTGGCTTTCCACCGCACTCAAACCTGAAAAATGGTCAGTGAGCTCTACTAGAGCCTTTTCCAACTCGGACAGAAATACCGGAACGCTATGTGCACTTAAAGGAGCCGCCTGTCTGGCCGCTGTTAATGCCGAAGCGGCCAGATCGATGTCTACCAGTGGCACACGGCGGATCAGACGCTGCGAGGCTGATTCTCGTATCTCATGAAAGGCCAAGGGCATCGTCAAAAGAGGACGACCATGAATCCAGAGCGGAATAGCGGGCGCCTCGCGCGGCGGGATGGAACAACAACCGGTCATCGTGATCTTCCAACGGATATTTCAATGGGTTTCAACATCGGCCTGTGTTCCACATAGTAAAATATGCAGCACACAGCCTGCCTGATTCAGGCACCTATTCTACCGTTCCTCTCGCTGATTCACGACCTGTTAAGCCCCAAAGCGCCTATGCCTGCCACCCGCCAAGCCAACCGATCGAGCACCGCCAATTCAGGCATACAGGTCTTCGAACGGGCTGATCTGCTTTTAGGTATGCTCGCCGCGCACAGTGCACCCGTGACACTGAAATCTCTGGCCACACAAACAGGCCTCAACATTTCTACCGTCCACCGTATCCTGGGGGCGCTAGCCATGATCGGTCTCGTGGAGCACCAAACGGGAGGTCTCTACCGACTAGGGCTACGCTGGCTGGAATACGGTAATCTCGTCCGCGAGCGCTTGCAGATCCGGGATGTTGCCCGCCCGTTTATCGAACAACTCCACGGTGCGATTGGTGAGCCCGTCAATCTGGCCATACGCGACGGTGACGACATCATTTATCTGGATCGAGCCGCCGCCAATGCCGCGCGGGTGCGCGTGTTTTACCGTGTGGGCTCGCGCGCCCCACTCCACCTCACATCGCTGGGCAAACTCTTTCTGGCCGAAGACTCGGCAAGCGATATCGCCAGCTATGCCAAACGAACCGGTTTGCCCGGTAACACCGAACACTCGCTAACCCACCTTAACGCGTTGAACAAAGCGCTCAACGCCGTCCGCGAGGCAGGCATTGCTTTCGATAATGAAGAAGCAGAACTGGGCCTGCGATGTGTTGCCGCGCCCGTGCGCGATGATCGCGGCATCCTGGTCGGTGCAATTTCGGTCTCGTCACCGACAGAGCGATTCAGGGAGCACGAGGCCACCTGGGTGCCTGCTCTTAAAGCATGTGCGGACGATGTATCACGCGCCCTAGGCGCACGCCTCTAGATCGCTAGAGGAAACGGGTCAACCGTGCTGGGCTTCTGCCCACCTTTTTAGGCGATTAGCATCACCGACACGGGTCATCGAGCCTTCTGAATCCAGCAGCACAAATACCATCGGCCGGTTATTGACCTTGGCCTGCATCACCAGGCACTTACCGGCTTCACGGATGAATCCGGTTTTCGTCACACCGATATCCCAGCTGTCTGAACGCACTAACGGGTTCGTGTTCCGGTACTCCTGCATGCGGCCACGAACGTCAAACTTAGCCTCGGAGGTGGTTGAGGCTTCACGAATCGCCGGGTATTTGTAGGCCGCTGTCACCATTTTCGCCAGATCACGAGCCGTCGACACATTGCCGGAATTCAACCCTGTGGGATCCAGAAAGCGGGAATTAGTCATCCCCAATTCCTGAGCCTTGCGATTCATCGCCGCTACAAATGCAGGAATACCACCCGGATAGTTCCTGCCCAGCGCATGCGCTGCACGGTTTTCGGATGACATCAAGGCCAGAAGCAAGGCCTCTTGGCGCGTCAGTTGCGTTCCTACTGCCAGACGCGAACGACTGCCCTTCAGTGTATCAACATCATCGTCCGTAATGTAAAACTCTTCACCCATGGGCAGGTGCGCATCCAGCATCACCATCGCCGTCATCAGCTTGGTAATCGAGGCTATCGGCACAATCTGGGTGGCATTCTTCTGATACAGGGCTTCGCCATTCTGCATATCGAGCAACAAGGCGGCATGGGAATGCAGCCCCGGATTCGTACCTACCGGGCCATTCCACTCACCCCAGTGATCTGGTGCCGTGTCACGCCGCTTCTTGCTGGCCAGCAAACGACTCGGTTTTTTCGATGTCGCCGAAACCACTTTGTCTTTAGCCGCGTTTTGCGCTGCAAGCGTTTTGGCTGTCTCTTTGGTCGCCTGCGACTTTACCGGCTTGGTGCTTTTTTTCGTCTTGGCAGCCGCGGTCGATTTGGTTTTGCTACTCGGCTTGTTGCTATTGGCGGCATTATTGCTTTGTGTCGCTGTCGCCGCCTGAACGGACACAGCACTGAAGACGCCACTGACGAATATGGCGGCCAGGAATTTAATAGACAGAGAACGCTTGATCAGAGCCATAAGACGCACCACCGGAGCAAAGCGCTTTATCGGGCCAGCACCCGATAAAACTTGATTCAGATTAATTGCCCGTATTCTAGCGCAGCCGCCCGGATTTTCAATGAAAAACCGGGCGCAAATCGAATAAAAATAACAGGATAGCAACGATCCTTAAGCCAGCCTTCAGCTTTGGCGCTGCTCATCCATCAGTGCGTCCACCACCGCCAAGGCGGTCACGTTGACAATACGACGAACTGTCGCCGTGGGTGTCAGGATGTGTGCAGGCTTGCGAGAACCCAGCAGAATCGGACCCACCGTGAGGTTATCGCCTGCGGCAACCTTCAGCAGGTTGAATGCAATGTTTGCTGCATCCAGGTTGGGCATGATCAACAGGTTGGCAGCCCCTTTCAGACGGCTGTTCGGAAAGACCTGCGCACGGATGACTTCATCGAGCGCTGCATCACCGTGCATCTCACCTTCTACCTCCAGCTCTGGTGCTACCTCACGCAGGCGCGCCAGCAAACCGCGCATCTTTTCTGCCGTGGGGGTATCCAGGCTGCCAAACGACGAATGCGACAGCAATGCCACCTTCGGCGCAATACCGAAACGACGCACTTCCTCAGCCGCCAGCAGCGTGGTTTGCACCAGCTCTTCGACATTCGGATCGTAATTCACGTAGGTATCCGCCACGAAAACCGTACGCCCCGGCAACATCAGCAGATTCATAGCGGCCAGCCGCTTCACCCCAGGCGCATTACCAATAATGTTTTCCACATGCGTCAGATGCAACTCGTAACGACCAAAGGTGCCACAGACCATGCCATCAGCGTATCCCAAGCGTACCATCAGCGCCGCATAGAGGGTTGCACGACGACGGATTTCACGCTTGGCGTAATCCGGAGCCACCCCTTTACGCTCGGTCAGACGATGGTACTCCTGCCAGAACTCATCGTAGTGTGCCTCGAAAAACTCACCGTCGTTATAGATGACTTCAAAGTCCACACCAGGCCGGATACGCAGTGCCGCCGTTTCGATCTTTCGTTCAATTTCGGCAGGGCGGCCAATCAGTACTGGTCGAGCGATGCCTTCATCACAGATCACTTGCACCGCACGCAGTACGCGCTCATCCTCACCCTCCGCAAACACGATCTTTTTCGGCGACAGTTTGGCCTGCGCAAACACCGGTTTCATGATCATGCCGGAGTGATAGACGAATTCATTCAGGCTCTGGAGATACGCATCCCAGTCACGAATCGGCCGCGTCGCCACACCCGAGTCTACGGCCGCTTGTGCGACTGCCGGCGCGATCTTTACAATCAATCGCGGATCGAAAGGTTTCGGAATCAGGTACTCATGACCGAAACCGGCAATTTTTTCACCATAGGCCGAGGCCACCACATCCGACTGCTCAGCGCGTGCCAGATCGGCAATCGCTTTGACGGCAGCCAGCTTCATCTCTTCCGTGATCGTTGTTGCACCGACATCCAGCGCACCTCGGAAGATGAAGGGGAAGCAAAGCACGTTATTCACCTGATTCGGATAATCCGAACGTCCGGTGGCGATAATGGCGTCGTCACGTACCGCCTTGACTTCATGCGGCAGAATTTCCGGGGTCGGATTGGCTAGCGCCAGAATCAACGGATTCTTGGCCATCTTGCTGACCATCTCGGGCTTCAGAACCCCCCCGGCCGACAAGCCGAGGAAGACATCGGCATCTTCAATGACGTCGGCCAACTTACGGGCATCGGTTTTCTTCGCATAGCGAGCCTTGATCGGATCCATATCCTCCGGCCGACCTTCATAGACCACACCGTGGATGTCCGTCACCCAGATGTTCTCCACCGGGATGCCCAGTTGCACGAGGAGTCCAAGGCACGCCAATGCTGCAGCACCGGCACCGGACGTCACGAGTTTGATCTGCTTTAGATCCTTACCCAGCAAGTGAAGACCATTTAACAGCGCTGCGCCGACCACAATGGCCGTGCCATGCTGATCATCATGGAACACCGGGATCTTCATGCGCTCGCGTAGTTGCTTCTCGATATAGAAGCACTCTGGCGCTTTGATGTCTTCAAGATTGATCCCGCCAAAGGTCGGCTCAAGGCTGGCGATGATCTCCACCAGTTTATCGGGGTCATTCTCGCTAACCTCGAGGTCAAACACATCAATGTTGGCAAATTTCTTGAACAGGACGCCCTTGCCTTCCATCACGGGCTTGGCGGCTAGAGGGCCGATATTTCCAAGGCCGAGCACCGCGGTACCATTGGTAATCACCCCGACCAGGTTTGCTCGTGATGTCAGTGTCGCGACCTCTTCCGGTTTAGCGACGATTTCTTCACAGGCCGCCGCCACACCCGGCGAGTAAGCCATCGACAGGTCATACTGGTTCGTTAACTGTTTCGTGGGTGTTACCGCGATCTTCCCAGGCTTGGGAAAGCGGTGATAGTACAGGGCTGACTCACGCAGCCGTTGAGTGTTGTTTTTTGCCGAATCGACGCTAACTGACTGTATTTTTTCGGTTTTGTCTGTCACAACCCTGTCTCCACGGGAATTCTTGTTGAGTGAAAGCATACGCCGACTTTCTTACGCGTGCATGAAGTGCGATAATTAACAGTTATAGCGATGCATTGGCCCCGCCGATGTATTGAAACCGAATTACCCAAAAAAGACTGGTCGGAACACCTAAGCCAGCGCAATCCACCGGAATGCACAGGACATACAGGAGAAACCATGGTCGCCATCAACGCCCCGGAATACGTTAAGAACACTCGTCTCAAAGCCTGGGTCGAGCAAATTGCTCAACTCACCGAACCTGAACAGGTCGTGTGGTGTGACGGCTCACAGGAAGAGTACGACCGCCTCTGCGCCCAGATGGTAGAAGCTGGCACCCTGATCAAGCTCAACGAAGCCAAGCGCCCGAACTCCTACCTGGCCTTTTCCGATCCATCGGACGTTGCCCGCGTTGAAGACCGCACCTACATCTGCTCGGAAAAGCAGATCGACGCCGGCCCGACCAACAACTGGGAAGACCCGGCCAAGATGCGTCAGACCCTGGACGGCCTGTTCAAGGGCTGCATGAAGGGTCGCACGATGTACGTGATCCCGTTCTCAATGGGTCCACTGGGTTCACCCATTGCACACATTGGTGTTGAAATTTCGGATTCACCGTACGTCGTGACGAATATGCGCACGATGACGCGCATGGGCAAGGCGGTGGTCGAACTCCTCGGTACTGATGGTGAATTTGTACCCTGTGTTCACACGGTTGGCGCCCCCCTGGCCCAGGGCGAAAAAGATGTCGCCTGGCCGTGCAATCCCGACACCAAGTACATCGTGCACTTCCCGGAAACCCGCGAGATCTGGTCGTATGGCTCGGGCTACGGTGGCAACGCCCTGCTCGGCAAGAAGTGCTTTGCACTGCGCATCGCCTCCACCATGGCACGTGACGAAGGCTGGCTGGCCGAACACATGCTCATCCTCGGCGTCGAATCGCCGGAAGGTGAAAAGTCCTACGTTGCGGCGGCATTCCCGTCGGCTTGCGGCAAGACCAACTTCGCCATGCTGATTCCGCCGCAAAGCTTCAACGGCTGGAAAATCACCACCATTGGTGACGATATCGCCTGGATCAAGCCGCGCAAGGACAAAGATGGCGTGACCCGTTTTTACGCCATCAACCCGGAAGCCGGCTTCTTCGGCGTTGCCCCGGGCACCAGCGAGAAGACGAACTACAACGCATTGGCCACCCTGAAAGAAAACATCATTTTCACCAACGTCGCACTGACCGACGATGGCGATGTATGGTGGGAAGGCCTGACCAAGGAAGCCCCGTCGCACCTGATCGACTGGCAGGGTAATGACTGGACGCCGGAAGACGGCAAGGCCGGCAAAAAAGCCGCACACCCGAACTCGCGCTTCACCGCACCGGCTGCGCAGTGTCCGTCCGTGGATACGGCCTGGGAAGACCCGGCTGGCGTGCCGATCTCGGCATTCATCTTTGGTGGCCGTCGTGCCACCACCGTGCCACTGGTCTATGAAGCCTTCAACTGGAACTACGGTGTCTACCTGGCATCGACGCTGGGTTCGGAAACCACCGCTGCTGCCTTCGGCGCCCAGGGCGTGGTTCGCCGTGACCCGTTCGCCATGCTGCCTTTCTGTGGTTACAACATGGGCGACTACTTCGGTCACTGGCTGAAGATGGGCAAGACCGTCGATAACCCCCCGGGCATCTTCTGCGTCAACTGGTTCCGTCTGGATGAAGATGGCAAGTTCATGTGGCCGGGCTTCGGTGACAACATGCGCGTCCTCAAGTGGATCATCGACCGCGTCAAGGGTCGTGTTGCTGCCAAGGAAACCGCCCTGGGCTGGACCCCGAACTTCGAAGACATCGACTGGACTGGTCTGGACATGACCCGTGAGGAATTCCAGCGCCTGACGCAGCTCGATACTGCCGGCTGGCAGACTGAACTGGCCTCGCACAAAGAGTGGTTCGACAAGCTGGCTGAACGTCTGCCGCAGGAGTTGGAGTTGATCCGCCAGCTGAGTACCTTGAGCATGGCCGAAGCCAACAAGCAGGTCGCTTAACGCGCTGCAATGGTTCAAGACAAAGGCCACCTTCGGGTGGCCTTTGTCTTACCAACACACCCGCTGTCATGGTCCACAAACGTCTGATCCGGTTATCACTATTTTCAGCAAGCATACTGACCCTGGCCGTCAGCGCACCGCTGACATGGGGTCAAGCCAATGTGTCACTACCTCGACTCACCCCCGAGGAACTTTTACCCACCAAATCAGATGTGACAACATCGACAACCCTGTTGGGCGACTGGGGGGGACTGCGTCCATTACTGGACAACTATGGCATCAGCTTCACGCTGAACCAGACAAGCGACTATCTGGGCAACACCCGGGGTGGTATCAAGCAAGGATTCGTTTACGATGGTCTGCTGGATCTTGAGTTGGATATCGACCTCGACAAGGCCATCGGCTGGCACGGCGGAAAAATCCACCTCACCGGTTACGGCATTCAAGGGCAAGATCTCTCCACCCAGAATATCGGCAACCTGATGACAGCCAGCAATGTCGAATCGGAACCGGCACTGGCCAAGGTGGGCGAATTCTGGCTTGAACAACGGTTGATGGATGATCGTTTCCGGTTACGCGGTGGCTTACTGGAAGCGGATCGCTATTACATGATGAGCCCCACGGCGAACGTGTTCGTAAACTCCACATTCGGCTTCCCAGACAGCTGGGAGGCCAACATGCCCGGTGGCGGTCCCGGTTATCCGAACGCGGCGCCGGGCGCGCTGGCAAGCTTTGACTTTAATGACGATTGGAAACTGACCGCGTCCGTCATGAATGGCTCCCCTGTCGGCCCATCCACGTCATCCACCTCCTATGGCACAGATTTTCCGGTAGGCGATGGCGTGCTTTCCTGGATGGAAGCAGCCTATACCCCGAACCTCAAACTTGGCAACAGCACATTACCGGGCAACTACAAGCTGGGCGGCTGGTATAACTCTGCAAGCGTGAACAACGTCACGCAATCGAGCAGTGGCCGCGCTTTCAGCAACCCCATCAACACCAGCTACCGTGGGCAATACGCCATCTACGGACTGATTGATCAAACCGTATGGCGCGAGGCCAGATCCGAAACGCAGGGACTGAGCGCCTTCACGCGCGTTACCTACAATCCGCAAACCGATCGTAACCTGGTCACCTGGTATTTCGATGCTGGCCTGGCCTACGTAGGACTTTTTGATGGGCGACCAGAGGATGTGCTCGGCCTGGGCTTCGGCTGGGCCAAATTCTCACCCGATCTGAACGGGCCGATTGCGGCACAAAACAGCACCAGCGGCACACAAACACCCCTCGTCAAGCCGGAAAGCCTCATTGAACTAACCTACCAGGCACCGATCAACCCCTGGCTGACTTTGCAACCCTTTCTACAATATTCGATCAATCCGGGTGGCAGGGCGCCCATGCCGAACAACCCCAACCAGGCGATTCCCAACGCAACTGTGGTTGGCTTACGCGCCAACGTGGCCTTTTAATCTCGAGGTCCGAGCACTCAAGGCACCACGGCAATATCAGTGCACACGGCACGCACCGGTGCCCAATCGAAGCAAGGGCCAGGGTCTGTTTTTCGTCCCGGCGCAATATGCGAATGACTCGTCACGGCGCTGATCGGCAACACGGTCTGCAATGACTGCAACAGGCACTGCAGGGTCTGGTACTGAATCGGTTCGAACGCCGTTTCATCACCGCCCTCCAGTTCGATACCCACTGAAAAATCATTGCAGCGATCCCGACCCTGCCAGTTCGAAAGACCAGCGTGCCAGGCTCTGGCGGTAATTGGCACAAATTGGATGAGCAGACCATCCCGTCGGATAAAAAAGTGCGCCGAAACCCGCACGCCGGCAATACCCGCATAGTAGGGATGCGCTTGCGGATCCAGCGTATTGGTAAACAACTGCATCACACCATCACCACCAAACTGCCCTGGCGGTAAACTAATCGCATGAATGACCACGAGGTCAACCGGCATCGCATCGGGTCGCTGGTCATAATTGGGCGACACAATCCGATGTGCTGACGACAACCAGCCATCAACCCAGCGGGGGTCGTCAGATAAGGCGACGGTCGGTTTCTCGGCATAGTTCATGCTGCAATGATAACCAAGAGTTCACAAATTGGCAGTCTGCGTTTCCGTATGAGGACGCAATGAGATGACAAGCCACCGCTTTTTGTGTAACTTGCGCAGCAATCTTAACTATTCCGATGGTGCCGCCATGCAAGCATCCCGTCTTATCTCGACCGCGCTCTGTGCCGCCGTCCTTTCCCTGACCGCCTGCCAGACCACGCAAAGCAACGGTCAGCCGCTGACTGATGCGCAAGTCGTCAGTAAACGTGAAGCCATTCTCAAAATGGCGCGCTCCGGAGTTGATGAACTGATTCGCAAGAACCCGAAAGCGGCCGAAGAAATTCGCAACAGCGCTGGTTACGCGGTGTTTAATGCGACCAACGTGAACATTATTCTGGTCGTACTCTCCAATGGTGACGGTGCCCTCTTCCAGCCCGGGCAGAAGCCCGTCTTCATGATGGAACGTAAAGCTGGCGAAGGCGCGGGTGCAGGCTTCCAGAAACAATATCAGGTCATCATTTTCAAAAATGAAGCAGCCATCAAACAATTTACTGCGGCCAAAGGCGTGGGTGGTGATGTGAATGCCAATATTTCTGCAGGTTCAGGTGGTATGCAACAATCGATCAACCCGAACATCGTCACTTACCTCGTCGGCGAATCAGGTTACGACCTGCAGGCCAACTGGGGGGGCTCGGTCTATACACCGAATGACACACTGAACAATCCGGACATCCGCGGCGGCTATTAAACCCATTCAGACATCATCACCATCCCCATCATCAGCCGCCGCCTCGATCGAAGCAGGCGGCTGGGTTGGGGCTGCGTGCGCATTGTAGCCATCACGCAACACACAATTACGCACAAAATCGATTGAACTGCGCAGCGTGTAATAGTCACTGGCCACCGACTTGGGGACTTTCATACCCAGCGCATCGCGCTCCATGGCATCCAGCTGAGCAAGATAGCTCGCCTTTTGCCCGGGGTCATAGGCAGTCACCAGAGACTGCTCAAAGAACTTCAAAGCACCATACATCCGGTTGATTTTGCCCCGCACCCGGTTCTTGTGGTAATTCGGCATCGAACGAATAACCGGATAAGCCACGGCAAAGAAGGGCAACAAGGTAATGACGAGCCGCCGGATAAACTCGGCCAGCCAGAAAGGTAGCACCTCCATCAAAAGGGGCGTCCCTTTCTCATAGAAAATCTGTGCCTCTTTGCTCCGGTGTTGCGAGCTATCCATGAACACCGGGAACTGCCCCTCTTTCGAGAAAAAGCTTTCCTTGCCATTGATGTCTTTAGCCGCCATCAGAAACAAGGTTTGTATGGCCGGATGCAAGCGTTCGTCAATCAGGATTTCGGTCGTTGTGGCAATCATCGGGGATGACGTAGACGGACGATTTGTGGGCAGATCCAGTGCCCCCTCCGGGATCGTGACCATTTCAATCGCCGGCACCATACGCGCATAGGCCTCCGCCCGTTCGAATTCCGACAGTTGCAAACCCGGAATTTTCAGCAGTTTCTGCACATTCGGCGATTCATAGGTATCGACAATACAGACCGAGTCCAACCGACCATCTCGCAGCATCTCGATCGCCTGTTCATCGGGATACTGTTTAAACTTGGACAGATCTCCGGTGATGCCATTGAGTTTCAGCATTTCCTGCATCAATAGATGGGTACCGCTGTTGGTTGTACCCATATTGACGTTGTGACTCAAAATCAGCGTCTCCCGTTCCTTGATGGGAAGCGGCACCGGACTACGATAAAAACACCAGAGCGGCTGATAATTGATACTGCCCAAGGTCTGAATTCCTTTGGCATGATGAGGTGCAGCGCCTGCCATGACAAAGCCCGCCATCACTTTGTCCTGTGGATCCTGTAATCGATGGACATTTTCAACGGAACCTTCGGTAGGCACCAGATGCAAGGTCACGCCACGCTCTGCAAAATAGCTGGCGTACCTTTTACCGAGGACCTCATTTGAACTACCCGCGGGGCCCGTTGCTGCCCAAATCTCCCGGGGTGGTGCAGGATCAGCCACCCACAACGCAACGATCAGAATCAGCAGCAAAATGGTCAGCGCAGGCCAGGTTTCCTGCATAAAGGATTTGAAATCCTTCCAACCGTCCACCACGGTTTCCCGGATTGCAATAATCTGATCCTGCAGGTCCTCACGAACGGTTGCCATACACTCCCCGACTCATCACACGTCATGCGTAAAAGCGAAGACTAACGGATAATCCGGTTTTTTGCTTCAGATCACGTTGCCATGTCTGCGATGTTTCCCTGGCTCCCGCCATCGCTGCAGTTTGTCGGGCTGCTCGTCCTCTCTAATATCTTCATGACCTTCGCCTGGTACGCCCACCTGCGCAACCTGGCAGATAAGCCCTGGTGGATTGCCGCCCTGTTAAGCTGGGGGATCGCGTTGGCTGAATACGTCTTTCAGGTGCCTGCCAACCGCATTGGCCACACCGAGCTTTCTCTTCCACAGCTCAAAATTACCCAGGAAGTGATTACCCTGTTGGTCTTTGTACCCTTTTCCGTCTTCTACATGGGCGAGGACGTCAAACTCGATTACCTGTGGGCCGGCTTATGCCTGATGGGTGCTGTCTATTTCATTTTCCGCAGTTGACGACACCATGACCGAACAGCACCTGCACATCAAAAACTCCCGAACCCGCGTTGCTGCCGCCGCCTGCTTCGGCACTTTTCTGGAGTGGTATGACTTTCTCACCTTCGCCGCATTAGCGGTCTGGTTCGGCCCACTGTTCTTTCCACCAGAAAACCCGACAACGGCGCTGCTGGCCAGCCTGGCCACCTTTGGCGCCGGTATGATTGTTCGGCCACTGGGCGCTGCGCTCTTTGGCTCGCTCGGTGACCGGATTGGGCGCCGCAAAGTCTTCATGATCACGATACTGCTCATGGGCGGTGCCACGCTGGCCGTTGGCCTCTTACCCACATACGCCCAGGTCGGACTCTGGGCACCCGCGATGCTCGTGACTCTGCGTTTATTGCAAGGTCTGTCTGCCGGCGGAGAAATCGGTGGCAGCGCGGTTTACCTCACAGAGCATGCACCGGTTAAAAACCGAGGGCTCTACACGAGCGTGCTGCAACTCATGGGCCCCCTGGGCATTCTTGCCTCGACGCTGCAAATTGCGTTGCTGCAACATCTATTAAGCGCTGAAGACTTCATGAATTGGGGGTGGCGCGTGCCATTCTGGGTCTCTCTGGTGTTGCTACTTGTGTCGTTCAATGTCCGGGCCGCACTTCATGAAACACCGATTTTCCATGCACTTCAGGCTCGCGCAGCGCTGACGCAAACGCCACTACGTGACTGCTTCAGCGACCGTAACACCCTGGCACGCATGGGTCTGCTGTTTCTCTGTGTCTCTGCGGGGGGTGGCATTCTGTTCTTTTCAGCGCAAGTTTACAGTGGCGTTTTTCTTAAAACCGTGGCCGGCTTTGAGGGCGCACACAGCAGCCTGCTGGTAGCCATCGGTACGGCCACCTTGTTCCCACTCACACTCGTTGCAGGCTGGCTGTCCGATCGTATCGGCCGGAGACGGGTCGTGCTCAGCGGGCTGGCACTCGGTGCTTTCAGTATTCTGCCGGTTTTCAACGGCTGGCTTACCCAGGGTAGCGACCATGCCGGCACAGCCATCCTATTGATGATCCTCATCACACTGCCGCTCGCACTAGTCACCGGCCCGCAAACGGCCCTGCTGGCAGAACTCTTCCCTGCCCGGACCCGCTACAGTGCCGCAGCACTCCCGCACAACCTGGCGGCCGGGTGGGTCGGTGGTTTACTGCCTTTTATCATTACGCTGATCAATGATCAGACAGGCAACCCGCTGGCGGGGCTTTGGTACCCCACGCTTTTTCTGACTATTGCCTTTGTGGTCGGCTGGCGTTATCTGCCGGAAACCCGGGGTACCGATCTCTCTCGCTAATTCGAGTGCACATCACACCCGGCTACACCTCAACCCCAGCTGCGGACTCGCCCCGTATCGATATGCACAAATTGCTCCGACGGGTAGTAGCCAACCCCGCCAGCTGCCAACGACAGCGCGGCATCTCGTAGCTCTGCCAACGGTACGCCTGGCAAACGCACATCAATAGCCTTCCCTTCCATGTGCAGACTGCGCTTAGCGACACCACCGCCCCGTGAATTTCTGAGGTGGCTATTTGTTTCCGGACAACGATAACCGGAAATCACTTCAAAGGAGCGCACCGACTTGCTGCCCAGCAACGTCTGAACACGGTGCAGCAGGTCAAATAACTGGGGATCCATCTGTCCCACCGTACCTGAATAATGATCCCGCAGAAAGCGGTTCAAGGTACGCATGGCATCGGGCACATACTGATCATTCACCGCATAGACCAGGTCAATACGCTCACGGGTATGGGTGTGGTTGAACGCCAGAGAACGATGCGGCCCTTCGAGAAGAACGGCCGCCGCCGAAGTGCTTTGGGGCGGTGGCGCATACGCTGCCCGCGCCACACCGGCGAAAGGCAACGCAACACCCCCTGCCGTTAATTTAAGGGCTTGGCGGAAAAACTGCCGTCGATCGTGTTTTTGCGGTTTCATATTTTCATTCTAGTCCAAACGGGCCACATTACCAGCCGGCTTAAGGGATTGATTTCGAACTGTCTGGCTGTAGCGGCTCAAGGCCATCTGCAGACGTTTGTCGTGCCCGTAGATGTCGGCATAGAAGTAGATGGCGCCGCCCCGCTGTTTGACAAGTGCCGTACCGTAGGCAATCACGACCATGATCGGTGTTTTCAGACGAATCGTCTTCGACGTGCCACTTTCCATCGCATCACGGATCTTCTCGGTGGTCCACTCCGGCTCACCTTTCAACACAAACTCCGCCAGCGCCACAGGGGCCTCCACCCGGATACAACCATGGCTGAAATCTCGCCGATCACGCTGGAACAACCCCACGGACGGCGTGTGGTGCATGTAGATATTGTCGTTATTCGGAAAAATGAACTTGATATCGCCCAAGGCATTCTGAGCGCCCGGCCGCTGCCGGATGCGTGCCTGCCCACTCTGCAATGCCGCCAACTGGGCATCATCCAGATGGGTCACCACCTCACCGGAACGCGTCACAATTTCGAAACCCTGTCGGTCAAAGTAACCCGGATCCCGCCGCAACTTGGGCACCGTTTCGGCGCGTGTAATGGAGGGCGGCACATTCCAGTAAGGGCTGAACTCGATCGCCCGCATCTGCTCATTGAACATCGGCGTCTGGGTATTGAGCGATTTACCCACGATCACATTCATCTGCAAGGGGATCTGGACCTGATCCCCATTGATTTCCAGGCCACGTAACTCAAACTCCGGCAAATTGACGACCAGCATCCGTTTGTCCGTCATCAGTGGCGTCCAGCGGAGACGCTCGAGGGTGAGCTCAATCTGCTCAACCCGGGCTGCCGGTTTAACATTCAATTGCTCGAAGGTCCCTTTGCCGATAACACCATCGGGCGTTAAGCCATGTCGCTTCTGAAACTGCTTCACGCCATCCACCAATGGCCCCTCGTAGCGATTTGGCACGACAAAACCACTGGGCAAATCACCTAGCGCCACCAGCCGGGCCGCGAGAAGCGCCGTGCCACCATAAGCACCACCTGGCTCCAGTTTGTTACCAGGCAACGCCGGCAGATTCGAGGCCCAGGCGGGATCGCCAACCAGTGCCCTGTAACGCGCCAACCACGGTAATAGCGCCCGATAGAGCGGGAACGTTGGCGTTGCCGCACTCACTGCCTGATCCAGATTTCCGGCAGCGACGGCAGCATTGAGCACCGCGGTCACGTCCAGCGATTTGGGCGGTACATCAAAATTGGCGTAGACCGTCCGTGGATCAACACGACCATAGTGCAAATCATGCAAGTATCGGGTAAACGCCTTGGTCAGTGCGGTATCCAAGGTCTTCTGGGCAGCCACTGATTTCAGGGGTTTCGATACGTCATCTTTCAAACCGGCGGCATCATAATCCGCAGGATCCAGCCCTTCATTAGCGGCCTGCGCCAGAATCTGTACGGCAGACTTTGCCAGCGAGGACGGATGGCCATCAACGATCCACATCAAGCGCCCATCATCCGCCGTGACCGGTACTGCCGCTAGACAGCCACACATCAGCAGCCCCAAAAGACTGCTTCGACAGAATTGTTTCAGGGTCGTCAGGGGCATGGCGCACTCCGCACATTGAAGATGTCTTTATTGTGCCGTATTTCAGGTAATTCATTGCTGTCCCCTGAACGCCAGCGGTTGTCTCCCCATCGTGTTGTTTGTCTACGACACCCGCTATGCTGCTTTGCACAAAATAAATCTTGACAGGGGTTTTGTCGTGTCTATAATGAGTCATGTTGCACCGCACAATAAGATTTGAGACGTCCCTTTTGTATTGCCTTTGATGTTGAACCTTTGATGATC
>JACCDW010086763.1_pt1 | contig 18717 bp, 12 predicted proteins | sample 7449781 | NCBI WGS metagenome assembly JACCDW01 (sample SAMN15323449, study PRJNA562643) | freshwater metagenome | isolation source: river surface water | place: USA:Blue River Watershed | collected 2017-08-18
TGTAAACATTTTTTTTCATTCATTAAATGATGTTTCATATTTTGTTTAGATGTATATTCAGATAAACAAATATTACAAATATATTTATTTTTAGTTTTGTCATAATATAATTCATCAATTTCATCTATTTTTTCACCACTTTTATCAATATTATTATTTTCATTTATTAAAATTAAATTATTATTTAAATCTTTTATATTTTTATCAGTTAAATCTTCTATTTTTTTATTATTTAAAATTAATTCATTTGTTTTGATTAATTTAAAATTTGGATAAATATAATTAATTTGGTCATTATAATTATTAATAATAAATAAATAATCATCTTTAATTAAATTTATAGGGTCAAATAAAAAAACATATTTTTTATGTAATGTTAATAATTTAGATTCTTCATATGATAATAATGTATTACAATCACATCTATTTTTTCTATCAAAATGTTTATGCATATCTCGGTTAAAACGTGTTTTATATTCAACACAATAATGACAAATATGATATGTATGTTTATTATTCATTTTAATTAAAATTATTTTTTATATTTAATTATAATAAAAATAAGTTCTTTATATCTATTTTTTATTTACAATTTATTTAAGAACAAAAAAACTTATACTCTTAAAATATTGAAAGTATAAAATAATTAAATATATTAATAATTTAAAAATATTATACCATTTTTAATACATTTAATGATTATATTTTTTTAATAACATATTTTTTTATAAAATAACTTAATTAAAATAATTATTTGAATCTAAACAATCATTTAAATTAAAATAATGAAATGGGGAATTTCTCGGTTTTCATCTTTTTAAGTCTCCGAAATAAAATCCTTTTTTTAAAATTTTTAAAATCCATTTATTTTTGGAGACTTAAAAAGATGAAAACCGAGAAATTCCCCATTTCATTAAAATAATTATTCCTGTTATTCTAAATGTAATAATTATTTTAATTAAATAATAAAACTAAATAAGTAGATATTTTTGTTTTAAATATATATTTTATAACTAAAATGGTAATAACTTCACTTATTATAATTTAAATATTAATTATTTCTAATTCTCAATTTTATAAGAGTATAAATTTCTTATCCTTACAAAAATGAATATTAAAAAATTATATTAATTATTTTTATAATAAAAATTTATCAAATAAGGCAATAATTTGCCCTATTTGATAAAAAACATAAATAATTTTGCCTTTTTTTATTTATTTTTTTATAAAAATAAAAAGTTTAAAAATATAAAATAAAATTCATTTTATATTTTAGAAATAATAATTTAATTTAATATATTTAAAAATGAAACATTTAGAAGAAGTTAAAATGAATTATTTTACTCATATGTATTATGCTTTTTCTTATGCCCTTAAATCTGCTTGTGCTTCCGTAATATTTATTATTCACGGAATTTGTCCTAATACATTTACTCATAGCGGATATATATTAACAAAAGATATTGTGGATACTATTGAAAATCACGGTAATCAAAAGAGAGATTAATAAACTATATTAATAATTTTTGGAGTGAACCAATTGTATTTTGGAATTCTTTCATTAAATCTTCATCACTTTCTTCAATTTTTATTTCAGGTTTTTTATTTTGAAATGCTAAATTATTTTGAACATTACTTTGAACATTACTTTGAATATTATTTTGTTTAATATTATTATTTATTTTTTTTTGTAAAAATATATTTTTTTTATTTTCATTTGGTGGAATTTCTTTTATTTCATTTTTTTCAATATTTATTTGAATATGTTTTTTTCCATCAAAATTTAAATGATTTGAATTACTTGTACTATTTGAATTATCTTTTTTACTTTTTAATATTGATTTTGGTTTAATCACTTCTTTATTATTTTCTAAATGAATATTTTGTTTATTTAGATTATTATTTGAAAGATTTGAATGATATAATTTTTGATATAACGAATAATTATTTATTTTTAAATTTAATACATCATATAATTGTTGATTTTGTTGTATTTGAAGTTGAATTTGATTATTTTGTTTTAATATATTTTGAACTTTCATTGTATTTTGGTATGTTTTATTTCTATTTAAAAGTTTAATAAAATTATTATTTTGAAATACTTTATCTTTTAAATGATTAATATTTTTAGAAACTTCTAAAAATTTCATTTTTGAAATATTCATATCATCTATTTCTTCTATATCTTCATTTTTAACATTTATTTCTTTTATATTATCTTCTTCTAATATATTTTCTTCTATTTCTTTTTTGGGAATAATATTATGCTTATAAGAATTATTTATTTTTATATGATTTTGTGTATTGTTTTGTAAATTCTGTTTATTATTTAATTTTTGAACCTCTTTTTCTAAAGATGCTACTTCATAATCAATTTGGATTTTATATTTAGAAACATTTGGGTTTGTTCCTTGTAAAATACCTGCTTGAACGCCTTTTAAATAAATAAGCTTTTTCTCTAATGATTGTAAATCCATATTTTCTTTTTTATCTAATATTTGATTAAATATAAAAAATAAAAAGAAAACGAATTAAAGAAATAGAAAGATAAAAAATAAAAATTATTTTATTTTTAAATAATAGTGGTTATTAAATATAATCTTATTTTTAAATAATTAAAATATATAAATATACTATTTAGAAAAATGGGTAATGTAATATCTTTAGGTATAAGTGATAAAATAAATAAAAATTGGGGACAACTTGAATGTTCCTATTTAGGTGGACCATTACAATCTCTTGGTTTAGCACCTGGTGATCCTAAACGCACTGCTCAAAAGTGTCAAAATCAACAATTCGGTTCAATGTTTGGAAAAAGTATGGGTGGGACATTTAATATGATGAATATAATAAATGATAGTATGGGTATGATAAAAAAAGATTTATATAAATTCAAAGATGTAATAAATTCTATAAAGAAACAAGTAGGTAAAGATGTTGCGGCCATTGTTACTAAATTCTTTGATTTATATAAACGTATTGTAAAAATTGTTTTTGTTTTTATTAAACATTTAAATAATATTATGCGCATTTTCCGAGATTCATTTAATGTATTATTCGGATTTTATTGGCTATTTTCTTCATTAATTAATTTACTTATTACTCCTATTAATGCGATTGCCGCATTAGTAGAATTATTTTCAAGAAAACCAAGTCCATTTAAACAAACTGCTGATGGTGTAGGTAGTATATTAAGTAGTGGTATTAGCAGATTACCACCAGCAATATTAAAAATGGTTGAAGATAAATTACTCAAACCAATGAAAAAACCAATGGATAAAGTAAAAGGTGGTTTAAGAAAGATTGGTATTAAATGGTAATATTTTTATTTTAATTTTTCTTTTTAATTTCCGTTTTTACCTCTTTTACAAATTCACTTTTTTCTTGTTTACTCATACTTGACATAAATTTAATTAAGAAAACAAATAAAAGTATATAAAATATAATTGGTAAAAATACAAGAACCCACGATGCCATTGTATAACCAGATTTACAAATATAATTAAGTAACCAAGTCCATAAACCAGCAATTATAATTGTACCAATTGTACCAAAAAATGTTGACATACCATTCATCATTTGAGCAATGATTCCAACAACAACTAAAATAGCATATACAAGAGCAGGAGCGCAAAGATGTTTGAAATCTTCAAAAAAGTTCATTTTCGATTTTTCTTTTTATTTCTATATTTAATAAATAAAATAATTATTTTATTTACTATAAAATTTATCAATCTTTTATTTACTATAAAATTTATCAAAATTACTATTTTTTTAATTTAATTTATTTTTTAATACATTTTCTAATCCATTTTTATATTTGATTTTTTCATATTGTAAAACAAACCAACCAGCAAGTACACCAACTATATATGATATAATTATAATTATTAAGATTACAGGTATCATTAAGAGTATCCAATATATAATATAATATATTATTAAATAGATAAATCTGAATGTAGATGTTGTATTTTTAGATTTAATGCTTTTAGCCATTTTTATTTCTATTTTTAACAAATAAAATAATTCTTTTATTTACTATTATATTTATTTATAAAAAAGTAATTTATTAAAAAATATAAAAAAATGATTTTTTTTCCATTATAAAGAGTTTTTACTAATTATATATAAAAAGTATATTTATATATTTCTTTTTGATTCAATAATGCCTCCTAAATCCGTAACTACTAAAAAGAGTATTGAAGAGACTTATAAGTCTATGACTCAATATGAGCATATTCTTCACGCTCCAGATACTTATATTGGTTCCGTTGAAAATACGGAATTAGAAACATGGGTGTATAATGAGGTTGATGAAAAAATGGAATTTAGAAATATTCATTATGTGCCCGGTCTTCATAAAATTTTTGATGAAATTCTTGTAAATGCTATTGACCAACACGTACGTATTGAAGATAATCCTGATTTTGAACATAAAGTAACACAAATTAAAGTAAATATTGATGTAGAAAAAAATAGTATTAGTGTAACAAATAGTGGTGAAGGTATTCCTGTAGTTATTCATAAAGATCATAATATGTATGTTCCTGAGCTTGTTTTTGGAACAATTCTTTCAGGTTCAAATTATGATAAAGAAGAGAAGAAGGTAACAGGGGGTAAAAATGGCATGGGAAGCAATTTGGCAAATATTTACTCAACACGTTTCGTAGTAGAAACTGTAGATTCTGTTAGAAAACTTAAATATATTCAAGTATTTGAGAAAAATATGAGTATCAAACATCCTCCAACAATTAGTAAATGTAGTGCGAAACCATATACAAAGATTGAATTTTTTCCTGATCTTTCACGTTTTGGTCTTACAAAACTTGATGGAGATGATACAATTTTTTATATGAAAAAGCGTGTAATTGATGCTACTGCTTGTACAAAAAAACATGTAAATGTATTTCTGAATGAAAAGAAGATTGATTGTAAAGGATTAGATAAATATGTAACTTTTTATCTTGGAGATAAAGTTGAGAAATTTTATGAAGAAGTAAATGACCGTTGGGAAGTTGTTGTAGCAGTAAGTCCTGAAGGTAAATTTGACCAAATGTCTTTTGTAAATGGTGTGGCAACGATTAAAGGTGGTAAACATGTAGATAATGTTGTAACAACAATTACAAATAAGCTGATTAAACATGTTGAAAGTAAACGAGGTAAAGTAGTACTTAAACCATCACATGTAAAAGAAAATATGTTTATTTTTGTAAAATCGGTAATTGAAAACCCTGCTTTTGATAGTCAAACCAAAGAGTATCTTACAACACCGGCTACTAAATTTGGAAGTAAATGTGAAGTAAGTGATAAATTTATTGAAAAGCTTGGAAAGAGTTCAATTGTAGAACGAGCTCAAAAACTAACGGAATTTAAGCAAAATATGGATTTACAAAAAGCAACAAATCTTACAAAACGTGAATCAAAGAAACTGAATATTCCAAAACTGGACGAAGCAAATAATGCTGGAAGTGCGGAATCACTTAAATGTACGATTATTCTTACAGAAGGAGATTCAGCCAAAGCACTTGCTGTAAGTGGTTTAGCGGTTGTAGGAAGAGATTATTTTGGTGCTTTTCCACTAAAAGGTAAACCATTAAATGTGCGAGATGTAAAACCTGAAAAAATTCGTGAAAATCAAGAAATTGTGAATATTGCTAAAATTCTTGGTCTTCCACTTGATCTAAGTAATAAGAAGCGAACTGTTGAAGAAACAAAAGCGAAACTGCGTTATGGTCATGTAATGATTTTTGCGGATCAAGATTTAGATGGTTTCCATATTAAAGGTCTTCTAATCAATCTGTTTGATGTATTTTGGCCTGAACTTCTTGATATTCCTGATTTTATTACAGTACTTTCAACACCAATTGTAAAAGCATTTAAAGGTTCAATGAATAAACCAAGTGAAGTGCTTGATTTTTACACTCTTCCTGAGTATGAAGAGTGGCTAAAAGAAAATAATAATGGTAAAGGATATATACCAAAGTATTATAAAGGTTTAGGTACTTCTACAGCAAAAGATGCGAAAGAATATTTTGAAGATTTTGAAACAAAGAAAGTAACATATAGTACACATATTAAAGAAGGCGAAGAAGGTGAAGAAGAAACAAAAACATCACGAGATGCGATTGATTTAGCATTTAATAGTAAACGTGCGGAAGATAGAAAAGAGTGGCTTGGTAAATTTGATAAAAATAATATTATTAAACAAAGTCAAAAACAAGTTAAATTTGATGAGTTTATTCATAAAGAACTGATTCAATTCAGTAATTATGATAATGATCGTTCAATTCCAAGTGTATGTGATGGTCTTAAACCATCTCAACGAAAGATTCTTTATGCTGCGTTTAAAAAGAATCTTGTTAATCAAATGAAAGTAGCACAATTTTCAGGTTATGTAAGTGCTGAAGCCAATTATCATCACGGTGAAGCTTCACTTAACGGTGCTATTGTTAAAATGGCTCAAGATTACGTTGGAAGTAACAATATTAATCTTCTGATTCCTGAAGGTCAATTTGGTACACGAGCAATGGGTGGTAAAGATAGTGCTTCTGAAAGATACATCTTTACTCGTCTAAATGAGGTAACAAAAATGATCTTTAATAAGAATGATACTCCACTACTTAAACAAATTATGGATGATGGAGATTTAGTAGAACCAGAGTATTATGTACCTATTCTTCCAATGATTTTAGTAAATGGTACAACAGGTATTGGTACAGGTTATAGTACTGATGTACCTATGCATAATCCGCTTGATATTATTGAAAATCTGGAAGCACTTATGGAAGAAAGAGAAACAAAGAAAATGAAACCTTGGTATCGTGGTTTTACAGGAGTTATTGAAGAAAAGAGTGAAAAACAATATATCAATAAAGGTAAAGTAAATATTGTAGATGATACTACAGTTGAGATTATTGAACTTCCGATTGAAAGTTGGACAAGTGATTACAAGATTTATCTTGAAGCACTGATTGTTGGAAGTACATCAAATCCTAGTCCAAAAGCGGCAAAAGCGGAGGCATCAGGAAAAGGTGAAACAAAAGCCAAGAAAGCATCAACACATAAACAAGTGATTCAAAGTTTCAAGGAGTATCATACGGATAGTACTGTGAAGTTTGAGCTAAAAATGAAGAAAGAAGATGTATCATATTATAAAGAGCATATGGATGAACTGTATGATTATCTGAAACTGTCTGGAAAGATTAATTATAGTAATATGACACTATATGATAGTCAAGGACATCTTAAGAAATATGATTCTACTGATGATATTCTTAAGGAGTTTTATATGGTGCGATATGGATATTATATCAAACGCAAAGCATATATGCTCAAGTATATCAAACGCCAACTTGATATGTGTGCTTCAAAGGTACGATTTATTGAGGAAATTATGGATAAAACATTAGATATTATGTATAAGGATGATGAAGTGGTAGAGAAAATGTTAGAAGATAGAGGGTATCCAAGATTTGGAAAAGAAGAAGATGATATGGAACTTGGTGAAGCAAATCCTGAAAAGAGTTATGATTATCTCCTTCATATGCAAATCAGAACATTTACAAAAAGTAAACTGGATAATCTTCGTAAAGAGCATTTAGAAAAGGAAGGAACATATAAGGAGCTTGAAGCTACAAGTGAGATTCAAATGTGGAAGAATGATTTAAATGAGTTTAAGGAGGAGTATAATAAGATGATGAGTGAATATGAAGAACGATATGAAGAAGAACGAAATAAAAAGGTTGTTGGGACAAAGAGTAAAGTTGTTAAAAAGCGAGTTGTTAAAAAAGCATAAATATAAAATAAAAGATATATTAGATTAAATACTTATAATAATAATTGTATAAAAAAATAAAAAATTTATAACATTTTATATAAAAATTTTTATAAAAATAAAATTTATTTTTATAAAAAAAATAAAAAAATGATTTAATATTTTTATAATAATATATTATGTAATATTTAATATTATAAAACGTATTACAAAAAATGTCATATAATTTTACATATGAACAATTAACATATAATCAAAATTCATTTTCATTAAAAAATTTTGATTTATCAATTAATGAAAAATCACTTTTTGAAAATTCATCTTTAGTATTATCATATGGTAAAAGATATGGATTAATTGGTAGAAATGGTTATGGTAAATCATCATTATTAAAAGAAATATCAAAAATATGTGATGAAAATAAATTATATGTTTTTTATATTGAACAAGAGTTAGTATTTGATGATAGAAATCCAATAGAATTTATATTTGATTCAAATATAAAATTAAAAAGATTACAAGATGAAATTAGATTATTAAATGAAGAAAATGATAAATTAAATAATTATAATGAAGAGTTATTTTTAAGATTACAAGAAGCAGAAGAGCGTTTTGAATCTTATAATCCTGATAAAGAATTATCAATTATAAAAAAAATATTACACGGTTTAGGTTTTAATGAAAAGAATATGAATCAACCAACAAAAATGTTTAGTGGTGGATGGCAAATGAGAATATCATTAGCACGAGGATTATATTTAGAACCGGATTTACTATTGTTAGATGAACCAACAAATCATTTGGATTTAGAAGCAATTATATGGTTAGGTAATTATTTACAATCGTGGAAAAAAATAGCTGTAATAATTTCACATAACATTGGATTTTTAAATGATTGTTGTACAAATATATTAAATATAGAAAATAAAAAAATAGAATCATATAAAGGTGATTATAGTGATTTTAAGGAATCATTTGAAAATAAAAAAAAAGAGTTATCAAAACAATATGAAATATATGAAAAAAAGTTAAAAGAACATAAAAAAAAAATGTCAAAAGATAAATTAGAAGATTGGATAAATAAAAACAAAGTTCAACGACCTGAAAAAGAGTATAATATAAAGATTAATTTTTTTGAAACACAACATTTTAATTCAAATATTATTAATTTTGATAATGTATCATTTTCGTATGATACAAATGAAATTATAAAAAATGTTTCATTTGGTATTGGTATGGATTCAAAAATAACGTTAGTTGGATTAAATGGTTCTGGTAAATCAACTATAATAAAATTAATAATGAATGAAATAAAACCATCATGTGGTGAAATATTAATTAAAAATGGAATAAGAATAGGTTATTATAATCAACATTTTGAGCAACAATTACCATTTGATAAAACACCAATTGACTTTTTAATGAACATTATACCAAAAGATATAAATAATAAAAGTGAAACAATACGAAAATATTTGGGTTCAATTAGTTTAGAAGGTAATGCTCATACAAAATTAATTGGAGAATTATCTGGTGGTCAAAAAGCTCGTGTTGCGTTAGTTAAATTAATGTTTGAATCACCTCATATATTATTACTAGATGAGCCGACAAATCATTTAGATATAGAAACAGTTGATGCTTTAATTAATTGTTTATCATTATATCAAGGTGGAATATTATTAGTAACTCACGAACCTGAATTAATAAATAATTTAACAAATACAATATGGTATTTAAATAAAGAAACTAAAAAAATAGATATTGGAATAAATTCATATGATGAATATTGTAATAAAATATTAAATTCAAATTAAATATTATATAATATAAAAATTAATAAAATATAATTATATTTTATTATTTGTCTTTTATTTGTCTTTTATTTATTTTATAATACTTATTTTTAATTAAAATTTATTTTTTATTTTTTTCAATTAAATATTTTGAAATATCATCTTCATACATATCTTCTTTTTCAAGAAGTTCTTTCGCAATAAAATGTACAGTACTTTTATTTTCATTTAATAGTTCGCGTGTAGTTTTATAAACATTATCAATAAATTCTCGTTTCTTTTCTTCCATATTTAATAAATATTTTTCAGAAACTTTTACTTTTCCATTTCTATAATCATTATCATCAGTAAGATAAATATCTTCAATACCACTATTAAAGTAATCATCAACAAGCGCATTGAATTTATTTAAATCATCCTTCGCTCCACCTGAAACATTTCCAATAAAGATTTCTTCAGCCATTCGTCCACCAAGAAGCATACAAAGTCGCGCAATATAATCTTCTCGTGTTTTAGAATATTTATGTTCATTAATTGGAGTAAGTGTAACACCAAGACTTCCTTTATTATGAGGTACAATAGAAATTTGTGTTGGGTTTTCAAGTTCAGAACGCATAATAGCAACAACAGCGTGTCCAGTTTCGTGATACGCAGTGCGTTTCTTTTCTTCATCACTAAGATTTGCTTTAACGTGTTCTTCAGTTTTACCAAGATGAATGTAATCAAGGGCATCATTCACGTGCTTTTCAAGTACTTCAGTTCCATTTTCTTTACCAGCTAAAATACAAGCTTCATTACACATATTAAAGATTTGAGCACCACTGAATCCATAACTCTTTTTAGCAAGAAGTTTTCTATATTCTTCCGTACAAAGCATTTCATTTACTTTCATTTTATTGAAATAAGATGAAACAATTTCATAACGTTCATCGATATTGGGAAGTTTAAAGTGAATAATTCGGTCAAAACGTTTTGGACGAAGAAGAGCTTCATCAATTACACTAAGTCTGTTTGTAGCTCCCATTACAAAGACATCACCACGGTCTTTAAATCCATCAAGTTCAGCAAGGAAAGTATTTAGTACAGCATCTTCTTCACTATGACTTGCTCCACTACCCTGTGTATCAGAACCACGTTTTTTGGCAATACTATCAATTTCATCCACAAAAATGATACAAGGGGCATTTTTACGAGCAGTTTCGAATAAATCTTTTACACTTTGTGGACCAAGACCAACAAGTGGTTTCTTAAAATCAGAACCTTGAACATAAATGTAATTATAAGATACTTCATGGGCAAGTGCTTTCGCAATCATTGTTTTACCAGTTCCACTCGGACCATATAACAGGGCACCTTTAGGAAGTTGAGCGCCAAGTTTAGTATATTTTTCGCGATTTTGAAGGAAATCAATAAGTTCAAGTAGTTCTTTTTTAGCAATATGACAACCAGCAACATCGTTAAAAGTAACACCTGTACTACCTTTTTCTTCAATTTTATATTTAGAACTTTTAGGTCCAAATAAGTCAGCTAAACCACCAAGACCAGCTCCAGAACCATCTTTACTTTTAAGTCCATCTTTAGGTATAATACGTGAAAGAATCATACTTAGTACATTATTTAAAATATGGAGAAAAATAAGTACATAAAATATTTTCTCAAACATTGAAAAAATAAAAGTATCTCGAATATATTGGAATAATGAATATACAACATCAAATCGTTTATTACTATCTAATTGATTATAATAAAAATGAGCACAATTATGGTTATAAATAAACATAAAAATATTAGCACAAGTTACTAGTAAAAATGGTGTCATAAAACTATTTAAATTAAAAATAACATTTGATGTATTTCCAGAAACACTTCTTTTAAAAAATGTAGTAGTATCTTCATCATCACTATCATTATTATCTTTATCTTCTTCACAATCACATTCAGGTTCATTATTCATTTTTTTGAATTTTTGTTCAAGTTTTTTCATAAGCATATGTTGAATAAATGATTTAAATCCAGCTTCAGCTTCTTCTTTTTCTTTTTTTCGTTGTTCCATATTTTTTAAAAATTCTAACATTTTATCCATTTCTTCACTTTTTTCTTTTGTATCTTCTTCATTTTCATTATCTTCTTCATCTTCTTCATCTTCTTCATCTTCTTCATCACAGCTAATACTTTGAATACTTTTAGTATCTTCTTTTTCTTCTTTTATATTACTATTATTTTCTTCTTTTATATTACTATTATTTTCTTCTACTATGTTTATATTATCAATTTTGTTATGATCTTTATTAATAAGAATTCCATCATGAATAACTTCATTATCACTATTCATTTTTAATATAATTATGATTATAATTATTTTTATAGAATTCTCTTTATATTCTTTTTTTATTTAAATTTATTAAATAATTATTTAATAAATAGTTAATAAATAATAAAAAAATATTTATTATTTAGCACCTGATGTAAATACTTCGTAAAACTAGTATTTAGTCTTCAGGTACTACTTAGCACCTGATGTAAATACTTCGCATAGCTAGTATTTAGCAGTGAGGTTAATTTTTAACCCCACTTGTAAATACTTCATTACGTTTAGTATCAATATTAGTTCCTTTAATAATTCCTTTTGTTTCATAAATTTGAAAAGTAAAACTGAAATCGCTTCCTAAATTTATTTTTTTTGAATCTTCGGTAAGAACTTCAACATAAATACCTGATACATTTTCCAAAGGTTTATCATATAATGTAACAATTACATCTTTTAAAGAAAGTTCAGGTGTTACTTGACAAGGTAATGATGAAACTAAAATTTTGGCAAATAATTCTTTTCTATCTTTTACATATTGTGATGGTGTAGCAAAAATAGGATTTGAAGAATCTATTTCATTTTCACCAATACCAGTTGTAATATTTTCTGGTTGAATATAAATAGAATTTAAATTTAATTTTGTATTATCTTGTGCTTGGATAAGAGCATTTTCAATAGCATTTTTAGAAATATCTGGAGAAATTTTTAAGAAAATATAATCATATGATTTAAAATAAAATTTATTATTATATAATTGTAAGTTAAGACGGCGTTGTGGATAATTATTTGTAAAAATATTATTTGTTACACTTTGTTCAATACTTTCTTGATATACTTTATTTTGAACATTACTATGAATAAAACGATATATAGGAAAGTTTGATATTCCAGTTAAATTGTAACTTTTATTAGGAACAGCCCATCCAAGTAATTTTAATAATGAACGTCGTTTTTCATAATCTGCTTCAACTTCATAATCAACAAATTGATTTTCATCAATATCAAAAATCCATCGAAATAATAATGATCGTCCAATAAATAATTCTTTATTTATAATATATGTAAAATTATATATTTCTTTACTTTGTAAATATTTTTCTAGTGAAGATTTATAAACATAAGTACTACTACTATTTGGTAATATTAAGTTACCATATGGGTTATAATTATAACTATTTAATGTACCATTACTTAATTTAAATGCTAATCGTACATATTTATCCACAATTTTTCCACTACTATTTACTATTTCAATAGTATCCCAATATTTATAAGTACAAATACTATCTAAATCAACTTCAATATAACCATTTTGTAAATAAATGGATAAATCAAAAAAGGTTGTAAAATTCAAATAATTTGGGTCAATATTTCCGATTAAATCATTTAATCCAGAAATGACTAATGGAAATGGATTAACAAAAGTGGATGATTCAGATTCTTCATAATAAAAGGATGTAATTTCTTTTTGATAAGGTATTGTTATATAAATATAACTATTATCAATATAATTTTGATTTCCTTTATTTGAATTTAATGAATATTGATAAAAAATATCTGTACTTTCATAATCACTTTCTAAAGATCCAAATGTTTGAATAGCAATAATTGGTAATTTTTCCATACGGTTTACTATTTTTACTTCTTGTGTACTTGTATCAATATTTAAAGTAAAATTATGAGTGCTATTTACATTAATTTGTGTAGTATAATAAGGTTCTTCATATTGATATTTCCAAGGAATATTGCGACTTGGAATAAAAAGTGTATTAATATTATTATTATTAAGTGGTGTAATATTTGTTAATTCTAACGTTTTTAAATTTAAATATGTTGCTCCGTGAACTGTTTTATTTGTAATTTTATCAAATTCTAATTCTAAATCTTCAGTATTGTAATAACCGGTTGATATATTAGTTTGATAAACAAGATTTTGAGAATTTTCAATATTAGAAACGGAATATAATGTATAAGTATTTTCTCCAATAATTTTTGTAGAAGTTAATTCGCTATAAAAAATGGTTTGAATTTCAATATTATTAATAATATTTGGTTGAGGAATAATAGATTGGTCAATATTATATGAAAGTAAATCATTTTTAGAAGCATATTGCCAAGATAATACATTATTTGTATTATTAATAGGAGGATAATTATTTGGGAAAATAATATCTTTAATCACAAGTTTATCAATATTTGTAAATTGTTTTGAAAAAGGAATATAAAAATCATTTGTATAAATATATTTACTTAAATCACGATCTCTACTGTTTACACTAATATTTGTTAATATAGATTTTTGAAAAGTATCTCTAACTATATCATTTGTAAAATTATCAAAAGTTGGATATGGATTTTTATTAAGCATTTGAGGCCATTTTTGAGATAATGTTTGTTGAATATTAATTGCGTCATTTTCATAAATATTATTATTTAAGTAACGTTGTGTTGGTTTATTTGTACTACTTCTATTCATATAATCTTGAAAAGATGAATAATTACGACTTTCGCGACTTTCATCTAAAGTTTCGCTACTTATAAATTTGTTTGTATATAATAAATCATTTATATCAGCCATTTTTTAAAAATATAATTTATTTATATATAAAATAGTTTCTACTTTTTATATATACTTTATTTACTTTTATTTTACTTTTATTTTTATACTTTTTTATTTAATATTTTATTTTATTTAATATTTTATTAAAAAAATATTAATTTTTTAACAAATTAATTTGATTTAATTTGATGACATCGTTTATGAAGAACTTGTAAATTATCAATTGTAGTAGTACCTCCAGAAGTCCAAGAAATAATGTGATCTCCTTCATATTGATCATTTTGTTTAATTTTATTATTACAAATAGGACATATATTATTTTGTATTTTTAATTTTTCAAGAATCATTTTTTTTGGAAATAGTCTTTGTTCATTTCCATTTTTATTAATTTCATCTTCAATTATTGAATCAATTAAATTAATTAATTTTCTTTGAAATACAGCATTACGTGTTTTACATTCTAATTTATCTTGAATATTTACAGTAGTAATTTCAGATTTAAATTTACTTATTAAATTTAATGATAAGCGATTAAATAAAGAAATATTTTTAATTAAATAAACATTTCGAGATATTATAAATTTATATGGTACAAAATATGTATTAAACTCTTTTTTCTGTGTTGAAATTAAATCATTTGATTTTAAAATATTAATTATTTTAATCATTAAAGTTAACTTATCATTTATTTTATCTTTATTATTACTAATAAAAGATGTAACATCTTCATATTTATTTCCAACATTTTCATTAATCCAATCTTCTTTTAAATTATTTATTGACGACCATGTTTTAGGAAGTTCAAATGTCATAATTAACATTTCAAGAATTTCTGTTTCAATAGCACCTCGTTCATCAGTAATTCCATCAAAAAAACCACTTTTAATAAAATTTTCTTTATGTGCTGTTACTAAATCATATAATGGTTTATGTAATACTTTATTAAATTCATAATCATTTAATGTTTTACTTGATCTATTTAATATTTCATACATATCTTGTAATTTATTCATATCTTTACGATATGATGAATCTAATTTATTAAAAACAAAATTATAATTACGAATTTTAGATTGATCATCAAGATCTAATTCTTCAAATTTCTTTTTTCCATATTTTTCACCATCAAGAACAGTAAAATGATTTTTATGTAATGAAAATTGGTTATTAAAATAAGCTAATGCAGTTGTAATTCTATGCATTCCATCAAGTACTTCTTCTGATTTATCTTCTTCATTTAATACTGTCCAAATAGGATTTGTTGCTCGGTTAAGTAAAATAGATTCAATAAAACGTGTTTTTAATTTATCATCCCATGCTTCATATTCGCGTTGAAAGTCAGGATTTTTATTTAAATAAATTTGATTTAATGTGCGTGCCATTTCTTTATTTACACGTAAATTAATGATTTGAAGTGAAATATTTTCCATTTTTATTATTTAATTATTTAATTATTTAATTATTTATTAAAAGATTATTATTTATATAAATATTATTATTTGTATAAATTTATATAAATCCCTTTATATTATTTTTATATTATTTTTTTATATTATTTTTATATTATTTATTTAATTAATTTATTAAAAAAAATCAATTAAATTATCTATATATTTAATTACATTATCATTTTTGTTATCTATAAAATATTTGCGAATGATTTGATTTATATCATTTTCTAAATAAGTTCCTAATTTTTGTTTATTATTATTGTAATTATCATATTTAAAATAATTTATTTTATTTATAAAGTCAGCACATTCACCAGGTACATTATCATATATAGAATATGGTTTGTTATTCATATAATATAAAGTTGGTATAAATATTTCAGTAATATTTTTTTTATTAAACTTATTAAATTTTTTAACCAAAGTATCTATTTTTTTTTTAATTTCTTTATCATTATATTTTTTTATATTATCATTATTATTCATAATATATAAATAATTATTATTTTTTAATTCGTTTACAATTATATCAATCATTATTTCTAAATTACCTTCAAAATATTCATTACCAATATTAGTATGTTGAATAAATTTATTTTTAAATAAATTTATAATTATTGATTCAAATTCTATTGAATTATTAACAAAAATTAAAAAAAGTGGAATAGAATCTTTTGGATAATCAATAAATCTTGAGTTACCATCTTTCGAATCTGTTCTACCAATTTTATATACTAATTGATTATTGTTAATAAATTCGCGTGTATGAATAATATAAAAATATCCCATTTTAATATATTTTATTATTATAAATATCTTTATATTATTTTTATATTTAATTAATTTATAAAAAAATATATATAATATAAATTAGTTATAATAAGAATGTCACAAAATCAAAATAATTATTCAAATTATCCTTATAATGAAAATAATGAGTTTAATTATTCTTCAGTAGCACAAAATTATAATAACAGTCGCCATCGTTCAATTCAAACATTTGTTACACACGGTATTATGCGAAATAACAGTGTATTATTTTTAAATGATACACGATTTATGGATTTATTATATAATTATTCAGATAAATGTAAAAAAATATATAATGATTATGAAGGTATATCAAATAAAAATAATAATAGAAAACGAGAAAATGGTATTCGAAATATAGTTAGAGCAGAAAGTACTGAATTAAATAATCTAATGGATATTATGGAACCTGTGATTTTATCTAAAATTAAAAATGATAATAGAGTTTTAACACAACTTGTTTCACGTGGTTCATATGGATTTGTTTATAATAACAGTACAAACAGATCAATGAAAATAAAAATACAACATATAAATCCAGGAAATCGAATATTTCAAGTTTATTTAGAATTTTTAATAATGAATATTTTATATAATCATAGTATATTAAAATATAAAAACGCAATACCAAAACCATATTATTTATATAAAAATGAAGATAAGTTACGAATATATATAAGAAATATACCAAATTCATATACATTAGGAAATTATATTGATGAAATCATATATAATAATAAAAAAATGAAACATTCAACAATAGAGCGTATGGCAATTAAATATATAAATTTATTTAAAATATTGATTAAAATATGTAATTTATTAAATTATTTTCAAGATACTTTTAATTTTATTCATAATGATTTTCATCAAGGAAATATTTTAGTTGTAAAAGATAAAATAAATCCGAATCCTTATATTATTGATTTTGGATTTGCTTCTATAGAAACAAATATTCATGATAAAATGTATTATTTAACAAATAAAATAAATCAAATACCATATTCAAGAATGAGTGATACTGAAAATGAATATAATATATGTAAATCAATAGATATTATGCATTTAATAATGCGATTGATAATAGAGTGTATTAGATATCATGATGTATTATTATTAGATATATTAAAAAATAAATTTTTTAAGTATAATCATACTTTATATAGTACTAATAATTTATTAGTAGATATTTTAGAAAAAACAGACTTTAATATATATGATATTTATTATTTTACACGTGATTATTATAAATTATTTAATCATATTTCATCTTTACCAAAATATACAAAAATTTTTAAAGTAATGCCTTCAAGAAAAGTTGAATTTAAAGATGAAGTATTATTATCAGTATTATCTAATTTTAAACCAAATAATGCGGCACATATATTTAATGAAATTATTGAAGAATTAAAAGTACATATTCCATAAATTAATGTTTCATAGCCATATTCATTTTATTTTTTAAGAAACGATTTATAATAGCTTTACACTCTTCAAATTGTACTGGATACATATAACGTTGTATATATCGACTTTTTTTTTCAGAAATATATCTAAATTCTAAATAAACATCTCTTAATACTTGACGTGTTAGTGTTAATATATGTAAAAAGTCCATATAACTATCAGGTGTATAAGCGCTATAAAAAAGTTGTACTGAATTAATATTTAATTTATAATTTAGTGATTGAATGCCTTTAATACGTTCATATAATAAATAAATATCAACCATTTCACTTTGTTTTAAAGTTGGTTTTTGATAATTGCTTTGAATTTCTTCGGTATCATAATAAGCGGAAATAGTAAAATCCCAAGGTACATTATAATCACAATTAGTACTACTTTTACTTTTGTTAGCATAAGATAAATCCATACGTTGTAATAATATAACAAGTTGATAAAAAAGTGAATATGGTGGATATCTTTTATAAAAGTATGAAACAAATGAATCAAATTTATATGAATTATTATTTTCTTGTATTGGAATATTTAATTGAACAATATTTTGAGTCATAAAA
>JACCDW011833017.1_pt1 | contig 18717 bp, 12 predicted proteins | sample 7449781 | NCBI WGS metagenome assembly JACCDW01 (sample SAMN15323449, study PRJNA562643) | freshwater metagenome | isolation source: river surface water | place: USA:Blue River Watershed | collected 2017-08-18
AAGTTACGCACATCAACGTTTTGGTCTTGCCAAATCACCAGTCCTTGATAGCGTTAACTTTACTTGGAATATGTGAGTAGCTATAACTTTACTTGGAAAGTAGCGTCAACTTTACTTGTGTGACCGTGTTCTTAAGCCAAAGACCCCCAAATAACATCACCTTAGTTTCATACGATGTATATTATGTAAAGTCACATGGATCGAATAAGTTGATTAAATTCATTAAAAAGAATCGAGCATGTGCCCAGTTGCGTGGCAAAATCTCGCCGTTCTATTCACTTGGAGAAATATCTTGAACAAAGCAGAACTGATTGAAGCATTGGCCAAAGAAACAGACATGTCCAAAGCGGCTGCCGGTCGCGCTGTGAGCGCACTGGTTGAAATCATCACCAAGACAGTTGCCAAAAAACAAGACGTGCAATTGATCGGTTTTGGTACCTTCAAAGCTGCCAAGCGTGCAGCTCGCGTTGGCAAGAACCCACGCACTGGTGAGAAGTTGAAGATTGCAGCTGCTACTGTGCCCCGTTTCACCGCTGGTGCCGCTTTCAAAGCTGCCGTGAACAAGAAGAAGTAATTTCTGATTGCTTCGGCCAAAAGGCAGCCAGGGAGAGACACCTGGCTGTTTTTTTTTGCAGATTTGATTTCGACCACGTCATCTCTCTCACGTCAAATCATCGGCCCCTGCGCTTCGGGCTGTGAACGACAATCTCCCATTTAGGTTTTGGTACTGCGCATTTATTTATGGCGATTCAATGGTTTCCCGGACACATGCACCTGACGCGCAAAGCGATTGGGGAACGCATCAAAGAGATCGATGTCGTCATCGAAATGCTGGACGCGCGTTTGCCCGGCTCCAGTGCCAACCCGATGTTGGCCGAACTCATTCAAGGCAAACCGGGCCTCAAAATCTTGAGCAAACAAGATTTGGCTGACCCCCTTCAAACAAGCGCTTGGCTGGCCCACTACAACGCCATGCCTGATGTGCGCGCCTTGGCTTTGGACACCAGCATGGTCTCGCCCGCCAAAGCATTGATTGACGCTTGCCAACAATTGGCGCCCCTGCGTGGTGGCATGGTCAAGCCCATGCGCGTGTTGATCTGCGGCATTCCCAACGTCGGCAAATCGACCCTTATCAACACCCTCAAAGGCAAAAAAGCCGCCAAAACCGGCGATGAAGCCGGTGTCACCAAACTCGAACAACGCATCACCTTGGCCGATGATTTTTATCTCTACGACACGCCCGGCGTGCTGTGGCCACGCATCATCGTGGAGCAAAGTGGCTTCAACTTGGCCGCCAGCGGTGCCATTGGCGTGAACGCGTTTGACGAAGAAGTCGTCGCCCTGGAACTGTTGAACTACCTGATCCCCCACTACCCTTCTGCCATCGAAGCGCGCTACAAAATCAAGGATGTCGGCTCTCACACCGATGAAACCCTGCTCGAAGCCATTGCGCGGCAACGTGGCGCCATTCAAAGTGGCGGACGGGTCAACACCACCAAAGCGGCCGAACTGGTGATTCACGATTTTCGATCTGCCGCCTTGGGGCGACTCACACTCGAAACCCCACAAGAATTTGCCCAATGGTGGGCTGAAGGCAAAAAAGCCGACGCCGAGCGTGCCCAGCGCAAAGCAGGCAGCAAGAAAGCCAAAAAACTGGCGCACGACTGAGGCCACAACACCCATGACATCTCATGTGCCCCACCAAGCCACGCCAGACAAAGAGGCCATCGCCCTCCTCCCGCCCTTCGATCGTTTGGGGCTGGACCGCATCACCTTGGTGAGTACCGGCGTGCAAGCGCACCAGGCGTTTGAAGAACTCATGCAAAGCCGAGCGTGGGGGTTTGATACCGAATCCAAACCCACCTTCAAAGTGGGTGAGCACTCTGATGGCCCCCATGTGCTGCAACTCTCCACACCCGAGCGCGCTTGGGTGATTCAGTTGCATGACCCGGAATGCCGCGCCGTAGCCGCAGCGTTGCTGGCGGCGCCGGGCATCGTGAAAGCCGGCTTTGGACTGGGCGACGACCGCAAACGCATCGTCCACAAACTGGGCATTGAACCGCAAGGCATTTTGGAGCTGAACACGGTGTTTCACCAACGCGGCTACCGAAAAGACATGGGTGTCAAAGGCGCCGTGGCGGTGCTGTTTCAACAACGCTTCATCAAATCCAAAAAAGCCGCCACCAGCAATTGGGCCAATGCCCGACTGAGCGAAGCCCAACTGGTTTACGCCGCCAACGACGCCTACGCGGCCATTCGGGTCTGGACGGCTTTGGGCTTAAGCCAGAGCTAATTTGACCCGGTGCGCCTCTTAAAATAGTCACGTTATCTGCTTGCCACTCCCACACGGCAACGCGCAAACCCCTCACATGTCTGAAGCCCTACTCGCCCAGCGCCCCAGCGCCGCCCCATTGACGCATTCCGATCACGCCGTGATGGAATTTGCCAACGCCTTGTGGCGCGTGCGCAGGCCCAAACCCTTTGTGCTGGTGATCGAAGGCAAAGTGGGCCACGAAGGCGAAGCCCCCAGCGACTACCTGCACGAGCAACTTCTGTTGCCTGAGTGGCGCGAAGCGTTTTACAAGCTCGTCGACGCCACCGGATTGGTGGTGTGTCTGAACGTGCACACGCAGCACCCCACCTACCGCGATGTGCGTGGCCGCTCCAGCAAAGGCCGATTGAGCCAAGGCGAGTACTACCACCACGATGGCTGCACCGGCCCCGTCAAGCCACGCTTTGTCGAAATCCGCTGCCCCATCCAGCCGCAAACACGCGGCGTGGCCACCGCCGTGGCCCCGCACCGCGATGTGGTCAAAGCGATGGTGCAAGTGCTGCCCACCGAACTGGCCAACACAGCCGCACTGGCCATGCAAAACATGAGCCGCCAAGCCTTGGACCACATGGATGCCGATGCGCTTGACCACTTGCAAGGCCTCATCACGCGCACCGTGCGCAAAAAGTTAGACGCCGAAGGCGCTCGCAGCTACTTTCGCCAAGTGGACGCTGCCGCCAATGCCTACTTTGAACCGTGGGCCTTGGGCGAAAGCCGCTTCATTGCCAACGCCAACAGCGGCATCACCATGCAACACCGCCGCGCCTACCAAGCCCCACACACCGGCGGCGTGGCCAATGGCCACTTGGTCAAGCGCTGGACGAATGAAGAACTGCTGCTGCCCGGCCAAGTGGTGGACCAAGCCTTGATTGCGGCGCTGTGCAGCGAAGAAGGTGAAGAAGTCGATGGCGCTGAGAGGTGTTACCTCGGGGCCCATTGATGGGCACTTTGAGAACCACATGTGATTTCTCGTTTGAGCCATCTCCCTGAATGACAAAAGCCCAGACAGTGTCCTGTCTGGGCTTTTTTGATGGCTGCGCGAAGCGTTTACTCATTGTGCGTCAACCCCTGAGAGATAGCATCGCACGCGAGAGGTAAGTTGAAGGCAAAAAGTTGAAGTTAAATAAGCCGGAGCCTCTCAAAGCACCATCGGCAATTTGATCAGCTGACTACTCACCCGCAGCTCAGGTCACCATTGGCAACACGCTCAGCTGCAATACCGACTTTTTCAGTCGCAGTCTTTGACCAAACCTTAACGAGAGTTTGGCCCGGCTTTGGCTCGCTCAGGTCAATAACCATGTAGATTTGAGTGCCAAAACCAGAAGCTCCAGCAACGATCGAAGCTACGCGCAGGTCAGGATAGTTGCGGACATCGTAAATTACGGTTCCCAAGGGAATTAACGGCGCGATTCTGCATTTCTCGTTTTGATCAACCAGTCGCTTAAGTACCACTTGGTAGCCTTGAGCAACATTAAACGATTTCAACGCAGACTCATCCGATCGCATGGCATCTGGCGTTAATGCGCAGCCCGTCAAGAAGAGAAGAGCAGTACAAGAGAAATACTTTTTCATAAGAATCAGAAAATATTTTCAAAAATTAATATTACTTTAAATATTCAAAATAGTCTCTTTTTAATTAGAAAAATAACAAGTTCAAGGATAGGAAGTCCAATCGCATATGAACGGTTATGGCCCAGGATTTGGGCATCACAGGCCAAGCTGGAAATCCTAAGCGCTTGCTCTGGGTCAGTTGCCCGAGATTAGTCGGCATGATCCATTTTGGGCGGTGCTAATCGCAGCCCTGCCCAGCAGCGCCTAACAAAACCGCTGTTGCGACCATTACCAACTGATGCGCTGATCGACCTCAAAGTCCGGTGTCGGTAGTGCAGATCCGGCCTAGATTGGGGGCTGATTGCCTGCCCCAAGTGCGCCCACGCTAACACTCGTAGTGACTTGCTCGGCCAGTGTCTGCAGGTGCAGCGCTGCGCCTCGCGCCAGCGACATTGCGGTAGCCATGTGTGGCGAGTTCAGACCCCAGCGTGCTGAATTAGCGTTGTCGGTGGGTTCGCACTAGCAGCATCAGCGCAGCAAGACGGACTATGAACTAGAGCGGCGGCTGTTCGAGCGTGCAAAGCAAAAGCCCAATCCGTTACCGGATTGGGCTTTATGAGATTGACCTTAAAGAGGTTTACTTCTTGCTTGGCGGCAAGTCCGTGCAGCTGCCATGCGCCACTTCTGCCGCCATGCCGATGCTTTCGCCCAGCGTGGGGTGGGGGTGGATGGTTTTGCCGATGTCTACGGCGTCTGCGCCCATTTCGATGGCCAGAGCGATCTCGCCAATCATGTCGCCCGCGTGCGTGCCCACCATGCCGCCGCCCAAGATCTTGCCGTGGCCGTGGGCCTCGGGTGACTCGTCAAACAGCAGTTTGGTCACGCCTTCGTCGCGGCCGTTGGCGATGGCTCGGCCCGAGGCGGGCCAAGGGAACAAGCCCTTTTTCGCCTTGATGCCTTGCGCTTTGGCTTGGTCTTCGGTCAAGCCCACCCAGGCCACTTCGGGGTCGGTGTAGGCCACGCTCGGAATCACACGGGCGTTGAAGGCCGCAGCCGCCAGCTCTTTGTTGCCTTGCAGCTCGCCCGCAATCACTTCAGCCGCCACGTGGGCTTCGTGCACCGCTTTGTGCGCCAACATGGGCTGACCCACGATGTCGCCAATGGCAAAGATATGCGGCACGTTGGTGCGCATCTGAATGTCAACGTTGATGAAGCCGCGATCCGTCACGGCCACGCCAGCTTTTTCAGCAGCGAGTTTTTTGCCGTTGGGCGTGCGGCCCACAGCTTGCAACACCAAGTCGTACACCTGCGGCGCGGGGGCAGTGCCACCCTCTTCTGCCGGTGCAAACGTGACTTCAATACCCTCAGGCAAGGCGCGTGCGGACACGGTCTTGGTCTTGAGCATGATGTTGTCAAAGCGTTTGGCATTCATCTTTTGCCAAATCTTCACCAAGTCGCGGTCTGCGCCTTGCATGAGGCCATCCATCATTTCCACCACGTCCAGGCGTGCGCCCAGCGTGCTGTAAACAGTGCCCATCTCTAGGCCGATGATGCCGCCGCCCAAGATGAGCATGCGCTTGGGCACTTCTTTGAGTTCCAAAGCACCGGTGCTGTCGACCACGCGTGGGTCGTTGGGCATGAAAGGCAAACGCACGGCTTGTGAGCCTGCAGCGATGATGGCGCGTTTGAACGCGATCACTTTTTTGCTGCCGTTTTGTTCTTGTGCCGTGCCGCTGGTCTCAGACACTTCGAGGTGGTTGGCTCCCACGAACTGGCCCAATCCACGAACGGTCGTGACCTTGCGCATCTTGGCCATGGCCGCCAAGCCGCCGGTGAGTTTGCCAATGACTTTTTCTTTGTGGCCACGCAACTTGTCGATGTTGACGGCGGGCGTGCCGAAGTCCACGCCAAGGTCCGCCATGTGCGCCACTTCGTCCATCACCGCTGCCACATGCAGCAAGGCTTTGGAAGGAATGCAACCCACGTTCAGACACACGCCACCCAAAGTGGCGTAGCGCTCAACGATAACCACGTTCAAGCCGAGGTCGGCTGCGCGGAACGCTGCCGAGTAACCGCCGGGGCCACCGCCCAAGACGAGCACATCGCACTCGATGTCGGCCGAGCCGCCAAAGCTGGAGGCCACAGGGGCCGGGGCTGCACTTGCAGAGGAAGCCACGGGTGCTGCAACAGAGGCCGAAGCTTGGGCAGGCGCAGCCGCGGAACTGGCAGCAGGGGCCGCCGCAGCGCCCTCGCCTTCCAGCACCAACACCACCGAGCCTTGCTTGACCTTGTCGCCCAGCTTGACCTTGAGCTCTTTCACCACGCCAGCGTGGGAAGACGGAATTTCCATCGAGGCTTTGTCAGACTCGACGGTGATGAGCGATTGCTCGGCCTTCACGGTGTCGCCGGGTTTGACCAGCAACTCGATCACGGCCACTTCGTCAAAGTCGCCAATGTCGGGAACTTGAATATCAATCAGTGCCATGGTCCGTCCTTAGAGCAATACGCGACGGAAGTCGCTGAGGATTTGACCTAAGAACGCGTTGAAGCGAGCCGCAGCGGCGCCGTCAATCACGCGGTGATCCCATGTCAGCGACAAAGGCAACATCAACCGTGGCTGGAAGGCTTTGCCGTCCCACACCGGTTCCATGGTGCTCTTGCAGACGCCCAAAATGGCCACTTCGGGTGCGTTGATGATGGGCGTGAAGTACTTGCCACCAATGCCGCCGAGGCTGGAAATGGTGAAAGTTGCGCCCGTCATTTCAGCGGGGCTGAGTTTGCCGTCACGGGCTTTTTTGGCCAGCTCCGACATTTCTTGACTGATCTGCAACACGCCTTTTTTGTCGCAATCGCGAATCACAGGCACCATCAAACCGTTGGGCGTATCGGCCGCAAAGCCAATGTGCCAATAGTTTTTGTAGACCAAGGCATCGCCGTCAAGCGAGCTGTTGAACTCGGGGTATTTCTTGAGCGCGGCCACGCAAGCCTTGATCAAGAACGCCAGCATGGTGACTTTGACGCCCGATTTTTCGTTCTCTTTGTTGGTCGACACTCGGAACGCTTCCAACTCGGTGATGTCGGCATCGTCGTGGTTGGTGACCGCCGGAATCATGATCGCGTTGCGCAACAAATTGGCGCCACTGATTTTCTTGATGCGACCCAATTCTTTGCGCTCGATGGGGCCGAACTTGGCGAAATCAACCTTGGGCCATGGGATCAAGCCCAAGGCAGCGCCGTCGCCACCCGAGCCACCTGCCGGTGCCTTGGCCGCTTGGGCTTTGGTTTGTGCGGCGCCCGACATGATGGCCTTGGTGAAGGCTTGCACGTCGTCCACCGTGATGCGGCCTTTGGGGCCGTTGCCTTTGACTTCGTCCAATGGCACACCCAGTTCGCGGGCAAACTTGCGCACCGAAGGCGATGCGTGGGGCAGACCCACAGTCGAACTGCCAGGCGCGTGGGCAGGCGCCGCAGGTGCAGCCGATGCAGCGGTTGCGGCAGGTGCCGCAGCGCCGACGGACGCTGTGTTGGCAGAAGCCGCAGCTGGTGCATTCGAAGGAACGGACGCTGAAGCCACAGCAGCCGCTGCAGCAGCGGGGGCCGCAACCCCTGTCATGACGCCTTCCAACACCGCCAACAAGTCCCCAATGTTGACCTTGTCGCCCACTTTCACTTTGAGCTCTTTGAGCACACCGGCGTGGGATGAAGGGATTTCCATGGAGGCTTTGTCAGACTCCACGGTGATCAGCGATTGTTCAACCTTGATGTTGTCGCCCGGCTTGACCATGACTTCGATGACGACCACGTCTTTGAAGTCACCAATGTCAGGCACATGCACTTGAACGGGGCCTGCCGCCGTGGCTGCAGATGGCGCCGCTGCCACAGCGACAGGTGCAACCGCAGCAGCCACCGGTGCGGCTACGGCTGCAGCAGGGGCTGCGGCTGCGGCTGCACCAGCAGCACCCGCGGCTTCCACCACCAAAACGATGGAGCCTTGCTTGACCTTGTCGCCCAAAGCGACGCGCATGGAAGTGACCACGCCTGCGGCGCTGGAGGGAATTTCCATCGAGGCTTTGTCAGACTCGACCGTGATCAGCGATTGCTCGGCTTTCACGGTATCGCCCACTTTGACCATCAACTCAATGACGGTCACTTCATCAAAATCCCCGATGTCCGGGACTTGTACTTCTACCAATGCCATGTGTGTCTCCCGGAATTAAGCGTACAGCGGGTTGATCTTGTCGGTGTTGATACCGTACTTTTTGATGGCCTCGGCCACTTGCGTGGCGGGCACAACGCCGTCTTCGCTGAGCGCTTTGAGCGCGGCCACCACGATGTAGTGGCGGTTGACTTCGAAGTGCTCGCGCAGCTTGCTGCGGAAATCTGAACGGCCAAAACCGTCGGTACCCAGCACTTTGTAGGTGCGGCCTTTCGGAATGAAAGGACGAATCTGCTCTGCGTAGGCTTTCATGTAGTCGGTCGATGCCACCACAGGGCCGTTGTGCTTGGCCAGTTGCTGGCCCACAAAAGACACGCGCGGGGTTTCCAGGGGGTGCAACAAGTTGAAGCGCTCGGCGTCTTGGCCGTCGCGGGTCAACTCGTTGAAGCTTGGGCAGCTCCACACATCCGCTTGAATGCCCCAGTCGGTGGCCAGCAAGGTTTGCGCGGCAATCGACTCGCGCAAGATGGTGCCCGAGCCCAGCAATTGCACGCGCTTCTCGCCTGCTGCACCGGGCTTGCACAAATACATCCCCTTGATGATCTGCTCTTCGGTGCCGGGCGTGAGGCCAGGCATGGCGTAGTTTTCATTCAGCAGGGTCAAGTAGTAGAAGACGTTGTCTTGCTTCTCGACCATGCGCTTCAAACCGTGGTGCAGGATGACGCCGACTTCGTGTGCAAAGGTCGGGTCATAAGACACGCAGTTGGGAATGGTGTTGGCCATGATGTGGCTGTGGCCGTCTTCGTGCTGCAAGCCTTCGCCGTTCAGCGTGGTGCGGCCGGAAGTGCCACCCAACAAGAAACCGCGGGCTTGCATGTCACCCGCCGCCCACGCCAAGTCGCCAATGCGCTGGAAGCCGAACATCGAGTAATACACATAGAACGGCACCATGATGCGGTTGCTGGTCGAGTAGCTGGTGGCCGCTGCAATCCAGCTGGACATACCGCCCGCTTCGTTGATGCCCTCTTGCAAGATTTGACCTGCAACGTCTTCTTTGTAGTACATCACCTGGTCTTTATCGACCGGGGTGTATTGCTGACCTGCGGGGTTGTAAATACCGATTTGACGGAACAAGCCTTCCATACCAAAGGTGCGGGCTTCGTCCACAAGAATAGGCACCACGCGTGGGCCCAGCGCTTGGTCGCGCAACAACTGGGTGAGGAAACGCACATAGGCTTGGGTGGTCGAAATCTCACGGCCTTCCGCTGTGGGTTCCATCACTGCTTTGAAGGTGTCGAGCGAAGGCACCGTGAAGCTCTCGTCGGCCTTGACGCGGCGCTTGGGCAAATAGCCACCCAAGGCCTTGCGGCGCTCATGCAAGTAACGCATCTCGGGCGTGTCATCGGCGGGTTTGTAGAACGGAATCTTCGACAACTCGCTGTCCGGAATCGGCAGGTTGAAGCGATCGCGCATGTAGCGGATGTCTTCGTCTGTCAATTTCTTGGTCTGGTGAACGGTGTTCTTGCCCTCACCGGCTTTGCCCATACCAAAACCCTTCACGGTCTTGATCAGCAACACGGTAGGTTGGCCCTTGGTGTTCACCGCCTCGTGGTAAGCGGCATATACCTTTTGGGGGTCATGGCCACCGCGCTTGAGGTTCCAGATGTCGTCGTCCGTCAAATGGGCCACCATTTCGAGGGTGCGCGGATCGCGGCCAAAGAAATGCTTGCGCACATATGCACCGTCATTGGCCTTGAAAGCTTGGTAGTCACCGTCCAAGGTTTCCATCATCAACTTGCGCAATGCGCCGTCTTTGTCGCGGGCCAGCAAGCTGTCCCACTCGCTGCCCCAGAGCAGTTTGATGACATTCCAGCCAGAGCCGCGGAATTCGCCTTCGAGTTCTTGCACGATCTTGCCGTTGCCGCGCACCGGGCCGTCCAAACGTTGCAAGTTGCAGTTGACGACAAAAATCAGGTTGTCGAGGTTTTCGCGGGCGGCCAAGCCAATCGCGCCCAACGATTCGACTTCGTCCATCTCGCCGTCGCCACAGAAGACCCAGACCTTGCGGTTTTCGGTGTTGGCAATGCCGCGCGCATGCAAGTATTTCAAGAAGCGGGCTTGGTAAATCGCCATCAAAGGGCCAAGGCCCATCGACACGGTGGGGAACTGCCAAAACTCGGGCATGAGTTTGGGGTGGGGGTAACTCGACAGGCCTTTGCCATCGACTTCTTGGCGGAAGTTGAGCAACTGCTCTTCCGTCAAGCGGCCTTCCAAATAAGCGCGGGCATAGACACCAGGCGACACGTGGCCTTGGATATAGAGGCAGTCGCCGCCGTGGTTTTCGCTTTCGGCGTGCCAGAAATGGTTAAATCCAGCGCCAAACATATGGGCCAGCGATGCAAACGAGCCAATGTGACCACCCAAATCGCCGCCGTCTGCGGGGTTGTGGCGGTTGGCCTTAACGACCATGGCCATGGCGTTCCAGCGCATGTAGGCGCGCAGACGCTCTTCAATCTCGATGTTGCCGGGGCAACGGCCTTCTTGGTTGGGCTCAATTGTGTTGACATAGCCCGTGGTGGCTGAAAACGGCATGTCGATGCTGTTTTCGCGTGCATGTTCGAGCAACTGCTCAATCAAAAAGTGGGCACGTTCGCCGCCCTCTTTTTCGATCACGGCGGACAACGCGTCCATCCATTCACGTGTCTCTTGGCTGTCCATATCCAGCGCCGGCTGTTGGGGGTTTGCCGCTGTCATGTTGGTCTCCTCGTGTTGTTTTGAAAATGATGCCCGAATTTTTACATAATTTTTTTCAAATTTCAAATTATGCTGACAGTTTTTGTATTGTGAAATTTATTGAAAAATCATGAGACGAAGAAGATGCCCCTGAACTGAAATAGCTGAGGCTTGTCCCCTAAACTCGGCGGCATGGAATTGAACAGAGCAGTCAAAGTGGTGAAAAAGACCGGGCCTTGGGCCTGGTGGCGCACATGGTGGTTACGCCAATCGCCCAATAAACAAGACCGGTTTGCCAACTTGGCCCCAGTGGCTGCTGTGTTGCTCTTTTTGGCCGCCATTGCCAGTGCATTCTGGTATCTGCGCGTAGAAGAAGTGGAGCGCGAGCAAGAAGCCATCAAACGCGATGTGGAATACGCGCAACAGCGCTTGCGCTTAAGACTGCTGGAGCGCCAAGAACAAGTCATGCGCTTGGCCCGCGATGTCTCTAACAAAGAGATTCGTATCGAACAATTTCTGTCCCGCGCCGAAGGCATGGTGCAGCAATACCCCGAATTGATCAGCCTGACTTGGATCGATGACCGCCGGCGAATTGTGGCCAACCAAAGTGTCTCCAGCATTTTGTCCACACAAAGCCTGCGGCCTGGCACTGTGCTCAAGCTGGGCGAAACCGAAAACCACTTCAGTTTGGCGCGCGATCTGATGCAGCCCATTTACGGGCGCATCGACGGCGAAAACGACCGCGACGTGCCCAATGCGGTGTTGCAGTTGCACACGCCCCTCAGCAACGACCAAGGCCGTTTCAACGGCGTCATCTTGGCCGAATACACCATGGAAGGGCTGTTGCGCTACGGCATCCCGACCGAGGTCTTGGCCAAATATGCCGTGGCATTGCAAGACGGCAGCGGCAAACTGTTAGCCGGCCAAACCATTCCCAACCGCTTGGCTCTTTGGAGCCTGCTGCCCGGCAGCGACAAACGAAACAACGACTACGAAGTGCCCGTCTCGCCCGTGGGCAACGATTTGGTGCTGAAAGCACAAGCCTGGCGCACCTCTCAAGGCTTGGTCGGTGGTGGCTTGTTTTGGTTGGTCGGTGTGTTGAGTGTCATGACCGCTTGGATGCTGATTGGCAACTGGCGCCACACACGGCAACGCATTCACGCCCAAAAAGCCTTGGTGGCCGAAACCAATTTTCGCCGTGCCATGGAAAACTCGATGGTCACCGGCATGCGAGCGCTGGACTTGCATGGGCGCATCACTTATGTGAACCCCGCCTTTTGCCAAATGACCGGTTGGAGCGAGCAAGAATTGGTCAATGCCGTGGCGCCCTTCCCTTATTGGCCCGACCAAGACCGCGAGTTGTTGACCAAGCGGCTGGAAGAAGAAATCAGCGGCCAGCACTCGGCCGGGGGTTTCCAGGTTCGTGTCAAACGCAAAAATGGCCAGTTGTTTGACGCCCGCATGTACGTCTCGCCCCTGATCGACGCCACGGGCAAACAAACCGGTTGGATGACCTCGATGACCGACATCACCGAACCTACCCGAATTCGACAACAGTTGGCCAGCTCCTATGAACGCTTCACCATCGTGCTGGAGGCCTTGGACGCCTCCGTCTCGGTGGCCCCCTTGGGCAGCCAAGAGCTGTTGTTTGCCAACAAGTTGTACCGGCTTTGGTTTGGCCAAAACACGCAAGGGCATTTGCGTTTGGTGCAACAAGCTGGCGCCACCGACGCCAGCCGCGAAGCAGTCGATGTGGACGATGTGGACGATATGGCCGGCCTGCCCACCGAAAGTTTGACGGTGGCCAGTTCTGAAAACGCCGAGATTTTTGTGCCCGAATTGGGCAAATGGCTTGAAGTGCGCTCGCGCTACATCAACTGGGCCGATGGCCGTTTGGCCCAAATGGTGATTGCCAGCGACATCACCCCCCGCAGGCAGGCCGAAGAACTGGCGGCACAACAGGCTGAAAGGGCACAAAACGCCAGCCGCTTGATCACCATGGGTGAGATGGCCTCGAGCGTCGCGCATGAGTTGAACCAGCCCCTGACGGCCATCAGCAATTACTGCAGCGGCATGATTTCGCGCATCAAATCGCAGCAAGTCAAAGAAGAAGACCTGTTGTCGGCGCTGGACAAAACCGCACGTCAGGCCCAACGCGCAGGGCAAATCATTTTGCGGATTCGCAGTTTTGTGAAACGCAGCGAGCCCAACCGCACCCTGTCCGACGTGTCGGCCATGGTCAGTGAAGCCCTCGAATTGGCCGAAATCGAGATGCGCCGCCGCCATGTGCGGCTGACCCACCATGTGGCTGCGCGCTTGCCGCAGCTGATGGTCGACCCGATCTTGATTGAACAGGTGCTGATCAACCTGATGAAAAATGCGGCCGAATCCATCGACAACGCGAACCGGCCGATTGGCCAGCGGCAGGTCGAACTGCGCATCGTGCCCAAGCACGTCAATGACCTGGCGGTGGTCGAGTTTTCGGTCACCGACACCGGCAAAGGCCTCCCGCCTGAAGCCATTGAACGGGTTTATGAAGCCTTTTTCTCGACCAAAGTCGAGGGCATGGGCATTGGACTGAATTTGTGCCGCAGCATCATTGAGTCACATCAAGGCCGAATTGCGGCCGAGAACCTCTACAATGCCGGCGAGGTGACCGGTTGCCGGTTCTCCTTCTGGATTCCGGTCGAAACCGCTTCGGCCACAGCAAAACCCAATGGGGCAAATGAATGAGTTTGATTCCGAAAAAAGGCACTGTGTACATCGTTGACGACGACGAGGCGGTGCGCGACTCTTTGCAGTGGTTGCTAGAAGGCAAAGACTACCGGGTGCGTTGCTTTGACAGCGCCGAATCTTTCATCAGCCGCTACGACCCCCGAGAGGTGGCTTGCCTGATTGCCGACATCCGCATGGGCGGCATGACCGGCCTCGAATTGCAAGACCGGCTGATCGAGCGCCGCTCGCCTCTGCCTATTGTGTTCATCACCGGTCACGGTGACGTGCCCATGGCGGTGAACACCATGAAAAAAGGCGCGATGGACTTTATCCAGAAGCCTTTCAAAGAAGAAGAGCTGTTGAGTTTGGTCGAGCGCATGTTGGACGAAGCCCGCGATGCCTTTGCTGGCTTCCAGCAAGCCGCCAGCCGCGACGCTTTGCTCTCTAAGCTGACGGGCCGCGAAGCCCAAGTGCTGGAACGCATTGTGGCCGGCCGCTTGAACAAACAAATTGCGGACGATCTGGGCATCAGCATCAAAACCGTGGAAGCGCACCGCGCCAACATCATGGAAAAGCTCAACGCCAACACCGTGGCCGATTTGCTCAAAATTGCCTTAGGGCAAAACGCACCCAAGGCCTGAACACCCACCTTGACACGCAAACGCCCGCCTCTGACGGGCGTTTTGCATTTATCACCGACCCTTTCTGATATTGACACATGACCGCTCAACTCATCGACGGCAACGCCCTGTCCAAACAATTGCGCTCCGAAGTCGCCCAACGCGTGCAGGCTCTCAAAGCCAAAGGCCTGACCCCAGGCTTGGCCGTGGTCTTGGTGGGCGACAACCCCGCCAGTCAGGTGTATGTGCGCAACAAGGTCAAAGCGTGTGAAGACAGCGGCCTGCACTCGGTGCTCGAGAAATACGAGGCCAACATGTCCGAGGCCGACCTGTTGGCCCGGGTTGAGGCATTGAACCAAGACCCCACCATCCACGGCATCTTGGTGCAGTTGCCCTTGCCCGCACACATCGATGCACAAAAAATCATTGAAGCCATCAGCCCAGCCAAAGATGTCGATGGCTTCCACATGGCCAGCGCCGGTGCTTTGATGACCGGCATGCCCGGCTTTTGGCCATGCACGCCTTATGGCTGCATGAAGATGCTCGAATCAATTCAATACCCACTCAAGGGCAAACATGCGGTGGTGATTGGCCGCAGCAACATTGTGGGCAAACCCATGGCGCTGATGCTGTTGCAACAAAACGCCACCGTCACCATTTGTCACAGCGCCACCCCCGACCTGAAAGCCATGACGCTGCAAGCCGACGTTATTGTGGCGGCGGTAGGCAAACGCAACGTGCTCACGGCCGACATGGTGAAACCTGGCGCTGTGGTGCTGGATGTGGGCATGAACCGCAATGACGAGGGCAAGCTCTGCGGCGACGTTGACTTTGAAGGGGTGAAACAAGTCGCGTCCTACATCACGCCAGTGCCCGGTGGCGTTGGCCCCATGACCATCACCATGTTGTTGGTGAACACCCTTGAAGCGGCCGAACGCGCCACTATCTGAAACAGACACTCCCCACGGGCTCAATTGGAAACGCTATGACCAACCCTTTGCTCCAACCCACCGGCCTGCCCCTTTTTGACCGCATTGCCCCGGAACATGTGGCTCCCGCCATGGACGCCTTGTTGGCCGATGCCGAAAAAGCCTTGGAAGCGGTGACGGCGGCCGATTTTCCAGCCGACTGGAAAGCCATTGCGCTGACGCTGGACGTGGCCACCGAACGCTTGGGGCTGGCTTGGGGCGCGGTGAGTCACCTGAACAGCGTGGCCGACACCCCCGAATTGCGCGCCGCCTACAACGCGGCCCTGCCCCGCGTTACCGAATTTTGGACCCGCTTGGGCAGCGATGAGCGTTTGTATGCCAAGTACAAAGCCATCGATGCCGGGCAATTGAACGCCGAACAAAAGCAGGCCCGCACCAACGCCTTGCGTGCCTTTGTGCTCGGTGGTGCAGAGTTGCAAGGCGAGGCCAAAGCCCGCTACGCCGCCATCCAAGAACGTTTGGCCGAGGTGTCGCAAAAATTCAGCGAAAACACGCTCGATGCCACCGACAGCTTTGCCCTGTATGTCAGCGAGGACCAGCTGAAAGGCGTGCCCGAAGACGTGGTGCAGGCCACACGCCAAGCGGCAGAAAAAGAAGGCAAAGACGGATGCCGACTGACCCTCAAAATGCCCGTTTACCTGCCTGTTATGCAGTTTGCACACAGCAGCGCTTTGCGTGAACAACTCTACAAAGCGCATGTCACGCGTGCCTCTGACCAGTCGCCCGAAGACACCCGGCATTTGGACAACTCCGCTTTGATTCAAGAAATCTTGGCGCTGCGCCAAGAAGAAGCGCGCTTGCTGGGTTTTGACAATTACGCGCAAGTCTCGGTGGTGCCCAAAATGGCCGAATCTCCGGAGAAAGTCATCGCGTTTTTGCGCGATCTGGCCACCAAAGCCCGACCATTTGCCGAAAAAGACTTGGCCGATTTGCGCGCATTTGCCAGCCAAGAACTGGGCCTCAACGGTACGCTCAACGCTTGGGATGTGCCCTATGTTTCCGAAAAACTGAAAGAAGCCCGCTACAGCTTCAGCGAACAGGAAGTCAAACAGTACTTCACCGCCCCCAAAGTATTGGCTGGCCTTTTCAAAATCATTGAGACCTTGTTTGAAGTTGAGATCCGCCCCGACCAAGCCCCGGTGTGGCACCCCGCCGTGGCGTTTTACCGCATCGAGCGTCAAGGTCAGTTGGTGGGTCAGTTCTACCTCGACCCCCCTGCCCGCTCAGGCAAGCGCGGCGGCGCTTGGATGGACGATGTGCGTGGGCGTTGGCAACGGCCTGACACAGGCCAATTGCAAACCCCGGTGGCGCACTTGGTGTGCAACTTTGCTGAGGGCGTGAATGGCCAACCGGCATTGCTAACGCACGACGACGTGATCACCCTGTTCCACGAATTTGGCCACGGCTTGCACCACATGCTCACGCAAGTGAACGAACGCGATGTCTCGGGCATCAGCGGCGTGGAGTGGGACGCGGTGGAGTTGCCCAGCCAATTCATGGAAAACTTTTGCTGGGAATGGTCGGTGCTGCGCCATATGACCGCCCATGTCGAAACCCAAGAACCCTTGCCACGCGCCTTGTTCGACAAGATGCTGGCCGCCAAAAACTTCCAGAGTGGCTTGCAAACCTTGCGTCAAATCGAGTTTGCCTTGTTCGACATGTTGGTGCATTCGCAGCACGACCCCTCACAAGACTTCATGCCGCTCTTGAGCCAAGTGCGCGAAGAAGTTTCGGTCTTGCGTCCTCCGGCTTTCAACCGCATGGTGCACACCTTCAGCCACATTTTTGCTGGCGGCTATGCGGCGGGTTACTACAGCTACAAATGGGCCGAGGTGTTGAGTGCCGATGCCTATGCCGCGTTTGAAGAAACCGCTGCAGCCGATGGCACCCCCAGCGTAGAAACGGGTCGCCGCTACCGTCAGGCCATTTTGGAAGCCGGCGGCAGCCGCCCCGCGCTGGAATCGTTCAAAGCCTTCCGCGGCCGCGAGCCTGCGCTGGATGCTTTGTTGCGACACCAAGGCATGAACGCCTGAACCATCGCGCGAACACCCACGCGGCCGATTTGCGTATGCGCTTCAGTGGGCCTTGTAGCCCATGCGGAAGCCGCCCCAGTGCGTGCCCTGCAGGTAAATGGGCACCGACAAATCGTGCATGATTTCGCCGGTGTCGCGCTTGTAAGTCTGTAGCAGCACTTTCTTGGTGTGCGCGCCACAACGACTTCCGGTGCGGTCACTGAAGATGCGTTTGCTGCGGCTGTTGACCAAGTCTTGCTCATAAATGCCGGTCGGGGCTTTGGCAAACTTGTCATTGTGCGTGGGCACATAGCCACGCTTGTTGGTGCAAATGGCAAACACCAGCGTGGGGTCTTGGCTCAATACCTGCTCTTGAATGGCGGGCAACACGCGATCGGTGAAGGCATCAAACCGAGAGCTGTACTTTGTGGGGTTGGTGCCCTGAATCGGGAAATGATCCAGGCTGAGCAGGTCTTGCGCAGAGATTTCACCTTGTTGAATGGCTTGCTCAAATGCGACCTGAACCGCATCAGCGGCTTGACGCGCCACTTGAAACATCCGGCTGTGCAGGGTTTGCATGTTGAGCTCGACCAATTTGTCGTAGAAGCCCTCACCCAGTTCCGTCAACTCCAGGGTCTGTCGCTCTTGCGATTCGATGCGCAAACCAAAACTGGCCAACTCGTCTTGAATTTCGACCAAGTAGTGGGAAATCTTGGCGACGTCTTGGGCCGATTGCTCAGAGGCTTGAACAATGCCGCCCATCTGATCGGACAACACGCTGGACGAATCCAAAATGCCATTCAGACGCGAGCCCACCTGTTCAATCTTGCCCACGTTCGACTGCACATCACTCAACAGCTCGTTCATGCTGCTGACGGCTTGCCCCGTCTCGTTCATGATGCCGCTCACGCTCTCGTCAATTTCTCGGGTGGCGGCAAAAGTCTTATCGGCCAATTTGCGCACTTCGTCCGACACCACCGCAAAACCTTTGCCATGCTCACCCGCGCGGGCCGCTTCGATGGCGGCATTCAAGGACAGCAAATTGATCTTGTCGGCAATGTCTCGAATCAACTGAACAATGTGCTCAATCTTTTCAGAGCTGACCTGCAAACGCGTGATGGAGGACGACACCACTTGCGTTCGGGTACCCATGTCGCGCATGCCCTCGATGGTGGTTTGCAACTCCACTTGGCCCAACTGCGAGTTTTCTTTGGACAACTGAGCCAACTGGGCCACCGATAAAGCGTCTGCACTCACCTGAGTTGAGTTGTGTGTGAGGGACTGCGAAGAGGCCGCAATTTGCGCCCCTTTGGTGGCCAATGCTTTCATTTCCTTGTTGATGGTGTTGGCCTGCCAAGACAAATCCGCCAAGGTGATCGAGCTTTTCTCCACCACTTGGCTCATGTCGTGCACAGTGGACAGCAGCTGCGAATGACCGGTCAGCATTTTTTGCAAAGCGGGGCCCAACAAGGCTTGCTGGCGGGCCTCTGTTGGACGTGCTTGCGCCTGGTTCAAATCTGCAATGTCATGGCTTTCTTCGTACACGAAGTGAATGAAGCGCTGCAACTCGGCCATCACGGCTTGCACATGCGCCAAGCCTGCATGCACA
>JACCDW010059373.1_pt1 | contig 18698 bp, 57 predicted proteins | sample 7449781 | NCBI WGS metagenome assembly JACCDW01 (sample SAMN15323449, study PRJNA562643) | freshwater metagenome | isolation source: river surface water | place: USA:Blue River Watershed | collected 2017-08-18
ATCAGTCGTTGTCGGGATGATTGACAATTTGGTCTTCGATTTGGTTTGCAAGTTCTTCCATGAACTCACGATCTTCACCATCTTCAAATTGTGCATTGTTTCGCACAATTCGCATCAGGAAATCAATCTGCTCGTCGGTGAAGTGATACTGTCGGAGAGTTTCGGTCACAGTTCATCCCTCATTTCAGTGAGTTTGTCATACAGAAGCGGAATGTCTGCCTCTGTAAGTTCAGTCAGATAGTGCCAATCGCTTGATTCAATGATAGCGAGAAGCGCATCAATCTCTTGATAGTTCAGGTGTGTGAGTGTCACTTGCGGAGTGGTGAATTGAAGTAAAGAGTGAAGCATAGCACCAGGATGATACCAGTGCTGATGACACCGACCAGTCCCAGAACTGTCACAGTGTCGCCAGTGAAAGTGTAAGTGTCAGGTGTCATTTCTTATCAGGAGGATGAACGGATGAAGGATCATAAAGACCGCCATAACCGCTGCGGTCTTCAAGATACCAGAGGATAGAAAAGGTGGAGAGAATTACTCCACCCAGAATCAAAGTTCCCATCACTCCTCCTCATCAAAGAGAGCATGAATCTTGTTCCTGATAGCATAAACATCTTCAGGATTGAACAGATCATCATCGAGTGCATTACCGATGAAGTTGTAGATCAGATCCCACTGATCTTCAGTGAAGAGTTGGCGGTAGACTTGCTTGGAGAGTGTGTCTGCCATGAGTGGTGTCTCAGGAACAAAGGTAATGTAGAACGGATTGAGGGTGCCAGAGGCACCCGATGTGCCAGTGCTCAGAGTGTCACATTGCTGTTGACAAACTCATTCCAGGTCTGCTCATCCTCATCATCATCCCGCATCTCAGGGATGTCGAAGATCTCACCAGGAGCATCCTGAATCTCAGACCAGAAATCGGTGTCGAAGTCCATGTGGTGTGGTTGCGAACAATCGAACTATAAAACCAAAAAGGAGGCGTTGCCGCCCCCCATTGTGCCAGTTATCAGACTTCCACAAGCTGCTCGCTCTTGCGGGCGCGGTGGATGTAGGAACCCACCGAACCCTCAGGATCAGAGATCACTTGCTCCAGGTCTGCAACAAAGGTGTTAGGATCGGCAGCACGGAAGGTGTACTGCTTGTCGCTGCTGGTGAACTGGATGCTCACCTGATCACCGTCCACACTCAGGTCAGAGATGGCAGTGCTGTTGATCTTGAAGTTACGCATGATGTTGTTTTGGATCTTGTAGGATAATAGGCACACTGTGTGCCAGTAGGGCGAGGGAGACTTGAACTCCCACGGGCATAAGCCCAACAGATTTTAAGTCTGGTGTGTCTACCGATTCCACCACCGCCCCGTGGTATGTGACAATCATAGCAGGTCTTGCTTAGATTGTCAAGTGCTGGTTGCGAGGATTGAACTCGCCTATATCCGATTATGAGTCGGGTGCATTCACCAGATTGCTAAACCAGCATAGGTGGGTCTCGACTAGATTGTCAAGACCCTTGTGACAATACTTATGCTGTCACATAGTTAGGAATCTCGACGAGTTCTACAGGTGCCTTATAGTTAATCTTATAGCACTTCCAGTTATCGTCGAGATTGTACAGATAAGCGTACTCTTCTCCACCAAGATTTCCCGATACAAACTCGTCGAAACTTGTATGAGTAGGATCTTGACCATCACCACGCTCTGAATGATAGAGTGGTTGAGGTTCACGATCGTCCTCATACTTCAGATAACCTGCGGCATCATGAATGTATTCTCCTTTCTCATCACGAAGAGGAATAGAATGATCCCATGTGCCACGAGTCCGAAGATGTGACATAGAACCACCGTCGATGAGTTCTTGTACATCTTCACGGTTCTGATAGTGTTCTACCAGGATTTTTCCGTTGTGTGATACATAACCATCCCAGTGGCAGTAAGCACTAACCACAGTGTGATCAGGAAGTTCGATGCCGATGCGTGAGCGAGTTGCCATGGTGTTTTGGTGACTGAAGGAATTATAGGGCACTCAGAGCGGTGTCTGTGTGCCCCGTGGACAGTGATCAGAGTGTCACAGGAGGTCTGCGTACTCTCCAGACTCCAGAGCGTCTTCCAGAGCGATCACAAGACCGTCGAAGTCCTCTGACGATGGTAGCACACCGATGAGGATGTCCACAAGGTCACCGTACTCCTCACGGAGTTCGTTCAGGTACTCAGTGCGATTGGCGAAACCGTTGTCTGTGTAGATGGTCATGAGTGGTTCAGGTGTTGAACAAGGTCAATGTACATCAGAACACCAGGGTCTGTGCCACCTCATCGGACAGTTCGGGTTTTGGCATAAGGAGACTCCTCAGTCTTTCCAATTGTGGTGCCCTCCCATAATCTTTTGCCTCTTGACAAAAATCGACAGGTACACCATGCTCTGTATTAAAGAACCCATAGGAGTCCACAGGGCTCTTATACAGTGCTGCGTTCTTATAGAAATAAACCCAGTTCTCATCAATGAAGAATTTCAAAACGGATCAAACTCCTTTGTGCTTACATGTACATTCTCGTCACCCTCCAATTGTAGAAGGTCTTTCCAGTCTATATCATGTACATCTAGATCATCATAGCAATCTATATCTAGAGTAACAATGACTCTGCGTTTCTGCATTAGCATAAGAACTCGATGTAATGTGTACTAGATTCTATCATGCATAGTGTCGATATGCAAGATCTTGATAATCTTGTCCATCTCGTGCATAATCCTCGTCGAGATCTGATGTGCCTAGTTCGGCATATGTATCCTCGTCGAGACCTGCATAATCGTTGCTATATGTATAGTCGAGATCGTAGTCGTCGTACATAACTCGTCGAGATAACTGTGTGTATTATAGCATAAATCTCGACTAGATTCAAGCACATGTGCCAGTCTCGTCGAGATTCACATAAGAATATATAGGTCTTATGATAATGAAATGTTATATAACGCTAACATTATATGAGTGTTTCGACGCCTTGTGCCAGTTTTTTTGGTGTCCTGGGGCTTGACAAACTGTGCGTCTTATGGTAAGCAGGCAAAGGTCACAAGACTCAGACACATTTATAAGGATTCTCAATAACATATCTTATTGATTCTCAATAAACATTCTTATTGAGAATGTTATCAAAAACATCCATTAATTTAATCCTATATTTGCAAAAACTAATACAATACTATCATTTTACATTATATTATATGAAATAACTATTGTATTCTCTAAATAAACAATAGAGTTTTATAGTACAATGGCACAAGGAATCATTTATCTAATTGTGAATAAACAAAATGGGAACAAATATGTTGGACAAACAATAAAATCCATGAATAAAAGGTGGCAGGAACATATATCAGACGCATTAAGAATGTCATCCTCACCATTACATTGTGCTATGCGTAAATATGGCAATCACAACTTTATGATCAGACAAATAGATGAATGTGATGAAAGTTTATTGAATGAAAAAGAAGAATATTGGATCAAACAATACAATACTTTTAAGGAAGGATATAATGCTACAACTGGTGGTGGTAGAGTAATATTCAATGAAGAAACAAAACAAAAAATAGGAATAGCAGTATCTAATGCAATGTTAGAGAAAAGAACTGATGAATGGAATAATAAGATTCGACAAAATCATTTAAAAAGAACAGAACCTTGGGGATTTCAACTGAAAGAAAATAGAGGTAATGGAAAGCATACGGCACAAAAAGTAATGGGAATCAATGTAGAAACTGGTGAAGAAAAAATATGGGAAAGTATAACTGCGGCAGCATTAGAAGTTTCTGGAAAGACTAGTAACATATCCCAAGCAATTAAAAATGGATGGAAAGCATATGATTACAGATGGAAAAAATTAGATAATACAACAAACAAAACCCCTGTAAAAGGGGTTCATAAGAAGACTTGGGAAGAAATAGAATTTGAGAGTATCAGTGCAGCATGTAAATATTTTGGATCTAACAATCTTTGCGGATTACAACATAGTTTACGGCATCCTCACAAATACACCTACAAGCAATATTACTGGTTTTATAATTAGACAGTATAACGTCCTTGTTCCCGATTGAGTAATCTTCTCAACTTTCTTAATCTTGGATTCTGTAATTTTTGCCTTGGTGTTTGATAATAGTCGTCCTCTTGTCTTGTCTCTTCATATTCCTTTCTTTGGGCGCTTTCTAGGAATTGTTGAAATGTGATTTCTTCTTTTACATTGGCAATTTGAACTTTTGTAATTGGATCCCATTCTGTTGCACCAAGTGCTTTTGAATATAATGCTCTTCTCTTTCTTCTTCCTTGTTCCGGATTTTTAGATCCAATCATAACTTCTGCAGCTTTACCTGAAATCTTATCTCCTTTCTTCCCACCCGCATTTTGTACTTCTTGTGGTATGTCTTGAACTGCACGATGATATTCTTTTCCTCTAGACATTAGTTCTGTAGGATCATTCTTTTTATAATCTCCCTTGGGTAGAATATCAACGGCATGAACACCTCTTGGAGTTCTGGTAGTTTTAATTTGTCTTCTCAATCTTCGTAAAAAAAGTGCTCGATCTTGAGTTGATCGAACACCTTGTTCTTTTTCTTTTGTAGGAATTACATCTTTTGCATAAGCACTTTGAGATGGATATGATGTAATTGCCGTCTTACTATATTGATTCTTGTCATTGGTTGAGGTAAACCTTTGGCGTGTTCCACCAGGTTGAGTTCTTCTCATTCCTGATCTACGAAATGCCGCTCTTTCTGATGCATTTGCTCTTTGACGATCAAGACCAACACGACTGCGACTAGGACCTGTTGTAAGTTGTTTGAGTCTACCAGACGATGCAACTCGTCTTCCTGTGCCATCAGAAGTTTTCATGACTCTGGATGCCGCTTTGGCACCTCTGAGTACTAATCTTGCAAGTGATTCATCAAGAAACTCTGAAAATGCAATCATTTACAACCGTTTTAATCTTTTAGATATTTATTAATCCCAACTCACATTCTGAACAAGAAATCCAGGCATTACATAAGTCCATGCACCAAGATCATTGTTACCACCAACTTTATATTCCCATTTGTATTCATATTTGTTGTGAGAGTCCCATGTCATATATCCTTTTTCTTTGTCAAAACGACCTTTGATGGTCAGTGCATGTTTGTTAGAATAAATGTTACGAGTGCGAAGAGCACCACCTTTTTCACGAGTTTCAATCACCACACAGACATCTGGATAGGTTTGATTACCTGCCTCCAAAAGGCAAGGACTTTCATAACGAAATGGACGGTATGTTGTGGTCTCTTGTGCAAATGCGGGAATGGTCAGAAAAAGAAAAAGAGCAAAAAATCGTTTCATTTCAGATTACGAAGTTCGGTTGCAAGTGACAGTAGATCATCTTTGTTGACGACGACCATGCTGTTCTGAGTATTATACTGGGGAATGATCTCCAGTGCAAGAGTCAGGATTTCAGCAGTCAGTTTTTCCTCTGTATCTGCTCCTGCATTTCGTGCATCCCAAATGGATTGCATCAGTTTTTCGGCATTTTCTTTCATGTTAATAAATGTATGATTTCCATTCAGTCACATTAGACTTATGAAGTTTAAGTACAATTTTATTTTCCATTGGTTTTGGAACTCTTCGCAGTTTCATACCAGTTTGTTCCAGCATTATGTTTCCTTTCTTGGTATTACATGCAGAACATGCAACGACCATGTTTTCCCAGGTATCTTGTCCACCACGGGATCTTGGTACAATATGATCAATCGTCAATTTCTTTTGTGATCCACAATACTGACAAGTATGATCATCCCGTTGATAAATCAATGACCTGGTGGGTTTTTGAATCATAATACGGCTCAGTGGGATTTTAACATAATCAATGAGTCGTATGACTCTTGAAGAAAGAACTTGTGCTTTTTCTTTTAAGAGTAATACGACTGCACGTTTCCAATTTGTAAAATTAATTGGTTCGTAACTTGCATTGAGTACAAGAACCGTATGATGGGGATGTAATTGTAAGTGTTCCATCATTCTTCTATGACTTACAATCTATCTAGACATCATTTGTTCATCTGAAGTGTGGGAACGGGAAGACCACCTTCGGTAGGAACGTAAATGGTCACATTACCATTCTTGCTACCATCTTCAATACCAGTGATATACAAATACTGAAGATACTCACGATTGTCTTTCAGACTATTACCAATGATTTGGTTTGCCTTGGCAACACCAGTAGCACGAATGATTTCAGCATCAGCAAGTTGTTGAGCACTATCTTTCTTTGCTTGTGCTTCAAGAACTGCTACCTGACGAGTATATTCTGCTTTCTGCAGTTCTGCTTTACCTGCAAGAGATTGTTGCCATACATTGTATTGAGGACCACCAATAAAGATGAGACCACCAACCACAATCACGCCAACTGCTACGAGAGCAACACCAGCATCAATAAATCCGTTTTGTTGTTTCATAATTTACCTCAGTTATAAGTACAGAGTTGAGTGATACGACCATATTGAATACCTTCAGACCATTTGCCTCCAGCATTGATACATGCTTGTTTAGATGGAACTATAGAATTGCCAGTAGCAATACCAAACAAAACAGCACATCCAATGCCAGCAATAGCAACAACAATCAGCAACTCAATAAGAGTGAATCCGTTTTTCATTTGGAAGAAACGTTAGATTTGAAGATGAGATTAGCAAGAAGGACAATAGCAAAATTCTGCCAGAAAGTCAGTGATACGCCAAACCAAGACAGAATAAGACTAAGCAACCATGCTTCAAAGAACAGTCCTGCAACAGCAAGGACAATTAAACCAAAAGCAACTCCAAAAGCAGTAGAAGTTTTCATCAGATTGCCTCAGTTACGATCTTGGCACCCTTGAACTTGGATCGGGCGCTTTTGTTCTTGGTATCCACACCAGTTACCACGGCAACTTGAGGAGTGTTGGAACCAGTGTAAAGTAGCACATCACCTTTGTTCAGAGCACCAGGAGTACCAACATAATGGGTCTCTTTACCACCCATAGATGCACTGAAAGTATAAGGCACAACTTCTTCTAGGTCTTTCTTATCAAAGACATGAATTTTACCAGTACCTTTTTCTTCAATCAGGTATTGGTTGCTACTGTTGGTGCCGATGTGAGTACCATAGGCAACCACACCATCAACAGTGAAAGAATAAAGAGTTTTAGTGTCAGCAGTCATTTCAGTTTCCTCATCGTAAATTTTTAGTTCGTTGCCGTAAACAGTGAAAGGTTGTTTAGAGTGAAGATACCTACAAGAGTATTGTCCTCCACCATATGACCCACTATAAACATAGGTAATCTCGGCAGGTTTTTTGCCGTAGAGTTTGGTGACAATATCACCAACATTAAATGTTTGTGTCATAATTAAAGAGATTCAACTTGTAAAAGAAGATTGTCAACATCCTCCATGGATTGATAACCAATTACATCATCTGTGATGGGAGTATCATAGCAGATTTCCCAGTCCTCTTCAAGTCCTTTGAGAATTGCCACCTCATACAATCCTTCTTCATAACCATAAGAACCAGGGAATTGTACAACACTCACACCATATCCATTTGGAAAAAAGTGTCGTGCAGCAATACCATCTGGCATATTGCCGTGTGGATAAAATGCAAGATCACCAAAGTTCATAATCAATTACCAAAACGGGTTTTCCAAAGTTGATTAGATTCGTGCCTCATTTGTTCAAGCATTCTAAAACGTTGCCGAATTTCAGAGTCTTCTGGCATCTCATGAAGATTTGGACATGCAACATATATCCAATCTGATGCATGGCACAAGATGTCATTCAAAAGATCGTGCTCTTCAAATGTGAATTCCATCATGACAGGTTGTTGATCACAATAGTTTTTAGCGGTGAGTTCTGTAGAAGAGTTCAAGGAAATTCCTCAATCAACAAATGTATTGTACTGGATTTGATGCCAAAGTAGAAGATTGTTGTGCCACTCAAAAAACTGGCACAACCTCAACATCAAAGCATCCCTGTTCTTTAACATGCTTCTCCCACATGCAAGCATCCTCAACTTTATAAAAAGTTGCCACTTGTTTCGACACTGATTTCTTTTTGTTTTTGTTGTAGATCACTTGGTACTTCATGAGGATTTTCAATAAAGATTTCGATTTGAGTTTGTTTATTCCAGTGTCGAATCACACCAGCAATAATAAAACAGTTAGTAACCAAATAAGTTGCAAAGATAATTGTTCGAATCATTGCAACTCTATCTGATTCTTTGTCGCACTTGGATGCCTTTTCACCTAGTGCTTTTGCCCACCATCTCCATGGGTTTTTAGGTTTCATAAACTGTTTCTCTTGATCTAATATATTCTAATTCATTCCACTGACTTGAATAACAAAGAACTAGCAGTCTTTCATTTTCATGAAGACAACATGCTTCATAGTTTTCAGAATCTTTAAGGCGTACTAATTTTTCAATTGTGATATAGTCATTGCATTTAAAATATACCCAACCCTCAATGCCTTTTCCGTTGTTCCATTTTACATAGTCATTGACCTGTGGATTGTAATTCATTATTCAAGTGATAAACAAATCAACAATGCGGGAAGTTTCTTCGCCAACGAGTTCAAACTTGTGTGAATTCACCACACGCTCCATAATACGGTCAGTGTAACGATCATCAAAGTCATCAGATTCTGAAAGAATTTCAAATGCTTCTGTGTCAGATCCTGCAATCAGACTCACTGTTCCACCATATTCGGAAGAAGGAAAGGGAACCCAGTAGTTGACGATATAAAGATACTTCATTTTTTTGTGTAAATTACTCCTTAATTGTAGTTGAATGTTTGAGATTTGTCAATTCACATAAATTCTTGAATATAATAATCAACTGTCACTTCTAATTCCGCTGCTTTTCTCTCAATTTCAAGTTCTATTGCCATTTTACTTTCTTCTTGATAATGATTGTATTCGGAACGTTGATAGAAATTAAATTCTTCCATTTCAGAGTGTTTCATAAAATCATTAAGTGCGTTCAAAAATTGTGCTATTTCGTTATCATTCATTTGCATTGTGGATGATTTTTACCAACAACTTCACATACTGATGGTTGGTCATACATCACATAAGAATTCTTATGTTCTACTTGATAAATTGTCCATCCAGCAATAATTCCAAAAACAAAAATGATTGAGTAGTGTGACAATTTCAAAGTTGATCTCCCTTTAACCCACTTATTGTAGGAGTATTTGAGTGTTTTGTGAGTAGTTGTGGACAGTTCAAAAAGTGTCACCCAACAACTCGCCAACAAACGACAGTATTACCTTTTCGTGTAGATTCGATGTGAGCAAATGCTGCATAACTCATGTCCAAATCTGCATGGGAATAAGGTCCACGATCATTGATTCTTACAATCACTTGCTTAAGGTTGTCTTGGTTTGTTACCCTAATCCTTGTACCCATAGGAAGATAAGGATGAGCTGCAGTCCAACGATAAGCATCAAACCTTTCCCCGTTAGCGGTGATTTGCCCATGAAATCCGTCTCCTACTCCGTAATATGTAGCAATACCACAAGTCAATCCGGCAATCAAAGTTTCAATCAAAATCAGTCTCCTTAGTTTGATTTACGAATGATTTTAACAAGGTTTTCTCCCCTGGTGAGTTTTTGAGATTCCAATCCAGTCACCTCAAGACCACGGGCGATCATTTTTACCATTGATTCTTGTGCAGTCTCTAAGTCAAAATAGACTGCCCACATTTGTTTTTCTTGATAGATGTAACCGACTTTGTAAAAATCATCAATAATTCTCATAAAAGATGGCGTGGACGATTCTTTCTTGGAAACATTTGACCAGTTTCAATCAAATATGTGATATAAAGGGTTTCTTCCTGTTCCCGTGCTTCAATTTCATGAGGTTGATCTTCATAGTCAAGATCTTCTACCTTTGTGGATCCATAATACATTTTACCACGCTTTTGACGCAATGAACCAAAGACCCACTGCCTGACATGCACCAACTCATGGATCAATGTTTTGGTATAAGTTTCTAAATCCATATTTGTCTGCAATTCAATCAAGAATGCCCTTGGTCTTTTGTGATCGTCTTCAAAATCACACCATCCATAGACAAATTCCCTCTTCAATCCACGATGAACAATGCGAAGATCAATTATATGCCGTGGCATATACCGATTCATAAACCAATCGGTAACACTCTCACAGATGCGTTTCCGATAACCATATCCAGACATTTGAAGGTAATACATGACAACCAATGAAGAAACCAAATGAACGATGAAATGAAAATCAATTTGTCAGTCGTCGTCATTGTCAGTAGGTATCATAGCACGGAACTCTGATGATTTCAGACCATCTCCTCACGTATCCAGGATTCCAGTAGTCTCCTGAAATATATTCTTCACGATAAACACGCCTATCGCACATTGGAACATATGGTCTCACATAATATGGGCGATCATATGTAAAAGGTCTCCAAAATTGATCCCATGTAATTGCTTGTACTGAGGATGGGATAAAAACTAAAGGTAGGAGGAAAAAAAGTTTTTTCGAGGTAGTGGACATGGGTGATTTGTCTGAACTAAAGCAAATATAAAGCACTTCGGGACTTCTGAAGTGCTTTATATGCCAGTTATTAAAGTGACCACTTAAACGTGTTTTCTCCAAATAAATTGCTTATCTGGTTGTTTTGGTTTGGGATTATCTACACCAGTAATTAGGTGCATTCCTTCCCAAACTACAATTGCAACAACCGCAGAGACTGCTGCAACAATAATATTAGTTCTCATAATTAATCAATGTGTATGACAAACTTTGTCTGCATGGCAGTGAGGTACCTTAGAACTAAAATGCATTTCGCCGTGATAGATTCCAAATCCCACAATAGAAAGAAATGCTGGGACAAAAACTGCAATTGCGTAAGGAGTCAGATTGTCCTTAATCTTAGAGATATAATTCATATTTCTCAATAAAAGTTTTTTTTTATTTAGTATTAATCATCATAAACTCTACATTCAAGAGCGTGTGGATGAGTGTCACAATAAAGTTCCAATGAAGTTGGATCGTGTTCGTCATCTGGATGGTTTACCTTATAAGATTCTAATGTCTTAAGTTCTTCTTCAGTATGTCTCCTTGCTTGCGGAGATATTTGTGGATCATCCAAAATTTCTTTGTCTTTTTGAATGTGTTGGTCGATGTTTTCCATTTTAGTGGTTTGATGATACTTATTTATTTTTAACGTGGTGTGCAGTCGCCTTTACCTTCAAGAGAACGAACCATCAATTCAGTAAACTTTTCCATTTTTTGTGCAGAAACTGTTTGTGGCGCATAAGTAATAGCATCTTTAAGTGCTACAAGTTCATTCCATTCTTCGATTGAGAGGTTTGCTGTTCCAGTTTTTGTAAGAGTCATAGTATTTTTGCGTTGTGTCCCAATGTTAGCATTCTAATACATTACTATCTAGAAACTTAATGTTTTCTTTGGGATCGCGTTACAATACTTAACAGTTAACCTTTGTTGAAGAATGGACCAAAGAACCCAGAGTCACCAGACTTTCGCCCTTCCAGTTTATCCAAAAGACTATCGGTTGTTTGTAAAGACTCGATTCTTGAAATTAAATCAGCAATTACACTACAAACCATAGGGCGTTCTTGTCGTGCTGCATATGCCAGTGCATTTCGTAATGATGCTTCTGCTTCTTTCAGACTAGTTTCTACGCTTTCAGAAAGTGCCATTTTTTAATCTATCCTCGCATTTAGTGTAAAAAGTTCCGTTTACATAACAGGATTTACCTGGTTCGTAGTATTTTACCACAGGTATTTGTGATTTTTGATATTCTACCACATTTTTTACGTGACAGAATATATTGTATCCACAAATAAGAGTTTCAATCATTCTTTAATCCAAAAACCATCATCAGTCATTGTATATCCTTCGGCAATCATTTCATCATATGTTTTTGTTTTTGACAATTCATTTCCAGTAACCCAAGAGGGATATTTATTCACTTTTTTAAGCATATAAGATCCATCACCTTGATCTATCCATTCAATTTGATCACCTTCTTTAAGGTCTGCTGCTTCCAGTAGATCATCAGGAAAAGATACAAAGTATTCAGTTTCGTCAGTCTCTGCAATTTTAGTTTCTTCAATAGGAAGAACCCACTTTTTTACTTTATCCTTTTTTTGATTAGCAATACTATATTCAAGATCACTATGACCCCATGTACGCATACCATCATCTTTTACTTCTTCTGGGTAATAATACTCTTCCCAGAAAGAAGTCCAAGAGTTTTTACATTCGGGTGATGGATTTTCCTTATCACTCACAAGATTTTCTTTTTTCTCAACATATTCATCATATGCTTGAATATGTCCTTTACCATTACCATTCAAAAGTGCAAGAAGTTCATAACAGCGAGAAGTCTGATTTTTATAGCAATAATAATTATCTTCAACTACTTTACGAATGCAGTCATAAATTTCTTGTGGAGATGCTTCTGCGGAGTTTAGAGCATCTTCTACCCAAGTCTCAAGTTTTTCAAGAGAATACTTTTTGTAATCAGAGTCCATCAAGGTGTTCCTTAATTGCTTGTTCCACTATAACCTGAATCTCTTTGGAAGTCAACCCATTAAGAAACTTCCATTTTGGGTCTTCTGGATCCCAGTCCATGGTGAACGATCCGTCCCCGTTCTCTGTTATTTCAAGTGTATCTTTCATTGTTCAAAAATAGATGAAAATTTTTGGTAGTGAATATGTCTAAAGTTTTTCCAACTTTCAAAAGAAAAACTTTTAAAATCTTTATTTTTTTCAATTGTTCTGAATATAAGTTTTCGTTCATCCTTACCCCAAATTCCAGTTAAAAAATGAATGGTTTTAATTCTGGAATCACTTTCCACATAGTTAATATTTGGATTGTATAATTCTTTTTTCAATATTTGAATTTTTTCTCTATCATCAATTGAATTATAATATTGTGTTAAAAGAACAGGACCGCAGATTAGTCTAATATAAAGATTTTGTTTTTCATGAATAAAATCATCAATGATTTCATATTTATAGAAATTTTCCACACACTTTTCAATTATTTCTTTTAGCATGTGGTTATTTTTTTTAGAGCACATTAAAGAGTTCTGTATTATTTCATCTCCATGTTCACTACAAGATTCAACAAATACTAAATCTTTATTTAAATCATGATAAAAATTTTCAGAACAGTAATAATCCATGTCTGCATAGATTCCCCCATATTTGTACAAAATACAAAATCTTGCAAAATCCAATTGAATTATGTGAAATGGTAAAGAATAATAAAATTTAACATATTCTGGAAATTCAGATTCAATGAATTTATCTATTTTTTCATCATCCCACATAATATGCTCATATTCATCTATTGGGAATTTTTCTTTCCAAGATAAATGACACTTATCCCAAACAAAATTCCAAAGTTCCTTATTTTTTGGTGCCATTTGATGTATTATTTTGGGTATCATTTTTTTCATAAATGACATATCAATTATCTTGTTCCCAAGTTTGTTTTTCAGCTTTACGAAGTTTTTTAAGTTCTTTCATCATATCTTTAATTTCTTGATATGCGATTTCTGGAGACATTTTATCGGAGATTTCAAGTCCAACAATATATTGAACTTTATCACCAAAACGAGCAAGTGCTCTTTCAAATTCAGTTAAAGTTTCATACATCGAAATATTCCTTCCAAGGATTTTCTGTAAGAATATCTATACGGGCATCAATAGAGTTTTCCATACGATACAATTCATTTGTGAGACCTATGTTTTCTTCTTCCAACTTACCAATTCGGTCTTCCAATTCAATTAGTTTAGAATACACATCATCATCTAAAATTGGATCAATAGATGGTGAAAAAAACCATTCAATAAATTTTCTCATAATACACCCACAGATTTAAGATAGTTTCTATATGCCATATACCTTCGGATACTTGGTTGCCCTTCAACATTTAATTGATGGCAGATCTCACAGTAGCACAACCACTCATACCAAGGTGTAGTAGGATCTAAAACATGGTATGGATAATCAAAGTTTTCCACCTACTTGCCCTTCATAAATTTTGGATTCAGGGAAACCTTCCTGCCGTCCTTTAAGTACATAACGGGTTGCTGATATACACTGCTCTTCAGTGAGAGACGTGACCAATCCATTTCCGTCAAGATCGGTTGAGTCCCAGAGTCCATATTTTTTTTGGATAACATAGAAACAATCATCAATTAGTTTCTTTTCTGTCATTTACTTTTTTTACAGTTTCGTGGAGTTGCTTGAGTGCCTCAATGGTTTCGGGAGTTTCTTCCCAAGACCAAGAGTTTTCGTTTTTGTCTACAAATGTGCGTTCAGTCATACTTATAACTCAGTTGAATGTCTTTCTTTTTAAGATTGTATCGATCAATATGGTTTTTACGGTGTTCTTCAGATTGGAAATAGCACTTTCGTGTATCGTTTCCATCTTTATGAACCAATTTCCAAGGGAATTGATCAAATGGAAATTCTTCTTCCCTGTTTTGGGAGGTAACTTGTTCACTTTTTTTTGGTCGTCCCATAATTTAAGTAGGTTGCTCCACCTTTTGAGTATACACGGTATCAAACAGTTCGTCAAGTATTTGGTTGCATTCCTGATATTCTTTACTATTCAGGACAGTTTTTTCAATTTGATATCGACGAACAGAATTGTAAATTAATTTATACTGTTCAGATGTAAAATTCATTAGTCGTAAAGGTTTTGCTCTTGTTGAACTCGGTCTAAATGATGGTAAATTGTAGCATTTGAATACTGAAATTCTTCAAAACGCTGAGGATTATTATCTCTCATTCTTGAGAGCATATTGATCCAGTCGTAACGTTTATCCACAACCCAACCATATCTGTGTTCATCATGAATCATATCAAAAATCGTCATCATTAAGTTCTACTCCATCAGTAAGTTCTTTCATTCTTTCAAAGAAATCCTCATCAAGTGGGACTACTTTTTCTTTACCAGTTTCAATATCATCAACCATTTGAAGTAAACTTTCTAAGAAATGTTTGGGATAAATCTCATCTTCCAAACTATCCCAGAAGTAAAGAATACACTGTTCCAATGGATCATCAGATACAAGAAGAGCATACTCTTGATAGTTGTCTCCCATCAAGTCTCCCCAATTCTTGAAGGCATACCAACAATTATACCATCCCTGAATGATACAAGAGTGCCAGATATACTCAATCCAAGACAGTTTGGTTTTCTTTGTATTTGTTCCAAGAAGTGGTTTACTAAACATATCTGGGTTTCTCCGTATCAAACTGGTAAAACTTAACGTCTTTCATATCTAGGCACATACGAATTGTAGTATGTTCTCTCTGTTCTCTTGGTGTTCCCCTATACAAATATCGGCGCTGATAAGCACAACACCAGATGTTGTAGAAGATTTTAGATTTCTCTGTCATCATCCCAGGGTGCTTTTTTGGACATAATCTCCTTTAACCTTTCTACTACTTTAGGATCTGGTGGTTCATTCAAGCGTTCTACAAGGGTATCAAAGTTTTCTTTCGACAATACAATACGCTCAGGTTTTGCTCCCTTACCCCAGAACTTTTCAAACTCCCATTGGTAATTCATATCTAACCACCCACCATTCAAAGAGTGCCAAAACTCTCCCCATATATGATAATCATCAAAACGAAATCCTTGATGAGAAATCAAACGATACCACCACCAGAATGGTGTATAACGAAAAAATTTATTTGAGATAATGAGTTTATGAATGTTCATTTTTTGCTCATAACATAAGAATAATAAGAATCTCTGCCACTCAAATTATAAGGATCAAATCCTGGTTGATTCATTACATGTTCATCATTCATTTCAATCCACCCCGCAGATAATTCTTCAAAAAATGCACATCTATCTATATTATCTTCTAGGGTTAAACGAAAATAGATTGCATTGGAGAACAACTCAAATCCCCATGCAATCATTTCCCATTTACATGTTATGAATGTCATACATTTCATCTTCATCAAAAATTCCCTCAAGATATGTATCAAAATCTAATGCAGGTTCTGATACAAAACATCCCGTATTTTCCCAACATTCAGTCTGATTATAGACATAATCCTGAAGTGCGAGAAAGATCTTTGCGGCTCGTTCCCTGTCATGTTTCACGATGGATGTATGAGGATGTGCAACGATATTCGTAATTACCTCAAAGAGTTCATCGACTTTCATAGAGAAAGCTTCTTGATCTACATTCACTTTGAGTTTATCCACAATTAGGCATCCAAATGGTAGAGAGTTTGTTTTTCTTTGCAGTGATGTTGAAGTGATCAACCTGACCATTCTTATGATAGATTCCACACCAGAGAAACCCATCATCCATCATCTCAAAGTGTATCATATCAATGTCCCGAATGACAAGTTCATCAGGGTTCTTTTCGTCAGTCATTTTTCCTCCCAAAACCTACCATCAGGACCACAAGAATAATCAAGTTCTTTCCAACGATTTGCTCTCAACATATCACAAAATCGTTGCTTATAACCACTTACAAGGTCATCAGTTGTATTTGGAGAGGCACACATATCAAACCTATTGTCCCTAAAAAAGATGTGCTCAAACCACGACCTACGATACCACTTACAATCTTTACAGAGTTTTTTGGTCATTGGTATGGGTTCTTAAGGTTATCAAGAATGGCAGAAAAGAAAGCAATACGATCTTTGTCGTATTCTACATCAACGCCATGTTGTTTACAATAATCCATAATGGATTTTTCTGTTTCAGTCGGCATACGAATTCGTCTAAATGTGCTATAAGTGATATGCTCTATAAACTCTTTCTTCATGATCTCAAACAGTTGAAAGAGTTCTTGTGGTGTAAGTTCAAGTTCACGTTCAGTTGATTGATGTGCAGTAAATTTGATGTTCATGAGTAATTAAAATGATAATGGGTTTCCCAGTTAAAGATTGGTTGATCACGTTTCTCAACCATGATTCTAACACGTTCTGGAATTAATTTTTCATAACGTTCCATGAATTCCTTTTCAGTCTGCTCCTCTGAGATCTGTAGATAGTATTCATGACCAACAAACTTCTCCCACTGTTCTTTCTCACGATCTACACCATCATATGATTGATAGTTACGGCAGATCTTCAACCAAATAGATCGTCCTTCACCAGTAGCAAAATAATCTACTACAAAGAAACGATAAAAATCTCGGTCACTCATTCTTTAAATTCCTCACTCTTTCAAGATACTCATTGCTTTGTTGATACAATCCTTCAATCAAATCCTTGATGTCATCAATTGCAATCATATTATACTCTACATTCATGTTTTCGCAAATGAGAGCATCAACCATACACTCAAGTGCCATTGCCTGCATATGTTCTGGTGTGATTGGTGTGCCATGAGGCATTCCAGAACATTCATCATTATAGAAACGATTATATCGTGCTAATACAGTATTACCCCTCTCTCTGCGTTCTGCTTCTTCTAACATTTCTTCGTGAGTTAACATTTCCTTCAACCTCTGTTTGCCGTATTCAGTGAGTTCGTGTTTTTTGTTGCGGAGTTCTTCAACTTCTTCTTGTGATAAGTCCAACCAAGGAGCATCATCAGGAACTGGAAGATTGTGTTCATCCATATCGTTCATTTTGTTCCATTGCATAATCTTTTTGATACTCCAATTCCTGTTCAAGTTTCTCAATCCTTCTATGAAGTTCGGTGATGATATGTATCAAAGAACGATAATCAATGCTCTCAACATCATCTCCACCTTCCATATCATTATAATATGAGTATAGAAGTTCTTTTGTAAAATTGCGTTCAGTCATCGTTTGTTCCTCAATTTAGATTTGATTTTTTTGAGACAATCGTTGAAACCTTCTACCATATCCTCAACCCCAAGAGATTGGGAACCAGAAGCAGATTGAGATTTAGGCAACCAAAGTTGTATCTGGTCAATCAAATCATCAATAGCAGTTTCCATATCCCAGTCTTCTCTTGTTGCGAATACATCACACCACCAACGAGTAATGAGTGTTTCCAGAGTTTTACCGAGTTCAAACTTCAAGAACTCTGGGGGATTTTCTTCCCATTTCTTCAGCATTTTATTCACAACTTCATCCATAGGTTTTGGATTGTCTTTCTCATCCCACTCTACTTCATCATACCAATCAGGTTCATCGGGACAATATGGTTCAGTATCCTTTGATTGTGCTGCCTCATAACCCTTCTGGAATATTGAAAATGAATTGAGATTATGTACCATATCAGGATAATCTCCAAAGGTATTCTTATATGCTTCTTCCACTGGTGATTTTTGTTTAGGATAAGCATTCTTGAGTTTATCAAAAAACTCTTTTGTTTCTTCACAATATTCAACATACTTATCAAGCATGTGAAGTTCGTCAAGTGTGAGTTCAAGTGTGAATTCTTGTTCTTTCACTCTCTTATACTTCACACCCATAATGGTTGCGTAGTCTCCTTCTATGAGAACTTTTGAGATGTCGGTTTCAGTCATTTTGATTTCAAGTTTAGTTTCAGGACATTTGGTTCCAACAGTTGAAGGAGAAATACGAAATGTTTCCTCACCATTTTTGTAGTAGATTATATCACTCATTATCAGTAAGTCCTACTTCCTCTTCCAGTTTAGCATAGTTTGCCGCTTCCCAACCAGCAACAAAAGA
>JACCDW011823484.1_pt1 | contig 18698 bp, 9 predicted proteins | sample 7449781 | NCBI WGS metagenome assembly JACCDW01 (sample SAMN15323449, study PRJNA562643) | freshwater metagenome | isolation source: river surface water | place: USA:Blue River Watershed | collected 2017-08-18
AACAGTTATGCAGAAAATTGCAGGGTTTACAATTATACCCGGAGAAATAAATTTACTTGGGCAGGCATCCGGGTAGACGGCTGTGGCAACAGGATTTCGCATAACGAGATTTTCAATTCAGACTGGCATGGCATCTTTGTGCATGGAAACGACCACGTTTTTGAATACAACTATATCCATGATGTAACCCTGAATTCAAACGATACTTCTCCCTGGTACATTGGCAGAAATCCAAGCGACAGGGGCAATGTCATCCGCTACAATTATCTTGACAACTGCGGCAACCCTAACAGGATGACCATGGGCATCTATTGTGATGATTCATCAACAGATGTTTATGTGTATGGAAATGTTTTCAACAACATGAAAACCGACCATGGTGTGCTTTTCAGCAATGCAGGCTGGCACCTGGTGATGAAGAACAATATTGTGATCAATCCGATTGCGCATACTGCTGTGGTATCGGCCAGTTACTATACCTGGGCCGCTCCACAGGCTGCACAGATGTATGGAAACAATGGGCTGTTGAGGAAAAGGTTGGAACAAGAAGTCAACTTCAAATTGCCACCCTATGCAACTAGGTATCCCGCATTACTACCCTATCTCGATATGATTGTGGAAGGAAAAGAGTGGGAAGGCATGCGCTCCAGGGGTAACATGCTGGCAGGAAACCTGATTGTTGGCGGACCAGAAAATCCAATCAAATTATTGGGAGGGAAATATGCGCAAATGGATGGAGAGAACAACTGGGTAACAAAAGAGGATCCCGGATTTGTAGACATGAAAAATAAAAACTTCACCCTCAAACCAGATGCCAAGGCTTTCCAGATGATTCCAGGTTTTGAGCCCGTCCCATTTGACAAAATGGGAACATACAAGGATGCATACCGAAAATAATTTCCCATGCCAAGACCAATGGTGAACCGATGCCTGCTTGCAGCAATCCTGTTGCTCAATACGCTTGGTGGATGGACACAAACCAGTGTTCATCCTTACAATGTACAATGGACTTCCCAAAGCCTCAATTCATCCGGATCAATGCCCATGGGCAATGGCGATATTGGGGCCAATCTCTGGGTAGATCAGGAAGGAGTCTTGCAATTTTTCATCTCCAAAACTGATGCCCATTCTGAAATTGGGAGACTGCTGAAGATTGGAAAAATTGCCCTGCGGTTCAGCCCAAACATACTGGCCGAAAAAGGTTTCTCCCAAACCCTTGACCTTGAAAAAGGCATGATCCAAATCACAGGAAAAAAAGAAGAGAAAACCCTTGAAATCCAATGCTGGATTGATGCCAACAATCCTGTCATCCATGTTGAAGGAAATGCCAATTTCCCCTTGAGTGTTGATGTCAGCAACCAGCTCTGGCGAAAAGAACAAAGGTTGCTGACAGGAAACGAGCGGCACTCAGGATATGGCGTAACCTTCAGGGATGAACCATTTTTATCAGAGAAAGATACGGTACTGCAGTTCAACAATGCCATTGGATGGTGCCATGAAAACAAAACATCCATCTGGCAGATGACCCTTGACAACCAGAACATCAGTGCGTTCAATGCGATTGGAAAAGACCCGTTGATTGGGCAAAAATTTGGAACCATCGTTGGGGGCAGGGCATTCAAAAAAACATCCGCCACTCAACTCTCGACCACCCAACCCACAAAGCATTTTGCATTGTACGCAGTAGTACAAAAATCCAAAGACCCATCCATTGAAGCCTGGAAACAATCGATTCAAAGAAAGTTAGAAAGAACAATAAAAGCAGCTCCAGGACTGGAGATCAAGAACCACCTTGCCTGGTGGAAATCCTTTTGGAGCAGGCATTATATCATCATCCATTCCGATTCTGCAAAAGAAAAAACATTTGAGATCACACAGGCTTATACCCTTCAACGCTACATGAATGCCTGTGCCGGAAGGGGTGGGCTGCCCATCAAATTCAATGGTTCCATATTTACGGTTGACCTCAATGAAAACATGGGCAGTGGTAAAAAAGGGTTTGATGCAGACTACCGCGAATGGGGTGGCAATTTCTGGTTCCAGAACACCAGATTGATTTACTGGACCATGTTGCATGCAGGGGACCATGAAATGATGAAGCCATTTTTTGACATGTACTACAACGCATTGTCCCTGGCGAAATTCAGGACAAAAAAATACTTCAACCACGAGGGAGCCTATTTCCCTGAAACCATGACTCCCTGGGGTTCTTACCTGATTGACAATTACGGGTGGAACAGAAAAGGCAAGCCAGACGGAGTGTCAGACAATTTGTACATCAGGTACTATTGGCAGGGCGGACTGGAACTTGCTGCAATGATGTTTGATTACCTGGAATTCACACAAGACTCTGCCTATTTCAAGAGCAAGGCAGTTCCTTTCATCAAGGAAATCATTGTCTTCTATGACAAACATTATCCGCGTGATGAAAAAGGAAAACTGTTGATCACACCTGCCCAATCACTTGAAACCTATCAGGAGGGGGTAACCAATCCCGCTCCCGAAATTGGGGGGCTGCATTGGTGCCTTGACAAGATCATGAGCAAGCCTGGCTTATTTGAAAGCGGTTTCGTCAACATGAGCAAACAATTCAAAAAAGAAATTCCAGCAATGCCCTTGGGTGATTCACTCGGACAAAGAATCCTGCTCAGTGGTGAAAATCTTGGCAAACGATTGAACATTGAAAACCCCGAACTCTATGCCGTATTTCCATACAGGATATTTGGCGTTGGCAAGCCTGACCTTCCCCTGGCCTTGAATACCTTTTCAATGAGGGGATACAAAAGCTGGAATGGATGGCACCAGGATGCTATTCAGGCAGCCTTACTCGGATTGACGGCAGAAGCAAAGAAAATGGTAACCTCCAATTTCACTGCCAAACAGAACAGCAGCAGGTTTCCTGCCTTCTGGGGGCCTAACTACGATTGGGTACCAGACCAGGACCATGGAAGCGTTTCATCTAGGGCACTGCAAAACATGCTGGTTCAAACCGATGGCAACAAGGTGCTGCTTTTCCCTGCATGGCCCAAAGAATGGAATGTGCAATTCAAAATCCACATCCCTGGCAAAAAGACCATAGAGGGCAGTTACCATCAAAGCAGCGGGGTGAAATTAAAAAACAAACCGACAGGTATCAAGATAGAAACATTGATCAATTGATAAACAGTTCTATTTCATCCACAATGCATTTGTAAACAATAGCATCTCCATCATGAAAAAAATTGTTCTTCCGCTCATTGCCTTATTGGGAATACTTCCAATGGCACATTCTCAGCAGCGACCAAATGTTATTTTCATTTTGGCGGATGACCTCGGCTATGGAGACCTCAGCTGCCTGAACCCTGGTTCAAAAATCAGTACGCCCAATATCGACAGGCTTGCAAAGGAAGGAAAAACATTTACTGATGCGCATACCCCAGCATCGCTCTGCACCCCAACCAGGTATGGGATTCTGACTGGCCGGTATGGCTGGCGATCCTCTTTGAAAAAAGGCGTATTGAAACACTATGATCCACCGCTGATTGAACCGGAAAGATTCACGGTGGGCCAATTGTTTCAGGAAAATACCTATGCAACTGCTTGCATTGGCAAATGGCATTTGGGCTGGGATTGGCCATTGAAGAACAACAGCTTCTTCAGGGATTCATTGTATAAGGGCAATGACAAACCAGCTGACCGTTTGAGGATAGAAAAGCTGGTTGATTTTTCAAAACCCATTGAAAATGGTCCTACAACCAAGGGCTTTGATTATTATTTTGGCGACGATGTGCCCAACTATCCGCCCTATTGTTTTTTTGAGAACAACAGAACCATAGGTATTCCCACGCTCTACAAACCTGATTCAATGTATGGCCATCCCGGATTCATGGCAGACAACTGGAGCCTTGATGCTGTAGTGCCAGGCATCACCGCAAAATCAGTCGAATTCATCAAGGAAAAAGCAAGCAACAAAAAACCCTTCTTCCTCTATTTTGCATTGACATCCCCACATGTGCCCATCGCACCTTCCGCACAATTCAAGGGTACCAGCAAAGCGGGGCCATACGGCGATTTTGTGCAGGAAACAGATTGGGCAGTAGGCCAAATCATGAAGGCCGTTGAAGACGCAGGCATTGACAAAAACACCATCATCATTTTTACCAGCGACAATGGCTCGCCTGGTCAGGATGGAGAAAACATGAGTGGTGCAATGAATGCTGTGATGAAATACGATCACTTCCCCAACTACCCTTTCAGGGGAATGAAAACCGATCTATGGGAAGGTGGACACCACGTGCCCTTCATTGTAAAATGGCCGGGTAAAATAAAGGCCAATTCCATTTCTTCAACTACCATTTGCCAGACAGATTTTTTGGCGACTTGTGCATCCCTGCTGAATGCCAAGATTCCGGAAAAGGAGGCTCAGGATAGCTATAGCATATTGCCCCTGCTGCTGGATAAAAATACAACTGCCTACAACAGACCTTATACGGTACATCATTCCGGAGAAGGATTTTTTGCCATCAGGCAAGATGAGTGGAAACTGATCATGACAGGCAACTCCGGCGGAGGCCTTATTCCAAGCATAGCAGAAAAAATGAATGGTGTTGCAGTTCCCCTTCAATTGTATGACCTGAAAAATGATCTGCAGGAAAAAAACAATCTTTACCTCCAATATCCTGAGAAAGTAAAAGCACTTCAGCTACTGCTTCAGCAGGCAAAAGCTGGCAACATATAAAGGCTTGACGATGGTTCAATGGGAAGTAGCATCTGGCCAGGGAATTTGCTGTCCATTCTGTTTGAATGTTGGCATGGACGCATTGCGCTTTTTTAACGTGCTGGTCATCAGGGATGTCATCTCACGAAGCTTTGCGGGTTGCACTTTGGCCAAATCATTTTCCTCACCAATGTCTTTGGACAGGTCATACAATTCCAGTTCCCCAGTCTTGTGAAAATACACGAGCTTCCAGTTTCCTTTGCGCAGGGCTGTTCCCCAGCAGATGCCGTGATAATTGACATTGGTCCAGTTGTTGGGATAATGCCACAACAATATTTTGTTGTCATCCTTCCGGTTCGGATTTTTCAAGAATGGGAGGATGGATTTTCCGTCAATGGTTTGAACTGTAGGAGATTGTTTTGATCCTGCCAATTCAAGGATGGTAGGAAACCAATCATCGATGCTCACGTACTGATGATTTGTTGAATTGGCCTGAATGCCAGGACCCGCAACAATCATGGGAACCCTGATGCCACCTTCATAGAGCGAGCCTTTCCCTTGTTTTAAGGGAAGGTTCTGCGTATGCACTTTTCCGCTGCGGGGAGGCACCAAACTGAGGCTTCCATTGTCTGTCATGAAAATCACGATGGTATTTTTGTCTTGCCCACTTTGCTTCAGATAGTCCATCAACTCTCCCAGGCTTTTGTCCATCCCTTCCACCAGTGCAGCATATTTGGCTTCTGTATCCGTAAGGCCTTTGTCGATATAGTGCTGGTAAAAACGATCGTCCTTGCTGAAAGGCAAGTGCACGGCATAGTGTGCCATGTAAAGGAAAAAAGGCTTTCCTGTTTTTTCATTTGCCTGCATGGCAGCAATGGCCTCTTCCGTCAATGCATCGGTTAAAAATGTTCCTTTGGCAGCATGCTTCTCAAGGCCACGAACACCCCAGAGCGTATCTTTCGGGTTGCCCTTGTACTGATCCTTTGCCAGAAAACTACCGGGATGTCCTGCGGCAGTACCAGCAATGTTCACATCAAATCCAATGGTCAGTGGATTGGAAGCCGGCGTGCCATAAGGCGCGAAATGCGCCTTCCCGCAATGGATGGTATGGTATCCGGTTTGCTTCAACAGTGAAGGCAGTGGAGTCGCCAATACAGCATTGTTGATGCCCTCCACCGGGCTCATGCCATTGTAGTTCCAATTGGGTGGAACCAGCACACTGTCTGGATAATCTGTTGGGGTATTCTTTTTTACATTGGTCCAGTTGGTCACATTGTGCCTGGCCACATTCATTCCCGTCATCAGGCTGACACGTGTGGGCGTACAAACAGGATTGGAATAGGCATTGGTAAACTTCATGCCCTTTGCTGCGAGCCGCTCCATGTTGGGGGTGCGAAAAATCATGTTCAGTGGCGTTTTCTTGTCCCAAAATGGAAGGGAGCAATCCTGCCATCCCATGTCATCTACCATGAAGAAAATGATGTTGGGGCGTTGCTCTTGTGCATCAAGAAACGTAGGGACAAACAGCAATGCAAAAAAAATTGAACGCAACAATTTCATGAAACTCATTTTAAAAATTCAAGTTGTTTCCAGGGATATTCACCATCGTTTTTTTGAGGCTTTCCAGGAGTAGACCTGCCTTCCTGGATGTATTTTTTCAGCAGCCCTGTCAACTCCTCAACAACCAGTGGAAACTGATGGTAACTATTTTCTTTTTCAGCAGGATCTTTTTTGAGGTTGTACAATTGAATGGGTGGTAAACCCTCTTCTGCTTTGCCCGGTGTTGGGAAACTCCATCCACCAGAACCTGCAGCTAGAATAAGTTTCCAATCTCCCTTTCGAATGGCAAAACTGCCATTGATGGAATGGTGCACAGTCGCTTCGCGAATTGGTTTGTTCATGGACGGTTTCAAGAAGACAGGAAGAAGATTGTAGCTATCCTCCGCCTCATTGTCTTTCAAATCATAATCAACAATTGATGCAAACGTGGCCATGAAATCATTCAATGATACCGTCTGGGAAACTGTGCTCGAGCGCTTGATGATTGCCGGCCACTGCATCACCAAAGGCACACGGTGTCCTGCTTCAAATATGTCCGCCTTGTGTCCACGGTGTCCGTTGTTTGGGTCATGTCCCCTTTCTTTCAAAAATTTAAAATCCGCTTGTGGAGAGCAGCCATTGTCAGAAGTAAAAACGAGGATGGTATTTTGGGTGAGGTTGTTTGCTTTCAATGCTTGTTGAATGGCACCAACAAAATCATCCACCTGCTTGACGAAATCTGCATAGACATTCAAGCCTGAAGCCCCAACGAACACCTTATCTGGTGCGATGGGAGTATGAGGAGCCGTAATGGGCAGGTAAAGAAAAAATGGCTTGCCAGCGGTTGCAGCCTTGCCAATGTAGTTGACGGATCTTTGCTGAATCTCGGGTAAGATTTGCTCCAGGTTCCATCCCTCCACACCGGTTCCGGGCCTGCAATCTGCATAGGGTTGGTTGGGATAAAATACCGTTGGCTTGCCCAAGATCCTGTCATTCTCCATGTAAGCATATGGAGGATAATTGGGGGCATCCATGCCAAAGAAATAATCAAACCCTATGGATGTTGGTCCTCCGGTAATGCTTGTGTTGTAATCAAGGTTGCACTGTTCTTTTTTGTCAACAGGAGCCTTACCGTCGGTTGTAATCCAGTTCAAGCCCAGGTGCCACTTCCCCATTGCTGCCGTTTGGTAGCCCTTTGATTTGAGCATGCTGGCCATGTTGGTTCTTCCTTTGTCCAGCAACGGTTTGTCATATTGCACCAGAACCCCTTGCTTCAACCTTGATCGCCAATTGTACCTGCCGGTTAAGATGCCATAACGTGTTGGCGTACAGACAGCAGCACTTGAATGTGCGTCAGTAAACAGGATGCCATTTGCTGCAATCTTGTCGATATGGGGAGTATTGATTTTCCCCTGCTTGTTAAAACATGAAACATCACCCATCCCCAAATCATCCGCCAAAATAAAAATGATGTTGGGTCTATCTTGATTCCCTTGTGCATGGCTCATCAAGCAAGCAAAAAGGAAACAACAAAAAAGCAAACCCCTGTGGATGTGTTGACGCATACCACAAGTTAGTTTTTTTATTTTTCTGTCAGCGGTTGGTTTAGCAGAAAACCAAGTTAGTCTTTCATCAATCCCTTGCCACTTCACCATGGTAGATGGAATCAAGCCCTTGCTCTTCCTCTTCTGCAGTCACTTTCACCCTGGTGATTTTGTTGATCAATACCAGCATATAATAAGTGAAGAGATAGGCGTAGATGGCAGTTGCCACAACAGCGATCAGTTCCTTGAAGAAGAAATCCGTGCCCCCAAAAATCAATCCATCTGCTCCATTTGGGTTGATGGCTTTGGAACCCAGAATGCCCAGAAGGACTGTTCCCACAACGCCACCTACACCATGCACACCCCAGACATCAAGGGCATCATCCCAGCCCATCCTGTTCTTCAATTTTACTGCCCAGTAACAAACAATGGATCCGAGCATTCCAATCAAAAAGGCTGATTCATAGCTGATGTAACCGGCTGCGGGTGTAACCGTTGCCAGGCCTGCAACAGAGCCGGTGAGCAAACCAACGAACGTTGGACGTTTGTGTGATCCGAACCATTCAATGCACATCCAGGTAACGGCACCAACTGATGCAGCCAAATCAGTATTGATAAAGGAAAGGGCTGTGATCCTGTTTACATTCAATTCACTGCCAGCATTGAAGCCATACCATCCAAACCAAAGCAAGGCGGTTCCGATGGCCACCAGCGGCAGGTTATTGGGCCTGTCATGCTTCACCCTTCTTTCTCCTACATAGATGACAGAGGCAAGGGCAGCAAAGCCTGCAGTGGCATGTACCACAATTCCACCAGCAAAGTCGAGCACGCCCCATTTGGCCAACAGGCCATTGCCCCAGATCATGTGGGCAAAAGGATAGTAAACCAGGATTTGCCAGAAGGTTAGAAATATAAAAAAGGCCTTGAAAGTAATCCTGTTGGCAAAGGCACCGGTGATGAGTGCCGGTGTGATGATGGCAAACATCATCTGGTAGGCGATGAATACGATTTCCGGGAAACGCTTTTCTTCAGAAAACAAAGCGTCTGGGGTTACCCCATGATAAAATGCTTTTTCCAGATCTCCGATGATCTGGCCCTCACCTCCACTGAAACAAAGGGAATATCCAAATGCATACCAAAGCACGGAAGTCCAGCCCATTGATACAAAGCTCTGTATCATGACATTGAGGATGTTCTTCTTGCAAGCCAATCCTCCATAAAAAAAGGCCAGTCCGGGAGTCATCAACATCACAAGACTGGTGCAAACGATCATAAAGACCGTTAATCCAACGTCGATCATAATTAAGGGTTTATAGTTTGGGGACTGCAATATCCATAATTAAACCGAATAATTATTGATATTTTATCAACCAAATCTTATAATCCCGTGGCAGACATCAAATATTTTACATATTTGATAATTTATAATATGTTACCTGAGGGTCATGGACAACTCCCTGAATACGATTCCTTCATAAGGATTTTTTACCCCTGCCTCAAAGAAACAGGCAAGGTTGCCATTGGGCAACAAGACCAAATTGGAGTAAGCAGCCGGACCTTCATGCACAATTTGATTGATGGCCCAGGTTTTGCCCTGATCATAGGATAGCCTCACCGTCATCCTGGACCTAGATTTCTGGTTGGCAGGATTGGAGAAGGCGAGAAATGGCTTTTTGCCTTTGGGAGCGCACCAGAGCAGGCTAGCCTGGCAAACGGGTTCGATGAGGGCAGTATCCTGCTGTAAGGCTGACCAGGTTTCACCACCATCCTTGCTGGTTGACGTCTGTCTAACCCTTGTGGCATTGTAGTTGCGCATGTTCAGCAGCAGCCTCCCCTTGGGGAGTTCTGCGATGGTGCATTCATTGACCTGGTCTGAAGGTGTTGTACCGCCCAGTTTCCAAGTCTCTCCGCCATCATCAGAATGGATGGTATGCGAAAAATATTTTTTTGTACCGGCTTCTATGTGGTCACAAGGAATCACCAAACGGCCCGCATATTTTCTTGCGCGGAGTTGTATGCCGTTGACAGGTCCGGTGGCGTACCAAGTCCAGTTGGGTTGTTTTACTGATGCTGTAATTTCCTTTGCAACGGTCCAGGTATTTCCATCATCCATGGAAGACATCACAAAAATGCGTCTGCTGTCCTTGCTTTTCTGGGCGATTATTTGGGCTTCATGATCAGTGCCCAAGTTCCAGGTAGACAACAAAATAATCTTGCCTGTCCTTTGGTCTACAACAGGAGCAGGATTGCCACAGGTATTCTCAGCATCATTCCATACCACTGAAAGCCCTGACCATGTCTTGCCGCCGTCTGAAGAGCGCTTGAGCACAAGATCAATATCGCCTGCATCGCCACAATTGTTCTTTCTTCCCTCCGCAAAAGCAAGCAAGGTTCCTTGTGTTGTTTGAACGATGGCAGGAATCCTGAAGCATCCATAGCCTTCCTCGCCTGCTTTGAAAAGATGGTTCAATTCCTGGCCCCATCCAATTGACTGGAGCAGGCAAGCAAACAACAAAAGACCAAAGACTTTTTTCATGAGATTGAATTTTATTGTTGCGCAGTCTTCACTACAATCGGGAAATCTTTTTTGGCAAGTTTATAGGCCATTCCGGATGGAAGAAACACCTCAACTGAACGTTTGCCATTGACAGTTGAAATGGTTTCCTTCACTGGGCCCAGTGGGGTTGGCAATACATAGGTTGCAGATTGCAAATCACCTGGCTGCGGATCGATGAGGATTTCTTTGAAACCAGGTTTAGAAGGACGAAGGCCCATGAGCCGGAAGGCGATGATGTTGGCAGGTGCAGCACCCCATGCATGGTTCCAATCCAGGTTGGGCTTGAATTTGCCGTCCCAGGCCTCCATAGTCATTCCTGCGCCCACTTCAATCATGTGGTACCATCCCCTTTCTTTTCTTGAATTGAGCAGGGCCAAGGCCTCTTTCTCAAGGCCGTTCTCATACAATGCATCCATTAAAAATTGTGAACCATAGACACTGCAGGCCATTTCTTTTTTGATGACAAAAGGAATGACTTTGGTCTTTTGGCTTTCATCCAGCAATCCGAAATCCAATGCAAAAAAATTGGCATGGAAAGAGGCGTGTGTAGTTGTATCACCATCCCTGACAAGGCCTGTTTTTTTATCGAAGAACATGTCTGAGAAAGATTGCTTGACCTGTGCTGCCCTCTGCTTGAAAAATACCTGATCAGCTTTCTTCTGCAGCAGGATGGCAAATTGTTCCATCAACAACAAGGACTTGTAATGATAGGCATTGACAATGCTATTGTATTCGCAAAAAACAAATTCATCCGCCTCACCTTTGTAATCAGGCCCTGCCAGGTTATTGCCACGCTGTGGCCAATCAGTGATATCCCTGAGCACAGGTTTTTGATCGAAGGTTACATAGTGAAGTGAGTCCAGCAATGATTTGTTTTGGTTGCTGCCAACTGTAGTGATCAGGTTTCCTTTCTTTGCCAATGACATCAAGGTCTTGGTCTTGAGAAGATCATAATATTTCCTGATCAATGCTGTGTTGCCGGTGTACATGTAATCGTTCCAGATGACCTGGTGCATTTGCAAATGCCATTCGGTGGGCCAGGTGGGATGCATCATCAGGTGATCAATGGTATTGCGGGCCACTTCATAGACCGAGTCAACTGCATAGTGAGATAGTTGATTGATCAGGGCATCTGCTTCATAGGGAATGCGCTCACGATCACCATCAATATAAAGACCGGTTACTGTAGTGGCTTTGATGGAATGTTTGCAGAGATCCCAGATCTGGTTCAACACCGTATCTGAACTCACAAATGAAGCAGCATTGTCGTTGAAACGGTAATGAAATATATCCCGTGTAGGGATCACGGTAAAATTTCCTGCATGTTCAATTTCAACGTAACGAAACGGTGTAACAAGACCCATCCATTCAGGCAACAAGATGGCATTGCCAGAAGTATTTTTCTTGTTGGGGACATTGGGGAAATAGAGAGTATCCGTATCCCCCTGGTTTTTGATATAGCTGAACTGAAAAAAACGGATGTTCACACCGGGTGGGGTCCTGTCAATTTTTCCCGATGCATCCAGCTTCTCACCCATGAAAACCTTGATCATGTCGCCGTTCTTCATGCTGGTGGTAACAAGTTTCAGCCTACCGAAATAAGTCTTGCCAAAATCATAGTGTGTTCCTGTTGATGCGTACTTTTTTTCTGCCTTTGGACGCTCCTGTATAGCAAGCAGTCCTTTTTGATAAACCTTTTCCTGCGCAATAGCAAAAACGGAAACAAAGAAAAATACGATTGAGATGGCAAAGCGAACAAATGCAATTCTATTCATGGATTTAAGGTACAAAAAAAGCCGCTTCCTTGCGGAAGCGGCTTCACTATACTTAAGACAGTAGGTTATTTAACATCCCAGAAAAGCTTCTGGTTCAAATTGTCTTTTGCACTTACTGCAGCATAGTTGGCCTTGTTGTAAATGGTTTCACTTACAGGATAAGACCACCTTACTGGAGGCTTGGTTTGTGCATTGGCAGCATCAGCCTGGAAAGACAAGGCCGGATCCAACCTTCTTACTTCAGCCCAAAGTTCGACTGGCTGAACAACATTCATGTGCAACCATTTTTGAGCAGCAATCAATGAAATCCTAGCAGCTGCAGTGGTAGCTTTATCAAAGCTAATACCATTGGCAGCAAGATAAGCAGTGATTTCAGCAGGAGTTACTGCAGTAACAGCTGGTGAAGTTGCATCTTTGCTGAGGGCGCGGATGGCAACATAATAAGCGATGGACTCCCTGATTCCTTTTTCATAGGCAGTCTTTGCAGCAGCTGTGTTACCAGCTTTTACATAAGCTTCTGCAGCCATGAATGAAACTTCAGCAGCATTCATCACTACACCAGGAAAATACTGGTTACGGCTGAGGGTTGTCCTGTTGTACATGGCCAGTTTACCACCAGCAATGGCAGGAGTCTGCACATCAGCGTTTGCCAATTGGTCAAGTCCTGTATATACACCAGCAGCACTAACACCTGGCTCAAATACATAACGCAACCTTGGGTCAACATTTGTCTTCATGTGGTCGATCATTGCCTTAGGAGCAACATTACCATTCCAATCTTCCAAACCAGTCCTGAAACCGTTTGAGTTGATAGAGGTATTCAAATCAAGAACATTGATTTGAACATTATCTGCATTGTCAGCAATGACAGGATAGCTGGTTGGATTGCCCAAGATAGCAGCAATTTCTGAAGTAGCCCTTGCACTGAAAGTGCTGTTATCAGACACCCTGGTAAGAAGCCTCAAGCGAAGTGAGTTACAATACTTCTTCCATTTCACAACATCTCCTTTGTTCACCAGGTCTTGGTTCTTGAAACCAACCAAGATACCAGGGTTCACATTGATGGTGTTCAATTCGTCAGCAGCAGCCTTCAAATCATCCAGCATTTTTGTGTACAATTTGTCTGCAGCATCGTATGCAGGCAATGAGGCCATATAATCGCCACCATTTGCACTCAACTTACCTGCTGCGGTGAAAGGAATATCACCATGAAGGTCAACTACCTTCTGTGTATGATCGTAGAGATAGATCATTGCAGCAAGCATGAATACTCGGTAGTTCTTCTGATCATCAGCAGAAAGTTTGCTGTTGATTTTTTCCAACTCCCTGTACTGTGCAAGGAAACTATAATAGTTGTTCCACCTGTCGGTGATGGCAGCAGCACCCGGTACATACTGGCTGGTGAAATTCACCCAACCCACTGCCTGGTTGTAGTACTGAAGCGTAGTCCTGAGCACAACGAAGTAGTTCCAGTAGGCAGGAAGTACGAACTCGCGGTTGGTTGCCATGAAACCGGCAAACTGCTTTTCTACAGTTGATTGTGAGATCTTGGAAGGATCTGTGTAGCTGGCTGCAAAATCCGCCTTCTTACAGGAAGCAAATCCTGCAACAGCGAAGATGGCCAGTATAAATAGTATTCTTTTCATATTGTTGTTTTATTCATTCGTGAATGAAAAATTAGAAACCTGCTCTGATCATTACACCATAAGTCCTTGAAGAAGGATTGGTACCAATGTTGTTAAGCGTTTGGAACCACCTTGAACCAGCAGTTGTTTGCTCAGCATCCATGTTCTTGATTGTCCTGTACAGATAGAACAGGTTACGACCAAATACAGAAAGCGAAATGTTCTTGGCGCCGATGGTCTTTGCAACAGATGTAGGCATCTTGTATGAAAGGGTCAACTCCCTGAACTTGATGTAAGAGTTCTTGTTGATGTACAACTCATAACGTGTGTTCGGGCTGTACTGAGGACCACCCCAGTTGTACACAGTCCAGAAGTAGTTGGAAGCAGAAGCAACATTGTCGTTCTTGTTACCAGCTGCATCAACACCAGGAAGGATTACACCATCTTGGTATACAGGCTGTCCTTGAGGACCAGTTGCTGCGTTTGTTGCAACACCTTTTTTGGCAACAGCATCATAGTAGTAGCTGATACCACCATGTTCCTTGTCCATCCACTGAAGGCTCTCCTCCAGCAATCCACGTCCTTGCATCCAGTAAAGACCAGTTGGCATAACGTGACCACCGAAACGGAAATCAATCATCGCATCCAATGTAAATCCTTTGTAGTTGATGGTATTGAACCAACCGCCAATTACTTTAGGCATTGCGTTACCATACTTCACCATTTTGTTGGCATCTACTTTGTAGAGACCATTTGGATCTACGATTTTTTCACCTTTGCTGTTTGTAGCAACAGGGTGTGCATAGAAATCACCCATTGGCTGACCAACAACTGATTTCAACTGTGCAGCGTTACCATCGTAGTCTGCGTGCAGCAATTCAGTCAAACCAGGAGCCAGGGCTTCCACCTTGTTCCAGTTTTGAGATGCATTGAGGCCAGTTTCCCAGGTAAGGTTCTTTGTCTTAACAGCAGTGAAGCTAACCATTGCCTCAAGACCAGAGTTACGGAGAGTACCGATGTTGGTCAAGATTGAAGTAGCTCCAGAAGTTGCTGGCAAAGTTTGACCAAGGATCTGGTCAACGATTTGTGCATTGTAGTAAGAAGCTTCAAATGTTACACGGTTGTTGAACATTTTTGACTCCAGACCGAATTCAAATTCTTTCTTTTGCTCAGGACGGATACCATCGTTACCAAAGCTGGATGGGATGGTGGTGAACAACACAGGTTGTGTTCCACCTTGGCTACCCAAAGTACCCTGGCCATATGCCACGTTTGCACGGTAAGCATCTGGATAGTTACCCACGATACCCCAAGAACCACGGATTTTACCATAGTTGATGAAAGAAGGCATCTTGAAGGCATCAGAGAAAATGAAGCTTGAGTTGATAGAAGGATAAACAAATGAATTGTTGTTGGGATTCATTGTTGAAGTCTTGTCCCTACGAACAGTTGCTTCAACAAAAAGATAATCCTTGTAGTTGGCATTGGCAGTTCCGATATAAGCATCTTTTACCAAAGAGAACCTTGATGATCCACTGTTTGCAACGTTAACAGAAGCAGCGAGGTCAAAAAGGTTTTCAGTGCTCAAACCACCGTTTGTTCCACGGCTGGTGTTGAACGCATTTTCTTTAGAAGCAGTATAACCACCCATTACATTCAACTGAAGATCATCATTGATATCCTTGGTATAGGTCATCAAAACGTCAGTGTAAAGGATAGAGCTGAATCCGGAGTTCATGCCAAAATATCCTGAGTTACCAAAAGCAAGTGGCCTTTCAGTCCTTTGCTTGGTTTCAGCAGTTGAAGCAGTGAAGTCTGTAGACAACCTTGTACGGAGTTTCAGGTCTTTAACGATCTGATAATTGTTGGTCATGCTCGCAATCACACGGTTTTCCTTTTCAACAAGGTTATGCGCTTTTACCCTCCACATGTAATCAGCGATATCACCCTTGAACCCACCATATCCACCATTGATGTTCTCATCTGGAGTGATGCTCTGGCCAGTAACTCCCGTTACAAAACGATAACCTTTGCTGGTCATCACTTTATCCTGGTACCAAGCACCATTGTCAAACCTACCGATCATACCGGTGAAGTTGTTGGTCATCCTATCGATAGAATAAGGACGGTTGGTGGTGGTTTGGTTGATATAGTTCACCATCAGGTCAGTAGAGAAATTCTTGGCAAGTTTGAAGCTAGTGTTCAAGTTGGCAAAATTCTTTACGTTCCTTGAACCAACACTGAGACCTTGGTTCTCCTGACGGGTGAGCGAAAACCTTACGTTGGCATTCTCTGTTGATTTAGTAACAGAAACGTTTACGTTAGAGTTGCTACCCTGCTGGAACAATGCGTCCAATGCATCTTCCTGTGCAGTATAAGGACGAACCTTTCCATCCCAAGAAGCGATATCTTTACCATCGAACTTAGGACCATAGTTGATAGAAGCGTTGGGAAGTGCCCGGGTCTCTTTTACACCATCGTTGTTCAAGTCAACCATGATGAAACCTTGTGCATCCTGACCAAGATTGGCAATATGCGTTGGGATCATACCGTAACCACGAACGTTCTGGTATTTAGGAGTGTAAGCAATATTGTCTACACTGTAGCTTGCATTGAAATCAACACCAAGTCCTTTCTTAGACCTTGCACCAGTCTTAGAGGTAATCAAAACAACACCATTCACCGCCTCAGAACCATAGAGTGCTGCCGCAGATGCCCCTTTCAGGATAGAGATGTTATCGATGTCTTCGGGCTGGATATCCAACAAACCGTTACCACGGATACGCTGATCTGACCAGTAATCGCCGTTGTTGGCTTCACCATTCCTGATGGGAATTCCATCCAATACGATCAACGGCTGGTTCTTACCAGTGATGGAGTTGATACCACGGATATTGATGTTTACAGCACTGGTAGCACCACCTGGGGTTGCACCGATACGAACACCAGGAGCCTTACCATACAATGCTGTTGCAAAGTTGGGGGTTCCTGCGTCAGTAAGCTGCTGTGAGCTGATGGTGCTCACGGCATAACCAAGCGCTTTTTGCTTTCTGCCGATACCGAGGGATGTAACTACCACCTCTTCAAGGGCATTGCTGCCTGACTCGAGGACGATGTTCACAGCTTTCTCAGCACCTACAGCGATTTCTTTGGAGGCAAATCCAACGAAAGACACAACCAATGTAGCTTTAGCGCCAACCTTGATTGAGAATGAACCGGCCTGATTGGTTACCACGCTGTTTTTGGTCCCCTTTTCTGTGACACTTGCACCAGCGAGTTCAACGCCTGCATTGTCTTTGATAACACCTGTAATCGTCCGCTTGTCCTGCGCCTGTAGCATAAAGCCACTGAACAGAAGCCCAAGTAGAACGACAACAAATTGTGTTTTTGCTCTCATGTTGTTCTAGTTTTGAGGTTTATAAAAAAATAGTTGAGTTGAGTTAATTCCAGATCCATTGTTACAAGACTGTATAACCATACTTTATGCTGCTTCTAACAATAAATTATTAATGAATTGTTAATAAGACGGCAATTTACGGGTGCATATTAATGCATCTTAGGCGAATTTAAACTGCGCAAACGTTTGCGCAAATAGAAAAAACATTTTTTGTTTAACAAACAAAATGTCTTTTCTAAACAAAACAAGATTGGCTACTACTGACATTAAAATATATCTAGATGTGTCTATCAACCCGCTCAATCGGGTCCTCCAATTATCCTTACTTTTGAGAGAGTGAGAGCATTCAATCATAAATACTTCAGCACATACATCTTGGTTCTTCTGACTGGATTGTTTGTTGCCTTGGTTTCAGGTATATCCATCCATCCGCTTGAACCTACCAGGGGTGAAAAACTGGCCAAGCAATACTGCGGCAGCTGTCATATTTTCCCATCCCCCTTCCTGTTGGACAAAAAAACCTGGAAAGAATCGGTATTGCCCAACATGGGTTGGAGACTGGGCATCAAAAAAGCAGGAAAAGACCCGTTTGACCAAATGAAGCCGGAGGAAGCCATTCTGGTGCAACAGCTGAACATTTACCCTGATTCAGCCCATTTATCCAAAGAAGACTGGCAGCTGATTGTTGATTATTATGTTCGAAACGCGCCAGAACAGCCGCTGATGATTGAAAATACCTTGCCAGAAAGCAAGGATTCCCTGCGGTTTCAGGCCAATCCTCTTTTCATTGGGGATCAGGATATTTCTGGGAGCCCCAAACTGACCAGAACAACCATGCTGAAATACGATTCCCTGGAATCCAAACTCTATGTCGGCAATGCACACAATGAAATCTATGTACTGGACAGCCTGTTCAAGCTGGACAATTACTGGGAGGTCGTGAATCCGCCCGTTGACATCCATTTTACGCCCAAACTTCCTCCATCATTGCTGACCATCGGATCAATTGCGCCTTCAGAAGAAAAAAAAGGGTTCATTTTCCCACTTGATTCAGTTGCCCTGAACAAACCCACGACACAATTGATAGCTGCACTGGCCAGGCCCGTTCAATTTGCCAAAGGCGATATCAATGGTGATGGTCAAGACGACCTGGTGGTGGCAGAATTTGGCAACCATACCGGAAAGCTCAGCTGGTTTGACGGGGGCGATCCGAAAAAGAAAAAAATCCTGAAATACCAGGCAGGGATCAGAAAGGTAGTCATACAGGACATGAACCGCGACAACCTGCCAGACCTGGTTGTGATGGGTGCACAAGCCTATGAAAGCATCATGCTTTTCATCAACAAGGGTGATGGTAATTTTGAAGACAAGATTGTTTTGCAGTTTCCTCCAGTATACGGATTGAGCCATTTTGAACTGGCTGATTTCAACAAGGATGGCTATTGGGACATCCTCATGACCAATGGCGACAACTGGGACCTTTCTGCCATCAGAAAAAGTTATCATGGTGTCAGGATTTTTTTGAATGACAGAAAAAACAATTTCAAGGAAGCCTTCTTCAATAC
>JACCDW011253076.1_pt1 | contig 18696 bp, 5 predicted proteins | sample 7449781 | NCBI WGS metagenome assembly JACCDW01 (sample SAMN15323449, study PRJNA562643) | freshwater metagenome | isolation source: river surface water | place: USA:Blue River Watershed | collected 2017-08-18
TCCAAGAAAAACAGGAAAAAGAAGCGCAGGAAAAGGTAATTGAATCTAAGGTTGAAGAATTACTTGTCAAAAAAATTCAAAATGTTACAAATAACATTACGAACAATGTAATCACCAAACAAGAACTCAGCATTATCAAACAAGAAATTGTTAGAGAGATTCTTAAGGTTGAAGAAAAGTACGAGAAAAAGATTCAAGCAATCAAACAAGAAACTCAACAAACAGTACAAAGTATGTTGAATCAATTCCTCAAGAGTTAAACTATGGCCACTTATAAAACAGATAGAGATAGAAATTATGGATTTGTTGGCAAATTCAAGTTTTCCTATACTGTGGCTTTGATAAGTGCACAGGCAGATTTTGGTTTAAGATTTGGAAATGCTCAAGTTTTGAGCGGAGCATATATTCAGTTTGACAAAGTACCTTCAGATCTTGAGATTAAGGGATTTACCGGAAAAGTTGTAATTGGAACTGGCGATCCTAATATTGGCAGGGAAGATTGGTTTAACGAAAATAGAGTGATAGCACCTGGATACAATTTACAAAATCTTGGCCCTGTTATTCCTTTATTTTATGATTTACAAAATAGTGTTGGAGAGCTTCAAGGCATCTTTATTTTAGATATTCAAAAAGATTTAGATATCAACGAAGATGGACTACTTCTCAAAGGACAAGGAGGGCAAGGTCAAAATTTTTATTACAGATATATAAGTGGTACTGTAGAAGGCTATGTTTTTGACGGGAATCCTCTTTCTGAATTTGTAGAAATCACTGAACATTACCCCTTAAGAGAAACAAGAGTACCAAATACTTGCAATACTACTAATCAAGTTTGGGTACCAGATGATTTGAATGAAAAAACAGTTAGGCAGTGGCCAAAGTACACAACTTTAAATTGGTTTGAATCTATAAACCCATACAAAAAATCAAGATTTGGTATATATGTTCAACATACAAAAAGTAATGGGCAAACTAGTACCTTTTCTAGAAACTTTGATTACGTAAGTTCAGGGAAAGTTCAATATCAAACAAGGAAGTTGGCTAATATTTGGCAATTAAGAGAGTTTGGATCTGGTCCTTCATTTTCGACTAGTGGTTATGTAAGAATTGGTGGTAATGTCGATTCAGCTGACTTTAAGATAGAACCGTTAGTAACACCCAATGGGCTAGTCACTGAAGATACCTGGGAACTAAGTTCAGACCCAGTATGGGCATCACTTGCAAATATAGATTTATTTCAGGAACCTACTAGAAAAGTAACTTTTGATTCACAAATATTCAATTGGGATAAGCCATACACTGATTACTTGAAAGGTTATATAATTGGTTTCAATAGCAAAGGGCTAAGAGAAAAAAAGAATTTTTCTTGTAGCAACAAAGACGTTGTGATACCTACTTTTAAGACAATTGAAACCCGAAGTGGAAAAATTTCTGATAGTCAAACATATGTTACATACGGAATAAATAAAATTTTTCTTTCATCTAATAATAAATCTTCAGGTGAATCAATAATTAAGTACGCTCCAAAAATAGACTTTAGTAATCAACAAAAATGGATTTTTGGTGCAATAGATAGAAGAACAGCACCAGAAGAATTTGATACTTTGCTCAGCCCAACAAAGTTTATGGATTATCCTGAGAAGTTTGTCAGACTTACTTGTGGATGTCAAGATATAAATGAAGAATCTCGTTTCAGAACTTTAGATTTTGATGAAGACTTTTTCGGTTGTGCTCCAATTCCCTTAAAAGGTTGGAAGTTCAATGCTATGACATTGAAACAAGATCAAACTTTCAGTATTCCTGGAGAAACTAACTTAAGATCTTTTACTGGTGACGCAAAAAATCCAAAATATTATGGTGACTTAAATATTTCAGGATTTAGATATTTAAGAATAAAAGCACGTTCAAAAAATAATGATAGTCAATCAGCAAATTTACAAATTTTTGAAATTGCCAAAGGTCCAAAACAAGATCAAAATTCAAGCACAGAAAATGAAAAATCTTTTCTTGTTAAAACTTCTTCAAATGTATTTACAACATCAATAATCGATCTTTGTAATCCAGACAATAAAATTGATTTTGTAGATAATCAAGACTCTCCTTATCCAAGACTTAACACATATACAACATCTGTTCCTACTGAATCTTACAATCTTGGATTTTTATCAGTGGAAAATAAACCAAAAGATGATTTCTTGATCACTAAACCAGCATTAGACAAAGAGTCTGACAACTGGATTACTGATGATATTAAGAAAAGTATAAGTCAATCAGGTTTTGTTTATATATCCAATGATCAAGATTCAACTATAGATTATTTTGAAGTAGACACAAAAAGATTTCCAAAAGCAGGTGTAGGAACAAACGTAATTTACGGAAGACCACGCATCATTAATGGCAAAATAAAACTTGCTAAATATTGGAATCCAGAAGATGCAGTCATAAGAAATGATTCAGGAGAAATCATAGGTACCGATCCTGATTACAGAAAAACACTATATCTCTACGTACCACAAAATGATTTAACCAAAGGTAAATCTATTTTTACATTATTGAATCAAAGTGAAGATAAAACTTTTCCAGACGAATTTGAAATTTTTGATTATGCTTACAATTTTCCTGATATTACTGATGTAGTTGCAAAAGTAACAACTAAATTTACAGATGGAAATAACACAATTTTCATTACAAATATTTCTGCATATGATAAGAATCAAGACTTACCATATGATGCAATTCAAGTTGAAAATGCTCAGGGAATAAGTAAAAAATATAAAATATTTGATTATGTAAATTCAGTTGATTTTAGTTCTGCATATTTCACTCTCCAGACGACTGGGCAATTTGATCAAAATCTAGTTTTTGATGTTAACTCAACAATAAAATTAACATTTTTCGATCAAACTACTGATGACACATTTAATTCAGTAGTAGTAAAATTTTCTAAAGTAGAGAGATATAATGGTGTCTTCAGAGCAACACTAGAATATGCAAAATATGACAAAAATAGCGAGCCTGATTATGATGGTATACCAATTAAGACTACAGATGGCAGAGACAATATATTTTCCAATAATGCCCCTGTTATTAGTGTAAATCCAGTTAGACTGAACGAATATACTTTTCCCAAAGATTCATTATTAAGAACAAGAATATCTCCAAATAATACCGGAGATGAAGTCACTGCTATAGACGATTATCCACAAGATGAAGTACAAAATGGCCCATACTACGGAATATCAAGAGTTACAAAAATCAATCTCGAAAATCCTCTAATGGAATTGGGAGATATAGAACTTGTTAGACAAAATTCTCTTGCTAATTTTGTAATTGCTGGAAATCAAAATACTTTTGAAGAAAAAACAAAATTCAGAGTTGCCGAAAATGCAAATACTTCAGGTATCCCAACAGAAACTCAATACTATACAAGAAGATTTTGGCAGCAAAACACTGATGGTAGAGATGAAGAAGAAGGAGATATTTCTTGGCAATTTACTTCAACTCCTAGTATTAGTTATTGGTTACTTTTTCCCAAAACAATTTCCGATCTATGTGATGATATAAACAAAGTAGATTATTATGTTGCACCTCGATGGTTAAATCCTAACAACCCTTACTCTGCAATAATAAGACATCCAGGTTGGGTTGCTGAAAAAGTTAATAAAACATTTCCTACAGATCCGGTCACTGGTGAAAGAATATATGGAAATCTTCTTGATCCAGATTATTTAAATTCAGACTCTGGATATGCATCTTGGTTATATGGTGGCGGAGTTTTAGCTTTACCTAGTGGAGAAAATAAAGGAAGCGGGACTGCATATACCACTGCAATTGATATCAATTTTAATAACTTAAAGAATATTCTTGCACAAACTGTTTTTCATAGAATAAACGCAGACTTTCCACCTGGTAAACCTGATTTATTTGGAAATTCTTCTCTGAGAAATGAAGACGGTTCTGTGCAAGAATCTACTTTACATTTACGTGGAGGTATGATTGCAAGAGGCCCTGGGCACGGATTGATTCTTCCGCCACAAAAAAGCACAGCAGATAATTTACGAAAAGCAAATCTAATCGAATTCCCTTCCGGTGAAAATAGAGGTTCTTCTGAGTCTGATGTCAAGGGATATTATGAAACTGATACACCTTATGGAAAAAATAAAATTGAGCATTTTATTCAACTAGAGAAGTCTCAAAGTTTTACTGATCCTGCCAGATTTAAGAGCACAAACAGAAAGATGGCTCAAGCAAAAAGAGAAAGAGCTGCATTTAAGGGTGGTAAATCATTTGCAACTGATGTAACTGCTTGTGAATCTGGATTTGAAAATTCCTTAGTCATTGGATACACAGTACCGTCAACAAAAGAAGGTAATGTGCAATACACTTCAATAATTCAGTTGGATTCATTCTATAGTAATGTTTTCGAAAATTATTGTGTAGGCTATCCAGATACCAATGCCGGAAATGGAATTTCTCTTCAAGGAAAATATCCATTTCTTTTATCTTCTGAATTATTATTTAATAATAGACAAGTTCATACATTTTTATTTACTGAAAAATCTGAAGTTGAAAAATCATTATCTACAAACAATTATGTCTCACTAATTGCCTCAAATACTGATATGAGAAATAAAGACTCTTGGTTCCCATTTGTTTATGGAGAATCAAAGAGTGACGCTAATTTTTCAACTGAGTCTAAAGCATTTGCTAAAACAAAACTTAATTCTTATAGTGTTAGCGAAGATAGTCCATTGCTTGCTAATGTAGGATACGCAGATGACGGAGCAATAATTTTCAGAACAATACCACTAAATACAACAGGGCCATCTACACCACTTAACGATAAGAATTTATTTATAGGTGGCAGAGCGCCAACTTTTATAAATGAGTTTAGACTTTTAGACACCATCATAACTGACGGTAGTCCTGCTGCAGAAATACACCCTACTGTCTCAGTGCTATCATCGCAAGAATACTATGTTTCATATGTATTGAAAGAAAATACAAGAACTATCTATGGAAAGTTTATTTCAAATTTTGTTCCATCAGAAAAATTCGAAGTTATAAATATCGATACTTTAGCTGGACAAAAACTTTCTGCCGATAGTGATATTTTTGGACTAACTTCATCATATGATAAAAAACTTGAAGTGCAAAGAAATGTTTTTTATTGTAATGGATTACTTTTATATTTTGAAAACCCAGTTTCTTCAAGTCCTAACGGTTCATCAAGAATACCTAAATTACATTTAGTTGCAGGGAATTTAAATTCGGATTTTGCTACAAATTTAATTCAAAGAAATAATTTAATCACTTATTATGATTCAAATTCAGAATTAAACGAAGCAGTAATAAAACATAAGCCCGCTATTGTTTCTTGTAAGAATGAAGCATACAAATCAAGTGTGTGTGTTGTTTATGATACTGGAAAGTGTAAGTTAAGAGCAGTATTATTTAATCCATTTGAAACTACTTTCAATTCTTCATCAGGAACAGCAAGTACATTTAGAGATTTTGACATTGAATGTATTTCATCTGTAGATGATACAACTAATGTTAATTCCAGAAAACCACAAGCTCAATTTAGCGCAAGTCCTTTAAGTGGGATAACAGATCTCAATGTCACTTTTATTGACGAATCATTTGATTTTACGGGAAGTGAATTAACTTACGAATGGGATTTTGGTGATGGCACAACATCTTTAGAAAAAAATCCAAACCACGTTTTTGTAAACTCAACAAATGCTGACAAAGTATTCACAGTAAGTTTAATTGTTACAAATAGCGCTAATGTTAAATCAGATCCATTCACTGTAAAAATTACAGTTTTTCCAAAAGTAACTGACTTAAAACCAACTGCTAGATTTACTGCTTCTCCAACAACAGGCCCAGCAACGCTAAGCGTAAATTTTGTAAACTTATCCAAACCAGTAAATGACGGATCATTAATATCATTTTACTCTTGGGATTTTTACGGTGACGGAAACATCACGACTTTATTTGATAATCAAGATATCAGAGTTGATTACACTATCCCCGGTACATATAAACCAACACTTATTGTTGAAGATAATTTATCCAGAAAAAGTGATAAATTCATTGGGTCAGACATCGTTGTCTCAGATAAGCCAAAAGCAGATTTTAGCTGGAAACAAACTTCATTTGGACCAGTATTTGGAGTTACTTTTACTGACTTATCTACCCCATCAAATACTTTGAAATCTTGGTCTTGGGATTTTGGAGACAATCAAACATCAAATTCTCAGAATCCATTGCACTTTTATAATTTGCCTGGAAAATATACTGTTAAGTTAGTAGTCACTAATAATTCAAATCAAACAGACACAATAAGTTATGATGTTTTAGTAACTGGTCAAGGCAATAATTCTCCAGTAGCAAATTTTAATTACAATCAAACAGACAGAACTTTTATTGTAAATTTCTTCGACACATCTATAGACAGTGATGGGAGTATAGTTTCCTGGAAATGGTTCTTTGACTTAAACGACTTAACTAAAACTTCAAGCATTCAAAACCCAAGCTTTACTTATCTAACAAGCGGGACATATAATGTCAAATTAGAAGTTACAGATAACTCTGGTAATATTGCATTTGTAATTAAAGCAGTAACAATTAGTCCAGTAATCAACCAGCCCCCTATTATCAGTTTTGTCTCTGAAGTTCAAACTAGTTTTAATCCTATAATTATAAAATTTACAGAGAGTTCATCTGATCCTGATGGATTTATTGAAAAATGGGACTGGAACTTTGGAGATGGTTCTGAAATATTTAGTACGTCTTCTTCTGCAAGCAAAAATCCATCGCATCAGTATGAAAATCCAGGAGTTTATGATGTTACATTGACTGTAACAGATAATGGATTAGCTGATGGTTCAAGTAAAAAAACAGCTCAAAAAACAATACAAATAGAGGTTTTTGGCCCTCCAGCTAATAAACCACCATTAGCCTCTTTTGTTTTCGACAATAACAATAATTTTGCTCCATTGCAAGTAAACTTTACTGACACTTCAATCGACCCTGATGGATTCATAGTAAAGTGGCTTTGGGAATTTGAAACTAATGTATCAAGAGAATTCAATGCGCAAACTTACCAAAAGACTGTTGGTTATACTTTTGTAAAATCAGGCACATACACAGTCAAGCTTACTGTTACTGATAATAATGGACTCACAAGTACTACAACAAATGATATAGTGGTCATTAATACGCCACCAGTATCAGCGTTCACTATATCTCCAAACCCCATAAATTCAAAAGAGACCACAACACTTAATGGTACTTCTTCTAGTGATCCTGATGGTCAAATAGTAAGTTACAATTGGAATTTTGGTGACACAAATATTTTATCAAACGGTCCATCTGTAATTAATAGAGTATACAACAGGCCGGGAATATACAACATTATATTAGAAGTTATTGATAACCAAGGTGCTAAGAGTACAAGCCAAAATACCTTGACAGTAAGAAATCGCAAGCCTAAATCAGTTATAACTTACACATCACTCAGCGTTAAAGCTCCAGGCTCATTGACTTTTTCAGGCTCAAATTCATTCGACGAAGACGGAAATATTGTTTCTTATGCTTGGACAGTCAGTAATGGTTTAACATCATCTTTAGTAAATCCATCATTCCAATTTACAACAGAAGGAGTCTATACTGTAACTTTAAAAGTAACAGATGACTTTGGTGACACAGATACCTCGCAAGTATTAGTAAATGTTTCTCCAGCTGACAATATTATCCCAACAGCTATATTAAAAGTTGATAAAAATTCTGGAGTCATTAATGACAATTTCGTTTTTGATGTTTTTGAATCTTATGACACTGATGGATTCATAAAATTATATCAATTAGATTTTGGGGATGGAGTATCAACATCATTTGTTAACCCAGCTTTGGTTTCGCATATATATATTAAAACTGGAATTTTTAACGCCAAATTAATCGTTACTGACAATAGAGATGGCATAAGTCTTGAAAGCACACAAACAATAACAATAGTAAATCAGCCACCAGTTGCAGATTTTTCTTTCAATCCTGTAAATCCACAAACATTACAAACAGTTAATTTTATTGATTCATCCACTGATCCGGAAAATGATTTGAAAACTTGGGAATGGAATTTTGGAGATGAAAGCAGTTTTGTAACTTCTGATATAACTCAAAAATCTCCACAGCACCAGTACCTGGTGGGCAATAAAACTTACACAGTTACATTAACAGTTTATGATAAATTTAATTTATCAAGCTCTATATCTAAAGATATTTTCGTAACAAATAGAATACCTGTTGCAGTTATTTCTACAAGTCCATTAGATGTAAATAAAGTTATTACCGGAAGCGCTCCTTTAACAGTTGTGTTTGATTCGTTATCTTATGATTTAGATGGACAAGTTACAGATTATGAGTGGACTATAACTGGATTAGTAAACACACCAATCACTACAAAATCTTTCACTTATACCTTCAATACGCCCAGATTTGTTCCATATACAGTTTCTCATAGAGTTAAGGATAACGATGGTTTTTTGAGCAATTTTGCAACTGTTGCTGTTAAAATCAACCCTCCCAATGAACCTCCAGTCGCTCGTATTACAGCCAACCCTGTATCAAATACAAGTTTCGCTCCAGTAGATGTAACCTTTTCTGGAGCAGGCAGCTATGACCCTGACAATATAGACGGACCATTAGCTTACTATTGGGATTTTGGGAATGGGCAGACTTCATTTGAACAAGTGGCTGTGACAAGATACACTCAGCCTGGAACTTATAATGTTTCATTAAAAGTTATAGACAATCAGGATGGTTCTAATACTGCATTTTTGTCCTACATTGTTAGAAACAATAAGCCGATTGCAGTTTTAAATACAGTACCGTCTGATGTAACTCAGGTAGAGATAAATACCTCAGTAGCCTTTACTTCAAATGGAAGTAATGATCCTGACACAAATCAATTTGTAAATGGATATAAATGGTTAGTTGATGGAGTTAATTTAAATCTTAGTACTCCTGATATATCTCATGTCTTTACAAGTGTTGGTAATCATACTGTAACATTAAGCGTTTTCGATAATTTTGGTTTAGAGAGCGACCCAGTAAGTAAAACTATATTTGTTGTCAGGACTCCTCCACCTCCACCACCAAATAAAAATCCAATTGCAATTATTACTAATGAGCCTGGAGTTACTGGAAATATAGAACTTAAGTTAGGCGACAGTTTTATTTTCGATGGAACTCAGTCATATGATCCCGAAGATGGCTCTAATGTAACATTTGAATGGTATATAGATGGAGTTTTGGTTGGCACATCTTCGCAATTATCTTACACATTCAACACTGTGGGATTGTTTACTATTTCATTAGTTGTTGCAGACACTCAAAGCTTAAAATCTTCAGCATCAACAAACTTAGGGAGAAGATTGAGCGTACCAGTAAATGTTTCTCCAATACCTAAAGCAGATGCAAATAAGTTGTTTACTACTGGACAGGCAATAAATGGAGCAATAGTAAGTGGTAATTATGAACCCAATAGATACGGTTACGAGTTAGTAGATAATACTAAAAAGTATGTTCTAATCGAAGCAGGACTAAAACATTCATTCTTTGTTGATGATCTTGGAATACTTTATGGAAGTGGAGATAATACTTATGGTCAACTAGGCTTACTAAGTAACATAAGTAAAGTAAATGTCTTGACAAAAATACCATTAAATTCAAAGTTCAAGATAGTCAAAGTATCAGCAGGAGACAGAACTTCAGCAATTATTGTTGAAGACTCTACACTGAATAAAAAAGTTTTACTAGTCTGTGGAGACAACAGTTTAGGAACTTTTGGACAAGCATTGCCAAGAAATATCATATATGGATTTCAATCAATTTTAGAAAGAAATTTATCTAACAGTCCTCTCAATTTTTCTAACAATGATGGACTTTTAGATGTTTCAACTTGTCAACACATTACTGCTTTCGCTGATAATAAAAAAGTATGGGTTGCTGGAAAACACAATTATTCTTCAACTGGATTTGTAAATGAAATTGGATTTATTGGTATTGATGTTCGACAAAATCCTGATTTATTTTTAACAACTCCTATGATGCCGTTTAAAATAGAAGTAGGATTTTTTGATCCAACTAGCCCTAACGACTTTGTAGGATATGTTACTGGCATTGCATTCGATCCCGACAATCAAATTGTTTGGTTTGCTGGAAAAACAAATTTGAGAGGCTGGGGATATGCTTATGATATTTCTACATATGAGAACAGGATTGGAGTATTGCTGGCTGACACTGACCCTTATTTCAACAGAGCAATATACTTCTATGGATTTACAAGCACAAATGAAATTCCAGCATTCCTGATAAGTCCTGGAACAGCAGCAGAAAGTCAAAACTTTTTACCAGGCGATCCTCAGGCAGAAACTTTTCAAAAAGTATCAGTCGGCAATTTTGGTTATTTAGCTTTGTCAGAAAATAATTATTGGCCTTGGGGCGATAACTCAAATGGCGAGCTTGGTTTTGCAATAAATTACAAAGACACTCTTTCTGAAAACGCAAAGAATGGAAGATTTCCCGGTGATATATCTTCTGTTACTGATATAGTCAATCCAACTGACATATCTGCTGGAGGATTTCATTCATTGTTAATTGCCTCATCAGCTAAACCATCAACTAATACATTTACATTTATCAGAACAGGTGGATATCCAAATCCTGAGGTTCTTACAGCATATCCAACTGAACAGGGACCACAATAAAGGATAATACAGTATTTAGTATTTTATAATTAAGTAATATGAATCTCATTCCAGATCCAAGACAATTAGTCTCTTCCGTAAAGCTTTCAGTGATGAACGCTCCTGATAGTGGTTTTTTCACGGGTGAATACACTGCTACTACACAAACTAAAAGTTTGGATAATTTGAATGTTTTAAACTATGATTTTGAATCTAGTATTCCTTTACCAGATGGAACTTCTGAACCAAAGTATAGCAACAGATTGCAAATATTAAGTAGCTTGCAAAATTCAAGAATACCAGAAGTAAATACAGCAGTAAGCGCTTCATCTTGTACTTTTGCATTTGGGGGCATTGTTCCTAATGAAACACATCCAAACTTCAATAAGTTAAAAGGACCAGCATATCCTGTAAATTTTGTTGACGATCCTTCGACTAGTGCTATAAACAGAGCTGCTTCAATAACTCCTAACTCAAGTTTGCACGTACCTAAGATTCCATTTACTGGTTCTGGAAATGTATTAACTACTTACAATATTTGGAACGTTATTAATTCTCAATCTACAGATGCAATAAAATTTATAGGTCCAAAAGTTACTGGAAATGCTACTGGCACTTTAAAAACTATCAATGACCCCAATGGTGGAGCTTCGGTAGAGATAAGTTCTATTGATAAAGTTACTACAGTTGAAAGAATATTTGCTACATCTTTTGATGCTGTTTATCAAGATGGAGCAGAAGTTCATAATCCAGATGGCACAAGAGAAGCTATCAAAGCAAGAGGAACAAATGGAGGCAACGGTTTTCATTTAAATTTCTCTGCTAGTAATATGGAAACGGATACTTCTTTAGTGACCGTATATTTAGAACCAGTCACACGAGATGATAGATACATTAATAGGTTTGCTATAGATTTCAGACTAAACAAAAGACCAGTGATAAAAATATACAATCCTGCTCAAGGAATATATCAAGTGCAATCTGACATTATTGCGCCTGTATTTGATAAGAATACAATGAATTCTTATGATATTTTTGTTCACTTTGTTGGTCCTTGTGTAATGTTTGGTTTTAGTCCAGATATTTCTAGATGGAATACTATAGTGCCATCTGTCAATGAAGTTTTCTGTCCAGCAGATACAAAGATATTTATTCAATCCTCAAATGTCAATCTAAGATTTAGATATTCAGCAATCATATTTAACAATTTCAATAACAATCAAGTTAATAATAAAAAAAATCATATTATTGCTCAGTTTGTTTGTCCAGAAAAACTTGCTACTAATCCTGAATTGATGAGTTTTATTTATGATCAATTTGAAAAAGCCTCATATAGGATCAATGATTTTCCGGGAAGTACTGGGTTCAATGATGATACAAACCCTTTGAATAAAAACATTTCTTACTTTGCTGACTTAAGAATTCCTAAAGGACAAAAACAATATACATATCAATTTCTTTATGCAAATCAAAGAAATTTAAAAGAGACAAAATCAAAAAGATACAATTTTGTTTTTAAGCTAATCTATAATACAACTATAGAAGGCCCTGCTTATATGCAGGTAGAAATGCCTCACCCTGGTATTTTAGGCAAAAAATTTGGCTTTGATTTGATAGGCAATGAAAAAGATGGCTATAGATTTAAAAATCCATTAGTCGAGAATCTTCTTATTCCTGTAGCAGACGTAACTGAATTTTTAGAGTCTTGGACAGTCAATTGTTCACACGATGGTTCAAATATGTCAATTCTTAGGAAAAGTGCGACTATTATTCTAAAGAATTTAGACACTACAAATAAAGGCTTTAAAGTTATCAATGCAATTGAAAATAATTTGATATGTATAACTTTGGATGCCGGTTACTTGAATGGAGTTTTATATCCCTATTTTCAGGGATTTATAACAAACGTATCTTACAACAGAACAGGTTCAAGCAGCACATTTACTCTTCAATGTGTTGACGTACTATCATATACTTTAGAAAATATATATTTTGAAAAAAGTATGATGATTGCTGGTATGACGCACGATCTTGCCATAGACAGTATTATGGCAGCGAGTGGATTCTGGTCTTATTACTATAGGGACAATGCTCAAATAACTGGTATGAATTTAAGGCTTAATACTCAGTCCGTTAATAATCAAGATTTAATTAAGCTTACACCAGTTGATAAGATTTTAGGAAAATTGCAGCTCATAATAGAAAGATTAAACGTCCCTGGAGCGTTACCTACTTTTAGATGGGCAGAAAATTTTGGATTTGTTTTGGCAGGTCGTTACAGAGAAGAAGCAATAGATAATGACTTGAAATTTACAGGTATCACTGACGGTAAAGTTATTGATGTGCCTGAAAACGCACTTGTTCTTCAAAATGCACCATTAGCGGATCCAGGTTGGCATGGACTACTTACAAACTCATATACTATTAATACAGATATGAGGACTTTAGCTGCGGGAGTTAAAGCTTTTGCATCTTCTATAACTGGTTTTTTGGCTGATGAAAGGATTAATGACACTTTTTATCCTGCTGATCCAAGAGATTATAATAATGGGCTTACCTTACTTGATAAACTCTCTATAAAGAAAGATTTTATTAGTCCAGACAATCCATTTTCAAAACCATACATAGGTTTTAGAAAATACATTGTCTCTTCTCTTCAAAGAAATTCTATTCCAGATCAAAAAACACTTGAAAATATTACAGATCAAATTGAAAAGATTATTTCAACACCTGTAAGTAAAATTTCATTTAATTGTTATGTAACAAAGCCTCTAAAGTTTCATGGCACTTTTGTTATAGGCGTTTTTGGTAAAACTGTTGATTACACTGATAAATATATTTATGATTCAATTTCTTATCGATTAGATAAAAAAAATAACGTTATTACAGCAGATGTCGAAGGAATTAACATACCATTTTTAATAAAGGATATAAAGTAGATGCCTCTTTTTAATTCACTTTCATTTGTAATTTCACAACAATTTCAAGCTAAAAGTATTGTAGAAGACAACAATATTACATTAAGAAGCCCCGTTGCTCAACAAATGCAAGTTGTTAATACTTCTAAATCTGATGTGATTCAAACAGAAGATGTGTTGAGATGGGGATATTCTAACTGGGGTTTACAAAAAGTAACTGCAGAGTATAAGCCAAGAGAAACTCGATAATGGGAAATACGCCTATATATGGGTTTGGATTCATCGAACCAAACCAAGACCTTTCTGAAAATATTGATTTAGATGAATTAAGATTCAAATCAATTGAAAATCAGATGTTCAATCTGTACTCCATTTTTAAAAATGGAATTATTGAAACTGATCCAAACACTCCTTCTTGGCGTATTCAGACATATGCAAATGATTTGAAGCTAACAAAAATTTTAGTTACTAGTGGAGAAGGCTTCGTTTCATACAAAGCAGCAAGAACAACATCTTCAAAAGATGTTAGCTTACCTAACATACCTTCTGATTTAAATGTATCTAGAGTTTTTGTTTATGCTTATGAAAATGAACAAACAGCAATTACAGGTGATGTAAATTTTGTAGCATCACTAAGTCAAATAAATGATAGCGTTAATTATATTTCTTTAGGATTTTTGGATATAAATGTTAATACTGCATCTGTATCTGTAGACGAATCAACAAGACAAGATATTACTTTATTTTCTTCATTGTCTTATGTAGTAAGAAATCATAAGCATATTGGTGGAACAGGTAATCCAGCCCCAATAGATTTGTCACAAGAAGTTCAAAATCAGATCACTTCTGAAAACATCACTAATATTGATGCATCCAAAATTACTACTGGCACATTAGACTCTGCTAGATTGCCTGATATAAGTCATAATAACCTTACACAAAAAGGCAACCTTACTCACGAACAACTTGAATCTTTATTGATAGATTTATCAAACAATGATACTACTAATACACTATCGGAATTATCAATAGCTAACAGACTTCAGATGTTAGTTGCTTTGAAGAAACAAAGCGGTTCTGGTTTTTCTCACGTAGACGCAACTCAAATAAATACATTAGTTTATGTTCCTGGTATATATCCTAACAATTCTGGCAATTCATCAACTGGAACAAGCTCTGGATTTGCAATAACTTCAGGAGTACCTAGTAAATATTCTTTAGCAACAGTTTACAATGACGCTCCTTATTCATCAGGCAATGCTATAAGCAACAGTGTATCTACAAGTACATTTGTGTCTGATAAATCTTATGTAACACTGACAGAATTAAATCAAGCAAAGAACATTGCTTCTTCAGTTGGTTCTACTTTATATAGCTATTACAATAATATTTCTATTAGTGGTTCTGCAACAACTGGCAGCTTTACCATTGATACTCCAATTAATTACAGAACCTTAGCAATTCCATCAGCAAGCATATTTAGTACATCAGATAACTGGAATTCTGGTTTGGTATTTACAAATTCATATTCTTCAAATAAATTAAAAGTTGATACTGGGCTTTATGCTTATAAGCTTTTTGATACTCCAATATCTATGGAATATAACTCAAAAATTGGGATTGGATTTTCTGCTGGGCTTGGAGAAACGGGTGCTGCATTGGGCAAGATATATATGTATCTTGTTGTCGGAACAGGAGCATCAGATCCAAATCTGACATCTGATCAAAAAGTTGAGTTTGCTCCTAATACTGGAACAGCAACTACAGCTATATATATTTCACCAGTCACTAATAAAAAAATATTTGATGATGTAGTTTACGGGACTACAGGCTCTACAGCTACATATCAAAGTTTTAGTTTGGCTGATTTTGGTGATAGCTCTCTTACAAAATCAGTTTTAGGATACGGATTTTATTTTGCGACAGATCAAGGTTGGAGCTCTGATAAACAAATAAAGTTTGAATTGCTAACTCCTACAGAATCATCCATAAATCCTGATAATACATTAGATGATTTAGTTGAATCAAGACGTGCTGCTCTAGGAACAACTTCTTCATTGTTTACTTGGAATGATACATATACATATAAAAATGCAAACTTTTTATTAAGATTTGATTCTGGAGATGTAAATACTCAATACAATCAGGTTCAATACGAAGTTGACTTGCCTGTAGGGACTAAGTACACAATTAAGTCCAGGACAAACATAAGTTCTGAAGTTTTTTACAATGTAAAAACTGTAAGTGAAACTGATGTTATTATAGCTACTCCAAATTCAAATAGTAATACTGGAAGATATTTTGATTTATTATTCTCATTATATTCAAATGAAACTCAAAACTTAAGCCCTAATTTTTCAAATATAAAAGTCAACTATTCTGCAGTTGGTACAGGACTGTCAAGAATATATGATAGAAATTTGACCGACAATTCTATAAACAAGTTTGGTTGGATTTCTGATGCATACTCAACAAAAAATATCGGATACGGAACAACAAATCCAGATTCAACAAACTATTTGTCAATTTACGATACATCCAAGGTTGGAAATTGGGTGTACTTAAGAAACAACACATTGATTTCAGCTACAAGTACAAAAGTTGAAACTACCGTAGAAGATGGAGTTGACAATTCAACCTTATCTGCTTATTTATCGCCTAAACAAATTTTCAATAAATCAACAAGCTATGGATTTGATACCCCTAAAGATTATCAGGCTTTAGATAATGGGGGAAATATTATCTGTGATACTTTGAATGACAGAATTGTAATAACCGATATAAATGGTAATTTCACAAAAGTAATTCAGGGCAACATAAGATTAAGATTGCAGTCAAGAGATTTTGTTGCATTATCAGCTACTTTCAATCCTACGACAAGAAAAATATTTATTGCATTCTCTCAAAATATTTCGTTTGTTGATTTAACTAAGATTTTTATTATCTATGATAATGTTACCGTGAGAGCTGATGACACAAGGATTACAGGAGAATACTTAGATCCTATTTTAGACAACAGTGCTACATATGTGTTGTCTATTTCAAGTACCGTAGAAGGCAGAGCACTATCAACCGCTTTATCAAATGCTAATGATGTGAAAATTAGATTAGATAAAGGTTGCTTTACAAATTCAGGCACATCTATAAACAGTGCAGATGTTTTGAGTGCTACATTACCAGAGTCCACAACTTCTTCGACTAATAGGACTCAGCAATTTTTCTCTGGCATTTCTACATCACTCACTGGAACAGTTACTACAGCTATAGGCTTATCTAGTACTTCATTGTCAGTAAGTTCAATCACTGATTACAATGGTGATGGAAATATTTCATTAACAAAAATGTATGGGCCAAATAATCAAGAAGATGATATTCAACTCAATTTACTCAAAGGCCCAATCTATTTTGCTAATATTTACAATCCAGTTTCTGTCCAATATCTGGAAGACAAAGAACATATAATAGTTGCTCAGCCTCATTCTAATTCAGTTTTATCTTACACCAATAATGATAACTTGGATTTGAACTGGACAATAACTTCTGATATTGTTAAGTTTTATGACAATAAAGTTGGTTCAGCTTATCAGATGAACAATGGGAAAATTTTGCTAGGAAGTCCTGCAGTTGATTCTAACGATACTGGTAAAGTTCAAATATACAACATAACAAATGGTTTTATTGAAACAAAGCTAACTTTCAATAATGATGTAGTCAAAGTTTTACCAGGCCCTGCTACAGATTATTCCAATTTTTATGTCTTAACAGATGATGTTGTAAATTTTGGAGCAAATTCTAGACTTCATTTAGTAAATACATCTGGAACAATATTGTCAACCTGGGGTGATAATAACGAATTGTTTCACCCCAAAGGCCTTAGAATAACTGGTAATAACACTATACTAGTTTCGGAATAAAAATGAATATTAATAATTTAAATAAGTCAAAAATAGAATTTTCAGATAATGAGAATATTTTTTCATTAGACTTCTTTTCTGTGCCTAAAGAAAGTAATTTAGAATTCAATACACAATCCGCAAGCATAAAATTGTTGAAAGAGACCGAATTGCTTGTAGCTTGTGATGAAAACAAAATTTCATTTGATGTTTATAAAAAAGTAAAATATTTGCAATTTATTACTTTTTCATTATTTACCGATACAATTTTTGAGGTAAATGAAAATAATATTAAATTCATTGCTGGAGACACTGAATATGTTTTGGATTTTGGTCAAACTAAATTTAGCTTAGATTCTTCCAATGCAGTCATAGTAGCCCTTTCAGAAAGCTTCCATAATATAAAGATAATAAAGGCTGCAGATTACCAAAACATTGTCAAATCTCAAAATTTTGAAGTCTTCACAATTTCAAATCCTTTTTTAATTGATGAGACTTCAAAAATGCCAGAATTTTCCATAGGTATTTTTGACGATGCGTCTTTTATTGTATCTAGACCAATAAGGCAAGGAAATCCTGTTATTTCAACAGTTCCATCAGTTATCAATGATAACTCAACAGCTGACGAAGTTGATTACTATAACAAGGGATTAGGCCCAATATCTAAGACGATCCATTTCAAGATAGTCTGCAATCAAATATTAGAGAGTGCATTGTCATCCGGGGATTTGTCAACAAATTTGCAGTTGAAAGTTTATCTTCCAAATGGATTAGATACTGTCAAAACAGCAACTTATGAAAATATGTATTTTGTTTCAAAAGATACAACTAATAACATCTCTGTATACTCTGCATCTTACACATTCTACAAGCAAGGGTCACATAACAACATAGATTACGTTGATGGGTTTATGTACTTTGATGTTCATTGTCCATTAACTGTACAAAAATCATTACCTTTCCAGTTTGATTTTTCAATATAATAGGTTATAAGACTACTGGAAAAGAATATTTTAAGTAATCTCTGACAGTGGTGGATCAAGGTGCCATATAACGTATCAGTAATTTTACCTGACAATTTATCAAGCGGATATTTACAATCTGAATTCATTAATTCTGGTCAAACTTACA
>JACCDW010289807.1_pt1 | contig 18688 bp, 21 predicted proteins | sample 7449781 | NCBI WGS metagenome assembly JACCDW01 (sample SAMN15323449, study PRJNA562643) | freshwater metagenome | isolation source: river surface water | place: USA:Blue River Watershed | collected 2017-08-18
AGGTCGGCGATGGCGAGCGCATCGCGGGCGCGGGAAGAGAGGTCGCCCAGATTGCCGATAGGGGTGCCGATAACGATCAGGCGACCGGAATTCACGGATGTTAGATTAAGATGAATACGAAGATTAAGTAAGTGGGAATGTTGAGTGAGGCTGGATCAGCGCGGAGCGGATTTAAAATTCAACTTACGGTAGACTCACAAAACTACAGATGCTGCCGCGCTTGGACTCGAACCAAGAACACCCACATCCAGAGTGTGGTGTGCTACCAATTGCACCACGCGGCAATCGTTCAAACCATACCGGCAGCCGGCCTTTGGATCAAGGACGGGTCCTTTGGCCCCCTCAGACTTTCCCCCGCCCATCCGTATTTCCGCGTCCCGCGGGGATGGTTTCCGCTCGCATAGTGGGATTCACGCTTACGATTACGTTTACGCGGGTTTTGACTGGTGGAGTTCGACGGTGCGAGTGGGGAAGGCGAAGTGGAAGCCGGCTTGGTCGCATGCCTCCCGCACCACCAGGTGGGCGGCGGTGGTGTCCCGCATGAATTCGTTTCCGTCGCGGTAAGGGGTGCGCAGGGTGAAGCGGATCTTTTGGGCGCTTTCGCCAAACTCGAGAAAACGGCCGACCGGTTCGCTGCCGGGAAATTTCTTCTCGAGGGAGGCGCAGACGACCCGGATGGCCTCTTCCAGCTTCGGCCGCGCGTAGTCATAGAGGAGGCCGACCTCGACCGAAAGAAGGGAGAGCCCTTCATTGGAGGTGAGGCGGCGGACGGGATAGTTCACGAGTTGGGTGTTGGGAATGGTCAAGAGCTCCCCGGACAGGGCCTCCAGGCGGATGCTGCGCAGGCCGCGCTCCCGGACAAACCCGTCGTATTTCTCAAAGGCGATGCGGTCGCCCGTACGGAAAATGCGGTCGGCCAGAATGGCAAAATAGCCCAGCACATTGGCGAGGGTCTCCTTGGAAGCCAGCGCGAAGGCTCCGCCAAGAAAACCGGCCGCGGTAATCAGGCCGAGCACCCGTACCCCGAGGTTGTCGAGAATGATGACCGCAGCGACAAACAGGACCACACCCCGGAAAATCCGGGTGATGACCTTATGGACTTCCGTGTCCGTCGCGAGTTCTTCGGAAAGAAAACGCCGGCGAACAATGCCGACGAGCAGGTCCGCCGACCGGATGGAGGCCCCGACCACCAAAATGATCAGGATCAGCCGATAGAGACCCTGTTTGATCGGCCAAAACCAGACGGGAAGGGTGTGGAGGACGTCCAGCCCCCTGTCGACGGAGGTATAAAAGAAAAACGATCCGATGGGCCAGCGCAGGGCAAATAGCCACTCCGCCAGACCTCCCGGGTAGCGTTGTCGGAGCCGGCCCATGCCCCAAAGGGAGGCAAAGAAAGCCAGCACCCCCAAGGTGACCATCCCCAGAAATACCCCTACCTGACCGAGGGAGAGTTGGCGCACGGCCTCCGCCAAGTGAAGGGCGGCCCGATCGGGCGGAGGAGCCCCTTGCCAAGGGGTGGGGTTCATTTGGTCCAAAGACGCCAGGCGGCGTAGAGAAGAAAGACGGCAAAGGCCCGCCGGGCAAAAAGCTCGGGGATTTTCTGGATAAAAAGGGAGCCGAGGATCGCCCCCACCATCCCAGTGATGGCGCAGGCGGTGACGATTCGCCAGTCCACCGTGCTGAGTTTCCAGCTGGTGGCGGTGCCGGCAAGGCTGATAGGGATGATGAGGGCGAGGGAGGTGCCCACGGCCACGTGAAAGGGAACCCCGCAAAGCAGAATCAGGGCCGGAACGATGATGGTGCCGCCCCCGATGCCGAAACAGCCCGAGGAGAAACCCGCCAGAAGGCCGATGGCGGCAAAGAGGAGGGTTTGGGTAGCCATGGCCGACGACTTTTTCCCCCTGCCAGGGCCTTGGCAAGCCGGATTCGGGACACTTTCGCAGGCTTGCCAAAAGCAGACGGTTGCCCTTACCTCACTTTTCTATGTTTAAACGTTATCTTTCCATTTTATCCCTCTTGATGGCGGTGGTCTTGGCGGGCTGCGCGGTCAAGGATCCTGCCAACCCCCGTTTTGTCGTGGCCGAAGGCCGCGGCATCAAGATCACCCGGGCCCAACTGGACGCCGAGGTGAATCGGGCTCTGTTGAACTTCAACCTTTCCCGGGACAAGGTTCCAGCCCCCCAGCTGGCCTCGCTGGAGGTGAACATTCTCAACCAGATGATCAACCGGCAGGTAGCCTTGGCAGAAGCCCGGAAGTCCCCCATGACGAACGCGGCCACGCAAGCCAAGGAGCAGCTGGAGAGGATGAAGAAGAACTTCCCGACCCCCGAAGCGTTTCAGGAGCAGCTGACCAAGGCCAAGACAACCGAGGCGGAGATGCTCAAGGAGATCGAGCAAAAGATGGAGGTCGATAACCTCATGCGGGCGCGGGTGGAGCCAAGCCTGGCGGCCCCGTCCGACGAAGAAGTGCAGAAGTTTTACAATGAGAATCCCAAGCTCTGGCAGCGTAACGAAACCGTGCGTGCCCAGCATGTTCTGGTGAAAGTGGACGCCAACGCGGATGCCGCCACCAAGGCCGCCAAGAAAAAGGCCGCCGAGGACGCCTTGGCCCGCGTGAACAAGGGCGAGCCGTTCGAGAAAGTCGCCCAGGAAGTGTCCGACGACCCCGGCAGCAAAGCCCGCGGCGGGGAATTACCCCCGTTCAGCAAGGGTCAGATGACGCCCAAGTTTGAGGAGACCGCCTTCAGCACTCCTCCGGGTAAAGTTAGCAAGGTCATTGAGACTCCCTTCGGTTATCACTTCATCAAGGTGAAGGCCAAGGAAGCGGCCAAGACGCTCAAATTGGATGAGGTGAAGAATGAAATCTCCGCCCATCTTCGCCGGCTCAAGCAGGGCGAGGCCACGCGCCTCCTGCTCGAGGACTTGCGGAAGGACGCGAACGTCAAGATCCTCTTGCCGCCGCCTCCCGCTCCCGCGCCGGTCACGGCAACCACGCCGCCGGTGCAGGCTCCGCCGCCTACGCCGACCGCGCCCGCCAAGAAATAAGGCAGCCGGGTCCGCCCGGATGAGTTCTGCCCGGCCCGCATCTTCCGGCAAGCCGGAGTCTTTCGAACCGAAGTTCGACGCCCACGGCCTTTTGCCGGCGGTGGCGGTTGACACCGCCACCGGGGAAGTGCTGATGACGGCCTACATGAACCGGGAGGCGCTCGAAGAGACCCGTCGAACAAGGAAAGCCACGTTCTACAGTCGCTCTCGGCAAAAACTTTGGGTCAAAGGCGAGACCTCGGGGAATTTTCTGGAAGTGGAAGAGATCCGGGTCGATTGCGATCAGGACTGCCTGGTAATCCGAGTGCGCTTGCCGGCCGGCGGGGCGGCTTGCCACACGGGGGAGCGCAGCTGCTTTTACCGCAAGCTCAGTCTGTCGGGTCCGGCGGAACTGGAACCGTTGGCTTAAGGCGCGCGGCCGGCAGCAGCCCGTGCCAAATCAAAAAAAGTTTTTTCTTCCCGGGTCACTGCGGACTGGGCTCCGGCTAATTTAACCACCACCAGCCCGTCCGGAGATTCCAGGATGGCGCCGAGTAAAAGACTGTCCGGCGCATCTTGAGACGGCCCTCCGGGCACGCCACCTTTCATGGTTCCCGCCAGCTTGACCGTGGTCAAAGGCAGAGCGGTGTCCGCCGGGGTTTGGACTTCGGGGGGGGAGTTCGGCTTAAGAAATTGGCCAATCCATCGATCCACATTCGCCTGTACCGTTCCGCCGGAGCCCGGGGGAAACCGGGTGAAGGTGATCCGAAGCGTGGTGCCACCCGACTTTTTTTCTAGCTGGGCCAAACGAACACCGTCCGCCGGACGCGAATAGTTCCAACCTTCCGGCCGGTCGAAACGGACTGAGCCGATGCGAAAAGCCGCCGGCTGGGGAGGAGGAGTCTGACTCTGGACTGCCAGGGCTCCGCCGAACCAAAGGGCCAAAAGAAGGCAGACTTTCATCCCTGCATCCGGCGGGTCCACTCGTCCAGGGCAATGGGGCGGCACTGGAGCAGACGATCGTATTCGGTTTCAATCCGCTGATGATTCCAGTCGGGATGATTGGCTTTGAGAAACTGGACCATCCAGGCGCGGGCCAGGGTGCGGTCCTGTGGGGTGAGGCGGGCGAACTCCCGGCGATAGAGCAAGCCGTTGAGGCGGCTGAAAAAAGGGACGGAAGCCATGTCAGGAGGATTTTTTGCGGAACCAGCCGGCGATGGCTCCCGCCAAAGAGCCGAAAAGGAGGGTCAGGATCAGGGCGCGGGGACCGCCGCCGACGAATTCACGGTAGTAGGCTGGGGCGTCTTCGGTCAGAGGATAAGGCACGGCGGTAAAGACGGCCCCGGGAACGCTGTAGAGAAAGCCGAGGAGGGCGCCGGTGACAACGCGGCGGCCGAAATCAGGCAGAACGCCGACGAGAAGGCCGATGGAGGCGTAGGTGAGGAAGAGTCCGCCGGCAAAGCCGGCGGCGGCCGCGAGAGGCAGGCCCTGAAACCAGGGGCCGATAGCCGTCAGAAGGCCGAAGCCGGCTCCAGCGGCGGCGGCGCGTACATCCCATCGCATTCTTTGATTTTGCCTGGTTCAGGAAAACGGCCGAGAGAAAAAAGCTTGCGGGAGTTCCGCGGTTTGCCGTCGAAAACGAAAAAAAATTTCAAGGGGGCTCGACAGGCCCAAGGCCCGGCGCGGAACATGAGGGAATGGAAAGCGAAGCGGTCTGGGGTCGGCGCCGGGATGAGCTGTTGGCCAAGCTGGCGGCGCGGGCAGCGAGCTGTCCGGGGCTCTATCCGTTTCGTGAGGCGGCCGATTTTCTGCGGGTGGCGCAGGACCAAGCGGGCCAGAAGGCCGAGACCGTCTGCCAACTCTTGGAAGCCATGTGGCAGAGGCCGGAGGAAGCGGTTCAGCTCAACGCGCAAAGCCTGATTCAACGGGGGAAGGGACTGAAACAGGAGCCGGCCGCCGGAGAATCGGCCATGCGGGGGGTGCAAAAATCTAAGGGTTAGGAGGGGCTAGAGGCTTGGGATTTTTTTAGCGGGGAGGTGCAGATGGCGGGAAAGATGGTCGCGCTGGAAAATAAGCAAAAATATGTAAAAAGCTGAATTAGGAATCGCTGGTCAACGGACTGCAGGATGATCAACTGGTAGTACACCAGACTCATGAGGGACACTATCAGTTCGTCTTCGACGCCGACGGACCCTGAATTGCCCTTTGGCAATAAGGCTTCCACGACCGGAAGCTCTTCAGGCGATCCGGAAGTTGTCGTGATCAAAGGGCCGCCTCGGCCCTCGGGCTATACCTCCCCTCTGGAGTCTGTGCAGGAGGAAAAAAACGATATGACTGGATCCACCCCCGCCGCCCTGAACGTCAAACGTAGTATCGATCGCCAACGCAAGGAGCAACGCGCCGTGACCTCGATTCTCAGTGGGGTCGGCCTGGGCCTGCTGCTGATTATCGGAGGTTGTGCCACCCTTTCCGCTTTTGGAGGCTACGTGCTCTGGAAGCAGATCCAGCAGCAGAGCGTCACGGTTTCCCAAATGGAGCAGAAGTTTAACAAAGATCTGGCAGAGTTGCAGGCGCGGGACGCGGAGCTAGCGAGCGGATTGGATTCGGCGGGAGCGCAACTGGCTAAGCAGCTGTCCTCACTCGAGCAGATCAAGTCACAGGTGAGCCGGCACGACAAGGACGTCTCCACCCTGAAACAGCGGCTTTCCATGGTCGAAGGCGACTCCGGCGACCGGCGGCGTTAAAGACAGACGTGATTAGCCGGGTCGAGCTGCGACGGATTGCCCATGAATGGCGCACCCGCCTGCAACGGGTGCAGCAGATTCTTCAGCCCAGCGAGTGGGCCATGGATGACTGGAACCGTTTTGCGCGGGCCCTGACGCAGACGGTGCGAGCCTATGGTTCGACCTGGAAAGAGGGAGACAGCACGTTTTGGGACGTGCGCTGGACTTTGCAGGACGGGGGCGAGTTGATCTGCCAAACGGAGGTCGGAGGGGACGGGCGGCAAACCCTAGTGGTGGCCCAGACCGGTGGGTTTGCCGAAGGGCTGGATAACTACACCTGGTTTTATGGTGAATTTGGGCAGACAGGTGACTTCCTGGGGAATCCTTACTGGGTCGACGGAACGTGGAAAGAGGCATTAGCTATGATGATGCTGCCCCAACAAGCCGCGGCTGGGTTCTACTTGAGCGGGGGCAATGTGGGAAACACGGCCATGATTGAGGCCAAGGCCTCCCACGTCTAAAGACCTAAACGACAATAATTTAAGAATTCTTGTGGTATCGCCTATGGTCTGCCATGATATTGTCTTGAAAGGAGTACGGCGGGAGGTTTTCCTGAGAGGCGTGCAGATCCGGTTTCCCTGATCGATTCAGATCAATTTCGGATCGTTTAAGTCGCGCCGATTCATCCCGCAGACCTAACCGAGAGCCAAAAGCACCTCACGGGGCAGGGCGAACTAGGCGGCTGAACCAAGCTGCCGCGCCTCCCCAAATCGGACGCCGTTCGTCCGGGCGGTCCGTCTGGGCCATTCCTTCCCGCCGTCACAAAACAACATGAGCTATGATTCAAACCAAGGGCGCCGCTCGGGCGGCGGTCCCCACGAGCGCCGGCGTCGGCGCCACCATCGTCACGGCGGTAGCCGGGGCGGTTTCCGTCACGATTCCCGTGGAGGCGGGAGCGGAGGCCAAACTAAGGGCGGCTTCTGGGGATGGCTGAAAAAACTGTTCGGCCTGAACGGCGGTTCTTCCCGCCGCGATCACAGTCGGGGCGAGCAGCGTCCGGTCCGCACCGAAGGACAACCGCGCACCCCGCGGGGTCCCCGCACGGCGCCGCCGCAGGAGGTCCTGACCCCGCGTCTCTACGTGGGCAACCTCTCCTACGACGCCTCCGAGAGCGACCTGTTCGATCATTTCGGCAAGGTTGCCGGCGTGCGCAACGTGGAGATCGTCCGCGATAAGGGCTCTAACTCGAAAGGCTTCGGCTTTGTTGAGATGCAGACCCTGGAAGGCGCGCAGGATGCGGCCAAGAAGCTGCACGACTCGGAATTCATGGGGCGGTTGATGATCGTCAACGGCGCCAAGTCCATGGGTGAGCGGCCCGAGCGCGGACCGCGCCGGGATGACCGTGGCGGTCCCCGGGCTGAGATTGAGGAAGGCGAGCGGGCGGGACGCTCCGCCGGCGACTTTGATTACGATCGGGGTCCCCGCAACCCCAGCTTCGACTAAACGATCAAGGATGCGCCAGGGTGCGCCGGGACTTCCCGCGGGAAGCCCGGCCACCCTCGGCGAGCCACCGATTCACCGCGGCCAAATAGGCGCGGGCACTGGATTCAATCACGTCCGTGGCGGCCGCGCGCCCGGCAGACGGTTCGGCCTTGGCATCGAAGCGGACATTCAGACTCACTTCGCCGACAGCATCTTTACCCTCGGTGACGGCGCGGACCTGGTAATCCACCAGGTGACCTTTCAGGCCGGTGATCCGGTCGATCGTCTTTAAAACGGCATCCACGGCTCCATCGCCGGTGCCCGCGACCGCAAGGCTCTTGCGTCCGTGACGTAGGGTGATTCTGGCCTCGGGCTTTTCCCCGATCCCGCAGGTCACCGACAACTTCTCGAGTGAGTAGGTTTCCCGGGCAACTTGAATCTGGGCGCCCACGAGGGAGACAAGATCGTCGTCATAAACAAATTTCTTCCGGTCCCCGATTTCCTTGAAGCGGGTAAAGACCGCCTGGAGCTCCGCCGGCTTAAGGGCGTAGCCGAGGTGTTTGAGACGGGAAGCCATCGCAGCACGACCGCTATGCTTGGTCAGCGGCAGTTCGGTTTTTCCCCAGCCCACCTCCTCGGGATCCATAATCTCGTAGGTCTCCCGTTTTTTGAGGATGCCGTCCTGATGGATGCCGGAGCTATGGGCAAAGGCATTCAGGCCGACGATGGCCTTGTTGCGGGGAATGGGGAAACTGCAGGCGGCGGAGACGAGCCGAGAGGTTCGGACAATCTCCCGCGTCTGAATCCCGGTAGTCAGCTCCCCGAGTGAGTCGTGCCGTGTGCGCAGGGCCATGACAATTTCCTCCAGCGCAGCGTTGCCGGCTCGCTCACCGATGCCGTTGAGGGTGCACTCGACCTGGCGAGCCCCGGAGAGAACACCGGCCAAGGAGTTGGCCACCGCGAGACCGAGATCGTTATGGCAGTGGGTGCTGAAGACAGCGTTCTCCGAGCCCCGGGCGCGGGCGATGACCTCGCGGAACATTCGCCCATACTCTTCCGGAGTGGCATAGCCGGTCGTGTCGGGAAGGTTGATGGTCGTGGCGCCCGCTGCGAGAGCCGCCTCGACGACCTCGACAAGAAAATCGATCTCCGTGCGGGAGGCGTCTTCGGGGGAGAACTCCACATTGGCGGTGAACTTCCGCGCGCGGCGCACACCATCGGCGGCAAGGCGCAGAATTTCTCCGCGGGCTTTGCCCAGCTTGAACTCGCGGTGAATTTTGCTCGTGCCGAGGAACACATGGATCCGGCCCTGCTTGCCGGCGGGTTTCACGGCGGCGCCAGCGGCATCGATATCGGCCGGGACGCATCGGGCCAAGCCACAGATGACGGGACCCCGCACAGTGCGGGCGATTTCCCGGACAGACTCAAAGTCCCCTTGGCTGGCGATAGGGAAGCCAGCCTCAATGATGTCGACCCCAAGACGGGCTAACTGGCGGGCCACCTCCAGTTTCTGCCGTTGGGTCATGGCTGCACCTGGACACTGCTCGCCATCGCGTAGCGTCGTGTCGAAAATCAGGATCCGGTCGCTCATGACAACATCCTAGCCCGAATGGCGAGGATTTGCATCCCTGGAGAAAACGGAAGACAAGGGGCCTCTCTGGCCGCGGCGGAGCGCGGCCCTACAGAAAGGCATGCCAGTGGCCTACCGAGATCCGAATTAGTAGGCGGCTTGGGCGCCCTTGAGATTCCGGCGGCGGATCCAGGGCATGAGGGCCCGGAGACGCTGACCGGTCTTCTCGATCGGGTGTTTCTCCCCCTGCTTGAGCAGGCGATGGTACCGCTTCATCCCTGTCCGGCTCTCCTTGACCCATTCGCGGGCAAATTTGCCGTTACGGATTTCCTGCAGAACGCCCTGCATGGCCTTCTTGGTGCGGGCATCGACCACGCGGGGACCGCGGGTAACGTCCCCGTACTTAGCGGTTTCGGAAATGGAGAAGCGCATGCCGGCGATTCCAGCCTCGTTGATGAGGTCGACGATCAGCTTCAGCTCATGCAGCACCTCAAAGTAGGCGACTTCCGGTTGATACCCGGCCTTCACGAGGACCTCGAAGCCGGCCTGAATGAGAGCGGAGGTTCCGCCACAAAGGACAGCCTGTTCGCCGAACAGATCGGTCTCGGTCTCCTCCTTGAAGGTGGTCTGGAGGACGCCGGCGCGGGTGGCTCCGATGCCCCGGGCCCAGGCAAGGGCGATGGCCCGGGCTTTGCCGGAGGGGTTTTGCTGTACCGCGAAAAGTGCGGGCACGCCACGGCCCTCTTGGTACTGCCGGCGCACGATATGGCCGGGGCCTTTGGGGGCGACGAGGATCACGTCGACGTTTTTGGGGGGGCGAACGGTCTTGTAGTGGATGGCAAAACCGTGACTGAAGAGCAGGCATTGGCCTTTACGGAGGTTCGGGGCGATGTCCTTCTCGTAAACCGAGGGGATCTTGAGATCGGGCACGGCGACGAAAATGACGTCGGCGCCGCGGACCGCCTCGGCGGTGGGCAGAACCTTGAAGCCATGCTTTTTGGCGACGGGGATGGACTTGCTGCCACGGTAGAGACCGATGGTGACGCGGATGCCGCTATTCTTGAGGTTGAGGGCGTGGGCGTGGCCTTGGGAGCCGAAGCCGATCACGGCCACTTTCCGATTTTTAAGAGGTGCGAGGCTGGCGTCTGAATCGTGATAGATACGGGCGGGCATGGGGGTGTCTCCTTATGGGTTAGTGTGGAAGGGGTTTAACGGCGGGGGAGGGCGATCCGGCCCGTCCGGCTGAGTTCAAGGACTCCGAAGGGTTTCATCAGGGCCAAAAACTTGTCGATTTTGCTCTCATCCCCCGTCACCTCGATGGCGAGGCTGCCGGACTGCACGTCGACGATTTTGGCGCGGAAGATGTCGCAGATCTGCATGACCTCGGGCCGGGTGGAGGAGTTGGCCTTCACCTTGAGCAGGATGAGCTCACGATCAATGACATCTCCGTCCTTGAAGTCGTACACCTCCAGCACGTCGACCAGCTTCTTTAGCTGTTTGACCACCTGTTCTAAAACCTGGTCGTTGCCGACGACCACGATGGTCATCCGGGAAATCTTGTCGTTCTGGGTGGGGCCGACGTTGAGAGTGTCGATGTTAAAGCCGCGTCCGCTAAACAGCCCGGCGATCCGGGTGAGCACCCCGAACCGGTTCTGAACCACGACAGAAATGGTGTGACGCATAAGGGAAGATGTTGAACTGGAAAGAGTAGCGGCGAAACCGCCGCAGGGTCAAATCGAAAGCCCCGAACCGGCGTTGCGGATCCGGGCCAGTTCAGCGGACTGCTGTTCGAGCTGCTTTTTGGCCTGCGCCAGGTCGGTTTCCAGCTGGCGGATGCGAAGTCTCAGGGCGGCATCGAAAGCGGGGCTGGCTGCGGGAGCCGCGGTCATGGGTTCAGCGGCTTCCTCCAATTTGATGGTGCGGCTTTTTAGTTTGGCGTCCCGGCGACGCCGGATTTCCTCCAGGAACTCGGTGACAGTGAAACTTTCCTTGGTGCGGATATGAGTGACCAGCTCCGATCCGCCTAGCTGTCCGCTTTGAAGAAATTCGGCGATCGTGCCGGCAGTGGTGGGGCCGTAGCGGGGTCCGTCGAGGGGCTCTACCATCCAAAGCATCTCGAGTTCGATGATTTCGGGGGCTTTTTGCCAGGCACCTTCATCCGCTTGGATCAAGTCGTCCGGGGCGATCAGGGACTGATTGGCCAGCGCCTTAAGGTGATCGAGATCCATGGGGCCCAGCACCCGACCCGTCTGGACTTTTTGCAGACGGAAGACGGAGGCGGGGGAGGGCATGGTCAGTCTAGCTAGAGGGGATAAAAAGTTTCTGCCCCACCTTGAGGGGAGCGTCCTTGGAAAGCTGGTTGGCTTTGCGAAGGGAGTCGACCGTGAGTTTCAGGCCGTATTCCTTGTTGTAGGCCTGAACAATGGAACTGAGGGTGTCCCCCTTGGCCACGGTGTGTTCGTAGCCTTCGCGATCCGCCGGCTTGGCAGGTACCGGCGCCGCTTTTTCCTTGGCCTTCATCTCGGCGAGCATTTTGGAAACTTCCTCGAGGAGGGATTCCTTCTCCTTCTCCGCCTTGGCTGCCGTGTTGGCGAGGCTCTCCTTGAGGGAGTTGGACTGCTGTTTCACCTCCTCAAGAATTTTTTCGAGCGAGGCGATGCGGGCTTTCATATCCTCCACGGCCGAATCCATCCGGTCCACCTGGTCGGCGGCTTTGAGGATTTTCCGGCGTTCAGCCTCGGCGTCTTCCGACGCGCCCGGGCTGAGTTGGGCGCCGAGGGGCTGCCCAGAGAACAGCCAGAGGCTTAAAAGGATGAATCCGCTGCGGAATCGGATCGCGCGCATTGCGTTAAGTATCACCCGCCGGCTCACGCGCCAGCAAGCTTTTCGAACTCTTTCTCCGACAGAATCCGGATTCCGAGGGCTTTGGCCTTGTCGAGCTTTGAGCCCGCTTCTTCGCCGGCCAGGAGATAATCGGTCTTGGGGCTGATGGAGCCGGAAACCGCCCCGCCCAAAGACTGGATGCGGCGGGTGAACTCCTCCCGGGGGGCGCTGAGGGTTCCGGTAATGACAAATTTTTTGCCGGAAAAGACACCGCCCCGCACTTCCAGTTCCTCCGCGAGTGCGGTGAGGTTGCACCCGGCCTTTTTCAGGCCTTGAAGCAGGCGGTGCGTGGCTGGCTCACGAAAGAAGGAGACAATTTCCTCCGCCACTTTCTGGCCCACGTCCTTTACCTGGACCAAGTCCTCCACGCTCGCCTTTTCCAGCTTTTCCAGGGAAGTGAAGTGACGAGAGAGGGCTTCGGCCAAAACCGCCCCGACCTGGGGAATGCCCAAGCCAAAGATGAGCCGCCAAAGGGGTCGGCGCTTGCTGGCCTCGATGCCCGCCACCAAATTGGCGGCCGACTTCTCGCCCATCCGCTCTAGTGCGCTGAGTTGCTCGGCGTGGAGGCTGTAAATCTGTTCCAAATGTTGGATCAGGCCGGCGTCCATCAGTTGGCCCACCATCGCTTCCCCCATGCCCTCGATGTCCATCGCCCCGCGGTGGGCAAAGTGCTGGAGCCGGCGCTTGAGCTGGCCCACGCAGTCACGGGATGTGCAGCGGAGAAAAACCTCCTCCTTGCGCAACGGCCCACCACAAACGGGACAGTGGCCGGGGGGGCGGATCGGCTTGGAACTGGCAGGTCGCCTTTTTAGGTTCACCGCGATAACGGCCGGGATGATCTCCCCGGCTTTTTCCACGGTGACGAGATCGCCCACGCGGATGTCCTTGCGGGCAATTTCCTCAAAGTTGTGGAGCGTGGCCCGGGCGACGGTGGTGCCGCTGAGCTGCACCGGCTCAAGCTCGGCCACGGGAGTGATCACCCCGGTGCGTCCAACCTGAAAGGTCACGGCCTGCAGGCGGGTCTCCGCCTGCTCCGGCGCATATTTGTAGGCGATGGCCCAGCGGGGCGCCTTATCGGTTGAGCCCAGGACTTTCTGTTGATCGAACCGGCTGACCTTGATGACGGCACCATCGGTGGCGAAGGGGAACTTGGCGCGGTCCCGATCCAATTCCCGCACGGCTTCGAGCACGGTTTCCGCACCCTTCCCATGACGGAACCAGGAGTGACCGGGCAGGCCCCATTTGCCGATTTGTTGATGGAGCCCGACTTGGGAATCGGTCTTGGCGCCGACCACCTCACCGAGACCGTAAAAGACCACCGCCAGAGGGCGTTTGGCAACCTCGCGGGAGTCCAGCAGCTTGAGGGTGCCCGCCGCCGCGTTGCGGGGATTGGCGAAAAGGGGTTCGCCCGCCTTTTCGCGGGCACGGTTGAGGGCCGCAAAGGCGGGCTCGGGAAGATAAACCTCTCCGCGGAACTCGATGACCTCAGGCAACCCTTGGACCGCCAAGGGTAGGTTGCGGATGGTTTTGAGGTTTTCCGTGATGTCGTCTCCCTTTTCGCCATCCCCACGGGTCAGACCCTGTACCAGATGCCCCTTTTCGTAGCGCACGCTGACGGCAACACCATCCACTTTGGGCTCGATGGCGAATTCAGCCGCCTGTCCGTGCAGATTTTTGGCGACCCGGTCAAGAAACTCGCGGAGTTCCTCCTCGCTGTAGGTGTTGTTGAGACTTTGCATCGGCACGGCGTGGGCCACGTTGCGGAAGGATGTGAGCGGGGCGCCGCCAACCTTTTGGGTGGGGGAATTTTCGTCCGCGAGATTGGGATGGGCTTTCTCGAGATCCTGCAGTTCCCGGTAGAGCCGGTCATAGGCCGCATCGGAAATCTCCGGGCGGGCTTCGACGTAATAAAGGCGGTCGTGGCGCCGAACCTCCTCGACCAGTTTGGCGTAGCGTTGGGCGGGAGTCGGGCTCATCGGCGGGGGCGGCGGCGTAAGGCAAGGCCGAGCGAGATGCCGAGGATGTCGGCCAACCAGTCCGTCATCGAGACGTCCCGGCCCGGAGCCAAACGCTGCACCTGTTCGTCCAGGGCTCCAAGCAGAGACCCAGCCGCGCCCAAAGCGGCGGAGGGAAAAGGCAGCCCTCCCAAAATAAAACCAAATCCGGCATAGACCGTGAGATGGAGCACCTTGTCATTGGGCAGGGGTAGAAAGGAGTCCACCCGATCCACGCCTGACCGAGGGATCAGCGAGACGCTGAGGATGGCCGCATAGTAGAGGGCGGGGGTCAGGAGGTTTTTCCATCGCAGCTTGGCCATTGGGGAGGCATTTTGGGCGTGGCGTGAAGCAGGGCAACGTGAAAGAAACCGGGCCAGTCCTGGGCATCGAGGGAGGCGGTACGAAAACCCGCTGGATCCTGCTCGACCCGCGCGGAGGAAGACTGGCTCATGGGGTGGAGGGGCCTGGGAATGTCCTGTTGGCTGGCCGGGCGGGCTTGGAGAAAATTTTCCGCCGAATCGCCACCCGGCTGCCTCAGGCTCCCCAAGCCGTTGGCGGGGGATTTGCCGGGGCCCGCGGACCCGCGGAGATGGCCACGGTGCGGGGCGCCTTGCAGAAGATCTGGCCGCGGCTGAAAAAGATCGTGGTGGGCCAGGACACGGATTCCGCTCTGGCCGCCGCCTGGGGCCAAGCGGATGGATTTCTGGTGATTGCGGGAACCGGCAGCAATGTGGTCGGTCGGGTGGCTGGTAAGAAAGTCTCCGTCGCGGGGCATGGTCATCTGTTGGGAGATGCCGGGAGCGGTTACGACCTCGCCCTGCGGGCGTTGCGGGCGGTGTACCGGGAGCGTGATCGCACTGGCCAAGCCCCGCGTTTGGCCGCCGGACTTATGGCACACGCCGGGGCGGCGGACTTGGATCGGCTCCTCCGGGAAATGTATCGGTCCCATGGAAAGGAGTGGTTGGCGGCTTTTGCTCCGGTGGTGCTACGGGCGGCAAGGCGAGGGGATCTCTTGGCACGGGTAGCTATCCAGCAGGCTACTGGGGAACTGGCGGAACGGTTGGTCGAGTTGGCCCGGAGACTGCGGGTGCGCGCCCCACGGGTAGCCATGACAGGCGGCCTTTTCGAAAACGATTTGTACCGCCGCCATTTTGTCGGGGCGGTGGCGCAGCGTTTGTCGGGGGCACGGCTCTCTCTTCTCCAAACCTCCGGCGAAGTCGGAGCCGCAACCATGGCGGGATGGGTCGCCCGGACTTCCTTCTCGCCGGCTCAGGAGAAATTCGTGGATGTCGAATCGCTTCCCACCGAGCGGGCCAATCCACGCTCCCGCGGTCTTCACCAAAAATCCGTGGGCCAGCTGGTGAAACTTTTTGTGGCCGAGGAGAAGGAAAATGTGCGGGCGCTACGAAAAGCGGCGGGAGAAATCGGCCGCGCGGCCGGATTCGTGGCGGGGGCTCTGCGACGGGGTGGCCGCCTCTTTTACGTGGGAGCGGGGACGAGCGGGCGGCTCGGAGTTTTGGATGCCAGCGAGATGCCGCCCACATTCCATGCCGATCCGGAGGAGGTGCAGGCAATCCTCGCAGGGGGGCCGGAGGCGATTTTCCGTGCCCAGGAGGGGGCGGAGGACGATGCGGAAGCCGGCGCACGGGCTGTGCGGGAGAGGCGAATCGGGGGAAAGGATGTGGTGGTGGGTCTGACGGCGAGCGGCCGAACGCCTTTTGTACATGGGGCGCTCCGTCAGGCTGTCCGGGCACGCGCCAAAACCGTCTTGGTCACGGCCCACCCTCATTGGGCACCGGAGAAGGGTGGAATCCGACCGAACGCGGTGATTCGTCTGGATGTGGGGCCGGAGTTGATTGCCGGATCGACGCGGCTGAAGGCCGGCACAGTCACCAAGGTGGTCTGCAACATTCTCAGCTCGGTGGCGATGATCCGCATGGGGCGGGTGCACGATAATCTGATGGTTCATGTGGTCCCTTCGAACGAGAAGTTGCGGGCCCGGGCGGTACGGCTGGTGCGGTTGCTCACCGGAGTGGGTCCGAGCGAAGCGGCGGGAGCACTGGGGAGAGGGGGAGGAAGAGTGATGGACGCACTCCGGCTGTTAAAAAACGCAAAAGTGCGAAGACCCTAAAGTTTAAAAGTTCAGAGATACGACTTGCGGGTGGGAAGCGGGGAGACACGATCGCGCCCATGAAAAGCTTATTCGTTCTAGGATGGTTCGCCGTCGCCGCGGCAGGGTGGGCGGAGCAGGCCCAGTTGGCCGGTCTGTGGAAAAACACGGCCGCGGGCATCGGGCAGTCGGCCGTGATCATCTCGCAACAGGGCGCGACGATTCATGTGGCAGGCTATGGCGTTTGGGCGGGTGGCGGGCCGGGCGTTTGGCATAGCAAGGGAGCGAAAATTGAAGGATCCCGTGCAAAAATCCCCATCACCTACACCACGCTTCCCAAGCCCAGCTTTGATCCGAAGGTGGAGTTGGACCTGCAGATCTCGCCCGACTCCAAACGTCTGGAGGGCACCTGGAAAAACAGCCTTGGCCGGAAAGGACCCGTGAAGTTTGTGAAGGTGGAGACGGAGGCGGCGCCCGTGGCGGTACCCGAGCAGGCACCCGTGGCCGAAGGACCGGCCACCGAAGAAGCGACCCAGCCCTAACCGTACGCCTTCAGCAAAGGAAAGGCGCGGTTGAGAATGGGGTCGGACTTCACCCCAAGGTGTTTCTCTAGAACCGTGGCGTAGACCGAGCGGAAATCGACGTTGAATTTCACGTCGCCATCATCGAGATCGCGCGTGGCGAGGGAGGGCATCTCACCCAAAAGACCGGCCGTCACACCGCCGCCGGCAAGAAAGAGCGGAGCGGCGGCCCCGTGATCCGTGCCGCCGCTGGCGTTTTCCTTCACCCTTCGACCGAATTCGCTGAAGGTCATCAGGGTCACACGATCGAGATTGCCCTGGGCCTTGAGGTCGGCCAGGAAGGCGGCCACCGCGTCGCTCATTTCACGAAGAAGCCGTTCATGGGCAATGGCCTGACCCGTATGGGTATCGTAACCACCTTGGGAGACATAGTAGATGCGCGTCTTCAGTCCGCCGGCAATCAAGCGTGAGATCAGGGCAAACTGGTTGGCGAGCCAGCTCCCGGGGTAAGGTGCGCCGTTTTTTCCTCGGCTTGAGGCGGCGGCGATTTCCTTTTGGGTCACCTGCACATCCATTTCGGTGCGCTCAAGAAAATCGAGCGCGTCTATTTTGCCGGAAGAGCCTGCGATGTCGCCGATCGAACCGCCGGCCGGACCTTCGTCGCCATCGTTATCCATGGCCATGGTCATGGAACCATCCGACTCCGGCTCGCCGTCAGCACCGAGCCTGCGTCGCTTGGCGCCCCGTGCCTCGTAGAGGACGCCTTTCGGAGTTTTGGCGGCAAAGGCCTGCGGGGTTTGGGAGCCCAAGGTGATGCCCACGGCAGCGTCACAACCGGAGCAGGCATTGTCGAAATATCGGCCGATCCAGCCGGTGGAGGAGGACTTTTCCGCATCCGTCGCGGTGGCCCAGATTTCCGTGGAGCGGAAGTGGGATCGATTGGGATTGGGGTAGCCCACTCCCTGGACCACCGAGAGGTAGCCGTTCTCGTAGGATTTGGCCAAGCCGGCTAAGGCGGGATGAAGGCCGACCTTTTCCTTGGGCCCGAGCTTCAGCACCTGGTTTTCCCGCAAGGCCAGGGTGGGCCGGGCGCGGCGGTAGTCATCGTCGCCAAAAGGAATCACGGTATTGAGACCGTCATTCCCTCCCGCCAATTGCAGGACCACGAGGATATGGCCGTCCTTCCCGGTCACGCCTTGAATCAGCTGACCGTCCGCCGCGGCGTGGAGGGAGAGCATGGTGTTCTGCAGAAAAGCAGGCACGGTCCAGCAAAGAGACCCCCCTAACATTCCCGTGCGGAGAAATTCACGGCGAGTTTTGAATCCGGGCGGGTTCATAAGCTTTCTCCTTTCATCCGAGTTGGTAGGTCGGGCTCTGCACGATCGCGAGAACGGTTTGGCGCACGACCGCGTCCGTCAGCGGGGTGGTCTCTCCGGCAGCCTTCCGAAAACGTGCCTGGAGTTCCGCCGGCGCGGTGGTTCCAGGCAGAAGGCGCGCACTGAGCCGGGTCACGAGACGATCCGGATCTTGGCGCTCTTCCGGCGCCGCCAAGGAAGTGAGCGGAACCGGAGGGATCGCAAGGAGCTCACGCGCCTCGCGGGTGGCAGCTTTGCGCCTTGCCGCCATTTCCTTTTTTTGACTTGGCGCGTCCATCACCCCTCCCTCGATTGTGGGTGTGGGCAGGTCGACCAAGCCGCTTTGCACGGCGAGGCGTCCGGGGTCCATGCCGGAAAGTTCCCGGAGGGTGCTCGTGCCGTTCACCAGCCACGCGGCATACTCATAACGGCGCTGGAGACTGGCGGTGTTGATCCAAGTGATCCCGCCGTCCCAGCCTTTGACGTTGGGTGGGGCGAAAAGTTTCTGGCCCAGCTGGGCGGCGATTTCCGACGCCAAAGCCGGAGCGGGCAAGGGACGTTCCAGCTGGCGGCAAAGTCCGACAAGCCACTCCGCCGGGGATTTCACTCGTTGGCGGGCGAGTTCCGGGGCGTAAAAGGCAGGGTGGGTCCACATCGACTGGAGAAAGGACCGGATCTTCCCTTTGTTTTCCTCCCAAGCGGAAACGAGTTCCCGGTGAAGATCCTCCGAAGGTGAGGCTCCCGTATAGAACCGCCAGAGTTTCCCGGTGATCCAGCGCGGAGCGGCCGGCTGCTGTAGGGTCAGCCGGACAACGTCGGCGCCGTCAAAATTGCCGGTTTTACCAAAGATTTTTTTGGATTTGGCGTCGTGCCATTTGGGATGGTTGACGAAGGAGGGTGGGGTGGTTTCCTCGTCCATGACCTCGCCCGGTTTTTTAGGCAGGCGGATGGCCCAGCCAGTGAAAGCCCGGGCCGCCTCCTGGATGTCCTTCTCCGTGTAGTTACCCTCTCCGAGGGTAAAGA
>JACCDW011270211.1_pt1 | contig 18687 bp, 23 predicted proteins | sample 7449781 | NCBI WGS metagenome assembly JACCDW01 (sample SAMN15323449, study PRJNA562643) | freshwater metagenome | isolation source: river surface water | place: USA:Blue River Watershed | collected 2017-08-18
GTGCAACGTATCTGCCAATAGCCATATCACTAGTAAAGATACTATCGAGGGTGTCATCAACATCAACAAGGACACAGCTAGCAAATTGTCTAAGCGGAGTTCGCACTCCCGCCATGATGGGGGTTGGAATGTTGATTTTGTGCTTTGAGATTGCGTCATAGTATCTCCGAACATACGACATTCTAGTTTCTTTTGGATACTCTGCAAAAATAGTCAGAGCAATCATCATATACATGAATTGTGGAGTTTCATATACTCCACCACTGCTTCTATCTTGCACGAGGTACTTATCAACGACCTGACGTAAACCTGCATAAGTGAACAGATAGTCACGATCATGATCAATAAAACCATCTGCTTTCTCAATTTCTTCTTTTGAATATTTGTCAAAGATATTACTATCATAAACCTGATGATTAACACATTGATAGATGTGTTGCTCTAGGGAGGGAAGTTCTTTCATTTTCCCATAAAGTTGCTTGCGAACTGCAAAAAGAAGCAGACGAGCAGCAACATATTGATAATTTGGATGCTCCAAATCAATCAGGTCAGATGCAGATCGAATTAAAATTTCTTGAATTTCTGCAGTCGTAATGCCATCATAAAATTGAATACCAGATGTCATCTCAACTTGACTTGCAGAAACTCCTGCAAGACCCTTACACGCCTCCTCAACCATCAGATGCATCTTGTCTAGGTCAAGAGACTCAATTCGACCATCGCGCTTTTTAACTTTTGTACCGTTGCTCATATTTTCTTCCAGGCAGTAAATTTAAGTTTTGCTTCTAATCCAGAATAAGTATTTAATTCTACCACAGATTGAACATCAAGTCCAGATAGAACCATATCATTAATATCCTTTTCTTTTATTGTTGAAGGCCAGATAACAACCTTTTGTCCATTTTCGATAACACGGGATATTCTTGATAGGATTTCTGCATTACGTGGTTCGTTGTCGTATATCCAAACACAATCGCCAATGCCCCACTTAGCAACATCACCGTCAGCTCCGCAAAGAGCAATCGAGTTGCGAATGAAAGTTGAATCGAAGGGACCTTCGGTGATGTAAACAGTTTCACTTTTTTGAACTTCATCAAGACCATAGATTTTTGGTGCGTCATCGTTAAGCATTATAGTAATGTATTTAATCTTACTGGGACCAAGTGCTCTTCCTTGAAATCCGACTAGGTTATTTTGATAATACAAAGGAATGATAATCCTTTGTTCATCTTTATCTGTAATGTCGAATGTTGGACGAAGAGAATTAGTCCACTCCTTAAATTTTTCGATGTAATAATAGTTATCTGGATTTAGTTTTCTACTTTCCAAATATTTCTTTGCATCTAAATTTGAGGATGCTTTTGGTAAATCTAATTTTTCCTTAAACTTCGGGGTTTCAAATTTAAATGCTGGTTCTTCTACAGTAAAATTTTTCCCAGTGTGTCCTTCTTTAAACTTTTCAAATGTATATTGCTTATGGATTGCAGTATCAATTTGTTTCAAAAAATTATTAAAAGATACATTAATTCCACAATTATGGCATTTAAAATTTGTATTGTTTTTTACTTGATATAGATATCCTCTTGCTTTGTTTTTGTTCTTTTGGGAATCTCCACAAATAGGACAACGAAAATTATAAAGATTATGCTTTACTTTTTTAAATTTTTGAAATCTTACCGAAATCAAATTGATGTATTTAACATCAACAAAATCCATGATAACACACTAAGAAGTCTACCTATTCTACCAGGTTACTGGGTCTTGTCAACACATAAGACGGTTATAAGTGCAGTCCATTTTATAACCGAATTTGTTATTTTTTGGAGCGAATAGATCGTTGTCTTATTTTTAGTTTTCACTGGCATCTCGTGCCAACACTCAATTATTTATTTTTCGAATAACCCATAAGTGAGTTTATTGACGAAGATATAAAATTAGTAGCAACTGGAACAAATAATAGTGCAAGTGCAACTACACCCGCAGCCATCCATCTGAATTTTGACAACTCATCAACCTTTCCTTCTATTTTTCCAATCTTTTCATTCATACTTTCATCACTTTTAGAGCAGTTAAAAATTCTTTCATCATGTACTGCCAGCATCTTACAAATATTTTGATTAGTTTCACTCAAAGTTTGAATGGCTGCATCTACACGTTCAACCATTTCCTCATGGATTTTTACTCTTTCTTCAAGAACTGCAACTTTAATTTTTGAGTCTTGTCCAAACATTGAATTACTGCGATGGTTTATTTTTCATCCAGCGTTTGCGGGATCCCACTCCTAAAGAGGCATATTTCTTTCTTCTCGTTAATCCCATGACTGGATCAAACCCTGCAGTTGGACCTTTTGGATTAGCAGAACCACTAAATCCAGGAGATGTAGTAGATCCAGTCACCATCTGTTCCCTAATAATCTCAATTATCTTGTCCAGTTTCTTCTTTTCCATTGTAGATTTTGTAGAGTTCAGAAAGACAAGGAATGTCAACTTGTATATCGTGAATGTAACATTTTGGATATTCAGGCAATTTTCCAAGGAAAATTATGAAAGTTTTCATAGTAGACCACAACTCCTTTTCAATCTTGTAAAAAAGCATTGGAGTTGTTGCCTCACCAAAAATATTATAAAGAATAATAAAATGATTAAGAAGAAGATGAGTTTTTAACTGACCAGTGTTCTTATATCGTTTCAATAATCTTTTAATATATTTGAAATGATTTAAATCCTTTTCAAAATCTTCCTTAGTTACTGCTTGAGGATTTTCATAATATTTGATTGCAAATAAAAGGAAATTATCCTCATTCAACTCATCAAAAATCATATATTATTCATCAAGGAAGGAAGATTGCGTCGTCGTTAGCGTCAGATGTGGTGTTAATACCACCAGCGACAAGGACCTCATGCTTAACTCTTAGGTTACCTTCAGCGTCAATATAAGTAGCACCAATTGCAACCCAACCACTATGAGTTACTGCATATGCGGTCGTTGAAGCAATGCTGACTTCATTCGCATCAACACCATAAACTAAAGATGGGTTAGTGCTACCTCTATAGGTATTTCCAACTCCAAGAGCATACTTTGGTTGCTGGTTGATGTTATAAATTGCGCCAGAAATAGCAGCACCACTTAGGAACTGAGTTGATGCAATTGATAGAGTTGCACTACTAACTCCAACAATTACAGCTTCACCAAAAGTAGATCCAGCACCAATTTGAATTACATCACCAACGACAACACCATTGGTATCAAAAGTAGTTCCAGTTCCAGTAACAACAAGAGTATTGTAATTTACCGCGACTGTACCATTAGAATAGACAGAATCGTTATTACCCCAGAGTGCCATTCTCTTTACCTTAAAAAGTTATTTGCTAAAAATTATTTATAAAAAAAAGAGACCCTACTTTCGGTCTCCTTTACGCAAAACAACTCTCAAAAAGTTAGTTGTTAAATCAAGTAATCCGTTTTCTTCAAATTTTTTTGTTTTTGCTAACCACTCGGACAAAGTTAAAAGTAAACCAAGAACTATGGTCACTCCCCAATTAGTTACAAAACAAGTAATCATTATTGTGGTGTAAAGAGTTTTTCTTTAACCAAAGCAACTACTACATCGTCAACGGTATTATCAGTTGTCTTTACATATTTCTCAAGAAGCTCAACAACAAGATTTTTCACTGCTGGATGAGTTGCGATTGAAATAACAAGTGGTTTTACCACTGCGACTACTGCTCCCATGATGTCCTCCTATAAAGAGTATCCTAATCTATTTAGGAATTCAAGCTGTAATATCAGTATCTACACCTTTGGGAGCAGATCTCAATGCCTGAAGTTTTCTTTGAAGAATTTGAACTTCTTGTTGTTTTTGTCTATCTTTTTGCTGTGCTACTTTTTTCTGTGCTTGAGATTGTTGCCCAGACTGTTGAGACTTTGGTTGAAGTTCCATTGCTTGTTCAGCAATTTTCTTTGCCATTTTGGTTGCAGTAGCATACATAACTTCTTTACCACGACCAGGATATCTCTTTTCAAAGTCTCCTGCCTTGGACTTCATTGACTTGACAATTCTTTCCTTTTCTTTAGTCTCGGCAGAAGTTAAAGTTTTTTCATCAATCTGAATTTGCTCACTTCTTACACTTGCAAGAAGATCATCTAATTTGGACTTTCTCTTTCTCTTTGGAGCAGCTGCTGCCGGTGCTTTTGCTTTTGGTGCTGCTGCTTTCTTTTTCTTTGCCTTTGGTGGAGTTGTTGCGCTTCCTTCCCAAGGATCAGAAGGTTTTTCTGCTTTTGGTTTTGGTTTTGGTTTTTGAGGAACTGTTGAACTTCCTTTCCAAGGATCGGAAGGTTTCTCTGCTTTCTTTTTAGTAGGTGGAGTGTAAGAACCACTACTTACCTTTTCTTTTTGACCTGCTCCAGCACCACGATATGTTGATGGTTTTCTTGCTGCTGTTGCTGGTTTTTTATCACCACCTTCAATTTTACGAGCAACACCTAAAGCACCTTTAGCAACTTTTCTTGCTCCTTTTGCGACTGCTGCGCCTGCTCCCTTTTTAGCACCACGAACTTTGCTTGAAAGTTTTTGTCTGGCAAGTCTTCCAACTGCCTTGACTAAATTACCAACTCCGGTTTTCTTTTTGTGCTGATATGGTTTATCAGTATCATGTCCAAAAGTTACTTTTGCTTCGGTCAAAGCATATTCAAGTGCTTCTTCAATATCCAATTCATCATATCCTTCACCCAGAAGTTCATCATAAACACTCTCAACAACATAATCAACTTCATCAATCTCAACCATTTCAAGAAGAGTTCCGCCAAGGTTCTCTACTGCTTCACCAAGATCAAGTTTTGGATTAATATCAATTTTATTATTAACTTGCTTTTCAGTAATTTTTACATCTGCACTCTTATCTTTTGAGATTTTGTCTACAACCTCAATCAGATCCTCTCTCCAGTTTGAATAACCTTCTTTTGCAATTACTTTTGCACGCACTTTTCTACGGTTCTTTAAATATGCATCAGACTTATCTACATCACCGTCATTATCAATATCATCATCTTCCTTACCAACAGGATCCAGTGCTTCCTTATGTGTAATTGCTTTACCGATTGCTGCTCTACGCTTTAACAGATACTTATCAGACTTTGTATTCTTCTTACCGTCATTATCAACATCAGCATCCTCCTTACCAACAGGGTCTAGTGCTTCTTTAATCTTATTTTTTTCTCTCATTGCTTTTGCTTTTGCAAGTGCTCTCTCTCTTGCAGCATCTTGTTCTGCTTTTGGAATAGCAGTTACAGCGCCAAGTCTTTCCGCAGGTTTTCCTGGAACTGCCGATTCAACAACCTGCTCCAGATACACTCTAGAGATATCATTCAGAGGATTAATAGACATCTTAATTAAGCACTTACTTTACTTTTTCTATACTTATTTATGAAATTTAAGAATGCCTTACCACCGGGTTGAAGATTTTCTTTTCCTAGAGTAGATCCAGGAGTTTGTTTAACTGCATACTTAAGATAACCCTTTGTCCCAAACAGAGTATTAGGTTTTCCTGGTTCTCTATACATTCTATCCATCTTAACTTCAGTATATTCCATCACATCTTTAATCCAGGACTTGAACATATAACCTTCTTCTGTTACGCAAATGAGATGATTAGTTCCCCTACGCATTACCTCTCCAATCAATCCAGTATTAAGATTTTGAACTCTATCTCCAATCTTAAAAATCTTCCCTCTTATATAATTTTCACGGAGATTTCTCATATCACACTTTGGAGCAATCTCCCATAGCGCAAAACTTTCTTTTTTAACTTTTGCTTTCTTTACATTCATTCCCTGACGAACTGCATTAAAGAGTGATTTAGTTTCTGCGTCAGTGAGTGTCTTTGGAGTTCCACTACGGAATGATTTAAAGTCATCATCCACAACTGCTTTTCTCATCTTGGATGCAGACATTCCCTCTACACCTTCAGCATCTGCATCTCTTACACCCGCAGAAACAACACGAATTAAATCAAAGTTATAAAGATCTCCATTATATTTTTGCGCCAGGTTTTCAAACTCTGCCTGGCGATCTGATCCAACAACAATGTTCACATTAGTATATCCATCTTCGTTTGCAGTCACAAGAACATTAAAAATGGTTTTCATTTCTTCATCATTGATAATGTTCTCCTCAAATTCTGGGAACATTTTCTTCATATAAGAAACTTTAGTATTAGGATCTAAAGGATTTTTCTTTGGATCTTGAGACCTTGAAGGATAGATTTTAATATCTCCACCAGCAGAAATTCTCTTTGCAGACTTAAGAAGTTTTTCGTGTCCTACTGTTGGTGGATTGAAACGACCAAAAACAACAGTGAGTGGTGGAAGTTCTTCTGCGGGTTGCTCCTCAGGTTCTTGTCCCGGTGCTGCTTGAGGTTGCGGTGCTGGTGCTTGTGCTGCTTGAGTTGGTTGTGCAACTGGAGCAGCACCAGCGGGTTGTCTTCCTGCTGCTGGTTGTTCTGGACCTTTTGGTTGGCGGCCATCAATATACTTAAGTTTTCCCTTATCAGTTCTCGCAACAAGTTTACCGGAACGGTCTAACCATCCACCGTGACCGTCTCCACTATATCCAAGTTTTTTCGCTTGCATTGCTGCTTGCGATTCTTTTGCTTCAGATAGAAAATTGAGAAAACTTTTCATATTTCGTGTTGATATACTTATATTTATTTGTTCAGTAAATCTTCAAAAATGGACCATTGGATGATCCAAATTCTTTTTTTGCACCATAATATAATATTCTACACCAATCTTTCATCTTACCTTTTTTTTGTATTTGAAACCATGTATTAGCCCATTCCATAGCGATAAGTTTTGATGAAAATTTACCAGCGGAACTTCTATCATAATCTCCCGTTTCATATATGATTGCATTTTCAAGTATTTCTTCAAATGTAGTTCCTATCTTTTTTTTATATTCATAAACAGCAATTTCGCCAAAATCAACTAAAGAACTATTTTTTAGATTGTTGTACAAATCTATCCAATATTTTTTGTGGATACCATTCCATCCCCCAACAGGAGGAATGTGCGGATGTTTTGTTGCTGATGAAGGTCTCACCATTCCAATGTCAGAAAAAAATTTATCCATCGCAACACTTGAAACTTTTCCCAATTTTGCTCCAGCATCTTTTCCCTTTGGAGTTAGATCGGTTTGAATTACGTTCCTCGCTTTCGAATATTGAAAATTTCTAGATTGTCCATGTATTTGCCCACCAGATTCTGTCTTCAAATCAAATCCAAGTTCTCCAGTATCAAACAAATAATTATTTTTTTTACCTAAGGTGAGAGTACATTTTAGTGATCCGGGGATAAGGTCAATGTTAATTCTTGCAGTTTTATCCCCTCCCATATTCGCTAGTTCTGCACTAGCAACTTTTTTAGATTTCGATATTGCTTTTAAAGAAACCCCAACTAGTATCTTATCTTCAAGTGTCTCCCTCATATAAGCATTAAGTAAAGATAAATTTGCCTCTTTAGACATGCCATCAATATTTGTCAATTCTCTTATAGTTCCCTCTATTGCAGATTTCATATTCTTCTTTACTAAGACAATATCCATTGGATTCCAACGATCTTTTACAGATACCCCACAATATTTTTTTGCAATATCCTCTATATATGGCATTATTCCAGAGTCTCTAGAATATTCGTAACCACTTTTAGAACCTAAGAATTTTTTAAGTGCGTTAGATTGTTTTCTATAAGTTTCTTTCCACTCAGAATTATATCCTTCATAAACTTTAACCATCACAGAATCTGGTGGTTCTTGATTTTTTTCTATTACATATTCAAAAAATACACGAGACCCATTCTCTTGCTTTGCAGTCTCTATAGCACTGGTTGCCATTTACTAGATAATACTCTTTCAAGTATTTAGAAGTGGAGATAAGGAGACTCGAACTCCTGACATCAGCCTTGCAAAGACCGCGCTCTACCAACTGAGCTATATCCCCTCGTTTAGATATTATAAAACCCACCAAACTAAAAGTCAAGCGGGTTAGAGCAACCTTCCGATTTATTTATCAACTACTTGACTGATTGCATCATCAAGGTCAGCAATCACTTCACGAAGTTCAAAGATACGAGTTGGAGTGCATACAATATCACTTGTGTATCCTTTTTGTGCATCAAACAAAACTTGACGAACCGCAGCAGCAGAACGCACATCCATTTCAATAGTTACTTTTTTACTCATAGATTTTCTCCTCAAATATCTCCAGACTTACGGTTTTCAGAACGCTCAATACTAAATGCACCTTCAGGATAACGAGCATTCAGTTTCTCAAAGTTCATTTGAACGACTTCTTCAATAGAAATATCAAGTCCAATACACGCTTGAGACACATACCACATAATGTCTCCAAGTTCACGCTTCAGGTGAAATAAATTTTCTTGAGTAACTGGTTTACCTTGAAAAACGATCTTCTTTACAATCTCAGTAAATTCACCTGCTTCAGCAGACATTCCTACAGCAGCAGTAAGCAGTCGCTCAGTAGGAAACTCTTTCTCCCGCAGTTCCATAAGGCTGTTGATGAAAGAGGCGTGGTCTTTACTTGGGTTTGAGGTTGTCATATTAACAAACTCAACGTACTTATTAAGATCAATAGTCATATTAGAATTTAAATCCTTCAAATGATTTTTTAGGTTTCTTTTCTCCATAATCATACTCTTCATCTTTTCCATTGTCAAGGATATCATTTTGAGCAGATTGTTCGCAGTCATAAAGACGCATTTTTGCGCGATCAATACCAACCACAAAGCGTTTATGAATGGTAGGATCGTTATAACGATTTTTAAGTTGTTTTACAAGAATTTGACCAAGACCTTCAAGATCTTCAGTGGAGATAAGTGCAAACATCAAATCAGCAGTTGCTGGAAGACCAAAACTTTCAGATGTATCAGTCAGTTCAACATCAGAAGAACCATATCCAGAACGAGTAGTCTGAGTGGCACTCACGATAGGAACATTAAATTCCACAGCAAGACCACGAAGTTCTTCTGCAATTGATTTAACTAATGTATAAGAATTAACATTACTTCCACCTTTAAACCGGGAAGAAGAGCAGATATTCAGGTAATCAATAAAAATAATATCTGGTTTAAATGATTTCTTAAGTGCAAGTTCATTTAAAAGAGACTTAAAGTGACCAGAATGTGCAGAAGCAGTTGGATACTCTTTAATGATTAGAGTTCCTTGAGTTTTCTTTGCAAGATTAGTAACCTTGTTTTCAAACATCTGCTTTGGAAGATCTGCAATATCTTGAATGGCAACATTCAATAGGTTTGCATCAATTCTTTCAGCAATGCGTTCTTCTGCCATTTCCAACGTAATGTACAGAACGTTCCTCCCTTGGAGCAAGACGGAGCTAGCCACATGGCACATGAATAGAGACTTACCGACGCCCGTACCAGCAAGAGCGATGTTAAGAGTTTTGTTAGGGAGACCACCTTTCGTGATTTTGTTAAAGTATTCAAGATCAAATTCAATTTTATCCTCCTTTTTGTGATAAGACTCGTATCGTTGTTCATAATCCTGAAGATAATCATGCCCAACATGATTATCAAAACTTACAGCAAGAGCATCAGAAAGAATAGAAGGAATACTGTCACGATTCTTCTTTTCATCATTTCCATCAGCAATATGAATAGATTCCATAAGTGCCAAATAAATGGCACGATCACGACACCACTTTTCAGTAGTATCAATCAACCAATTAAACTCTGTAGGAACATCTTCGAGACAAGAAATAATTTGAGCAATCTCTTTAAAAGACTGCTCGTTAATATCTGTTCTCTTTTCTACTTCAATACAGAGAACTTCTTTTGTTGCTGGTTGATTATATTCTTGCACAAAAGACAGTATTTCTTCAAATACGATTTTTTGATTTTGATCTTCAAAGTATTCAGATTTAATAAAGGGTATTACTTTTCGGATGTATTTTTCATTGTGTAAAAGGTTTCTAAGAATTAGAAACTCAACTTTCTCCATAACTAAATTCCTTACGTGCGATTTCGTCCAGTTGTTGCATCACTTCATCAGTGAAATATACTTCAGGTTCTTTTAGAATCTGTTTAGCATAAAGTTTCTTACCATCAATTTCGTAACGACCAGCGACATTCTTCCACAAACCACCAATTTCGCCAAGTTCAAGTAGTCCATAATATCGATCAAGACCACGTTCATCATAATACAGACGGATCTCAACATCTTTATTTTCCTTACTCAAACGCGACTTAGCAGTCTTAGCTTTGATAATATTGCCGACCACTTCCGTTCCATCCTTTTCTTTCTTTTTGCTGAGATAGATGATTGTAGATGCTGCATATTTGAGTCCAGAACCTCCACCCATTTCTTTCGTTGGTACGTAAGCTCCGATGACATCGTATGTATGATTTGTGACAATGAGTGGAACATTTGCTTGTCCTAGTTTGAGTGTAAGCATTCTAAAAGCGCCCTTGATCAGTTGTGATTTAGTCATATCACGAACTTCTTTTTCATTTAGAGCATCTGTAATTTCTTTAGTCGTAGAAAGCATCCCAAGAGAATCTAAAACGAACATACATGGACTTCGTTCACCCTCAGGTTTTTTCATATAAAGATCTACTGCTTTGAGCGCCTTGCTACGAAACTCTTCGATAGTAACAACATTAACAACAACCAAGCGAGAAGTATCAATTCCACGGGATTCTAAAAGTGATTTGGTAATAGCGGCTTCAGTATCAAAATAGAGACAATAACCATCGGAATGGGTATCAAGAAAATTCTTAACAACGGCGAGGCTAAAGAAAGTTTTTCCAGTACTAGACTCTCCAGCAATAGCAGTAATCTTATTCCCAGATACACCGCCAAATACACTACCTGAAACCAGTGCATTAAAAATGTACGAACCTGTGTCAACATAAGTTTCAGTCTCATCAATTTCAGATGCCAACTTTGTAAAGTCATCACTTATTTCTTTTACAATATCTTTAAGGAAATCCATCAGGAAAAAAATAATTCAAGGTTTACAGTTTTTTCAACACTCCACTCAATTGCATCAAGAATAATCTTGAGTGGTTCTAGAAATGCTTTCTCAAATTGTAATTCATAGTCTATGTATTTGTCAAGATTAAGTTCTTTTGGAAAATCTTGGATAAACGTAATGACATTTTCATGAATAATATTTGGTTTTTTAAGATAAACAAATTTAATTTTCTCTCCATTTTGAATAAGAGAGTACTTATTAGTTAACTTATTTTGTTTAATATAATGATTAAACAAAAGTGCCCCTCGAACGTGAATTGGTGTTCCTTTAATATAAATGGATGATGAAGAAGAATATTTCTGAACATCAGATGCAGAACGCGGAAAAGCGATTTGCTCTGGAGAAAGTTTTTTAAATTTTTCCCTACAACTATCAATAAAATTGATCATGTCATCTTCGGTTCCACTCATCATAATATTAAAAGATTCTTTCAACATCTTACGGCAAGGGGCTGGGGTAGACGATTTGATTGCTTCAATACCTTTAATCTTTAGTTTTGGTTCCTCATAAAGAACACCTTCACTGTCCCACACACTAAGAATGTATCGTTTCTTTGCAGTCCAAATACCACGTTCGGCAATACATTCTCGCTTCATAATCATTTTCTGTTCATAAGCATTCACGTATTCTGCCAATTCTTGGTAAGAACTTTCAATATACTTTTCAAATTCCACATGACAGACCTTATCAAGGAACGAAACAATGCTTTGAGTAGTTTTCTCTCTTCCCTTGAATACACTTTTAACCAAAGGACCCATATTAATGTACAAAGAATCAGTATCAGAAGCAATAACGTAATCATCGTTTCCAGTTTTAAGAATTTTATTCAAATATGAATTAACACGATTCATAATCCATTGAATTGAAACTTGCCCAGACAATGTAATTGCTTCAGCGTTTGCAAGTTTGTAATAACGAAAATATTGATTACCAATCGCACCATAAGCAGAATTAAGTTGAATTTTTCTTGCCATCTGAATATTATTACACCTGGCAATTTCCTTGATTAATTCTTTGTTTTTTGTCTTTTCATATTCTTGCTCTGCTGCAAGCATCTTCTTCTTAAAGATTACACGTTCATTGTAAATCTTTTCCATCAATTCAGGAAGAAATCCACGAACATCCTTTCGGAACATGGCACCATTTGCACATACTGCATAATCTTTATACAATTCAAAATTAAGACTTTGATCCAAGATTTTATCTACAGATACTGTTGGGTGCCTTTCTTCCAAAAGAGTTTCTGGAGAAATGTTGTACATCATAATCAAGTGAGGGTATAGTGAATTAAGGTCAAAACTCACAACCCAATCATACATTCCAGGAATAGGTTCTTTTACATATGCACCCGCATATTTCTCATCTTTCTGTGTTTTGTTCTTCGGAGGGATAACAATATTTCTTTTCTTGAGATATGTGTAAATGATATTATCCCACATTCGAACTTGATAAAACACATCGGCATAATTCACTTTAGCGTCATATGCCATGGTAAGAGCAAGTTCAATTAACTTCATCTTGTCTTCCAATCGGTCAACAAGTTCTACGTCAATAATATTATACTCAATAAACTTTTGCCATCCCTTTGTATAGAAATCCTTGAAAGTGTCAAACTCACTGTGATCAAGTTTTTTCTGACCCAGTTCTACTTCAGCAATATAATCAAGGCGATATGATTCTTGTGCCTTATAAGTAAATTTTTTATAAAGATCAAGATAATCTAGTTGGGTCAAACCACCAACATCAAACACAGTATGTTTTCTTCCATTAATAAAAACATCCCCCTCTGTCACAAGTCCCCAGTTGGAGAAACGCTTCATCAATTTTTCACCAAGAACCCGATTAAGACGTTTGCAAATATATGGAACGTCATACAACTGAATATTCCATCCAGTGATTACGTCAGGAACGTTGAACATCCAATAGTTAATAAAATGATTTAGAAGTTCATATTCAGAAGGACAATAATGATATGTTAGGTCTTTACGATTATGTTTAAACGGTTTAACACCCCAAGTAATAATTTCTTTTGTTGTATAATCTTGAATTGAGATGGAAAGAATTTCTTCAGAACAAGATTCTACATCGGGAAATCCTGCTTCAGAGGCAACCTCAATATCCAAAGTAACAAGTTTGATTTTGCTAATATCAAACTTAATTTCATCTTCTGGATATTTTTCGGAAATATATTGGCAGATATATCTATCGTTTCCGTAGATTTCAAATCCATCTACACCTTCATATTTTTTATAAAATTCGCGACAATCTTTGATTGTACCAGGTTTTATTGGTTCTACATATTCCCCACTTAATGTTCTATATTTTGATTCTTTTTTAGTTTTTACAAAGAGAGTTGGATAAAACTCATCTCTAGTCTCAAATCTTTTTCCATTATCAACACCACGAATCAAAATTTGATTTCCAATCAATTGAACATTAGTATAAAATCTCATTCTTTAATCAAATCCTCATATTTTTCGAGTAAAGTTGGAGTTGGGTCTGCAAGAGTGATTATTTTTTCAGAACTCAACATAAATGTATCCTGCTTAGTATAACCGCAAAGAAATGGTTCTAATGTTTTATCATTACGAATTACAAACGGATTAATTAGTTTACAATCAGGTTCTCCAATATCAGCACCAACTTCTTCAATTTGAGTTATCAGTATCAGACTGTTTACTAACGCTATGATTTTGATCGTCTTTTCCATAGTTCATTACATCCTCAATGTACATATTGTTTAATTTGTCACTTGGAGTGACCATTGTAACTACCCAATCTGCAGAAACTGGAATAGTGTTATCCTTAGATAAAGGCATCCAAGGAAAAAGAGTTACTTGAAAAGATGCCTTTTGCGGATCCAGATCTTCCGCAAATTCTTCAGGAACGTTAGTTGGCGGTGTCATTTTAACCACACAAGGTTTATGGAGAAAATATCCAACAACTCTAGTATTTTCATCTTCTCCAACTACCATTTCCTTTACGTCTGCAATAATATCTTCACCAGACTTTAAAAGCAAAAGTTTTACTGTCATTTGTACTCCTTACCTCTCCATATTCTACCAACAAAAAAAGGAGGAGTCAACCTGGATTTTGCCAGGTGCTCCTCGCGCCGACGATATTCAAAACTATTTATTCACCACCACCGTTTCCGCCATCACCATTACCTCCAGCACTTGAACGACTTCTTACAGGAACTGCTTTTCCTTTGGGAATACTTTTCTGTTTTCCTTGAGAGTAAACAGTATGTGGTGCAGATCCTTTATACGCAATTGTTTTAAACTCGTCGAAGGTTTTCATTTTTATTTTTATTTAGAGATAATCCTTTCTCTTGTGATGATCAGGTACGATCCTACCAAGTGTAATAGTCAAAAGCCCATCCTCAAAATCAACTGATCTAACTTCCGTATCATCAGAGAGTGTCCACGCTCTATTAAAACTCCGTTGAGCCAAACCTTTGTGGATATAGTTGGACTCCGTTTCTTTATCTTCTTTTTGGCCCTCCACAAAGAGTTTGCCGTCTTGTGTGTAGACATAAACTTCTTTTTTCTTAAATCCAGCAAGTGCAAGTTCAAGACGTGATTCTACATTACTAACTTGAACTAAGTTATAAGGTGGATAGTTAGTAGTGGTCTCGTGAAGGTGAAAAATACGATCAAAGTATTCATCCATCCCAATGCTATACTTGTTGATCCTCTCCATCAGAGCAGGAAGATCCGCAGAATTAAACCTTGATGTTGCAAGATTGGTCATTATGGTAGCTCCTTTAAAAGCGAGTTTGTGTTTTGTGGACCCTTTCGGCATCCATTACTAATTATACACGATTACAAAAAAAGCGGGATATTGTTTCCCGCACTTTTTATTTCGGTTATTACTGCTTGAAATCTAATAAAAAAATTTAAGGCATGAATAACGACTATTTTTTGAGTATTACAGAGTGAAAACTGAACATAGTTTTTTGGTGTGAATACTAACTTTAAAGTAGGTATTAATATGTGAAATTCAAATATGAATTTAATAGGTGAATACCAACAAAAACTCAAATAAGTTTTTCTTCAACAATCATCTTACGAACTTCTCTCCAAATTTTTCGCAATTTTTTATCACTATCAGTTCGTGCCTTTTTAATTTCTTTATAATCATCAATAGTTTTTATTGCATTTTTTGATTCCAAACTCATACTATGTTTACAGGGAGATGACGCCTTTCTCTTATGATACTTGTAATTAGATGCAGTAACTCCTCCACGCATATGGTAAGGTGTCATTGCAAAATAAACTTTCTTTGCATACTTCCAGTATGGAGGAAGATTATTATCTGGACGGACACGTAGTTTTCCTTGTGGCGTCAAAATTGTGTTGACAACATTATAAAGAAATTTTAACTTATCACTTTTATATTTTTTTACGTTATCTTTCAACCCACTAGAATTTTTATTGAGTTCAAGACCAGCAAAATTGCAAATATCTCTATCATTAAGTCTGGAAGCTAAAGTTAGTGAATATTTTTTGATCCACAATGATATTGCATCAGAGTATCCATTATCTTTCAATCCATAGACTTGATTGCGAGCAAGATTAATATCTTGATTTAATTCATTTCTAGCATCAAAGATATATTGACTTTTTTCAACATATTCATCTAGAGTAATTGGAGAAAACTTTTTAAGAGTAGAAAAAGATTCTGGAGAATTTTTTAAAAAATAAGCAATTGCTTTAACATCATTTTCATCAGTCTTTTCCAAAAGTTCTGAATGTTCTAATGACGCTAATTTTCTTGCTGTGGGAGTTGATTTTTGGGGGAACAATCTTATCTCAATATTTTTTTCATATGCATTCTTTTCGATCTCTTTTAGTTGATCAAAAGTAAAAGGTTGAGCAAGACTATTTTTTTCTTGAGATCTCATGTGGGCATCTTCAACAACGATGAGATCTCCAGATTTAATTTTTGGAATATTGAGATTGATCACTTCAGAGTGCTCAATCTTATGATATTCATCTGAGGTAGTATTGAAAGCATGTGATCCACACTGACCACAATCCAATATAAAAATGTTCATAATTTTATCAAAGTATTATAAGGTGAAAACCAAATGTGGTTTTATATTGTGAATACCAATTAAAATGTAAAGTTGAAAAGGATATTAGTGCTTGAAAACTTATATGAGTTTTAACAGGTGAATACCAACTTTTCTCTTAATCATCATAAAGCATTAAAAAAATAAAGTCAATCCTAATTTAAAATCAAATTTCTTCAGCAGTTTTACCTTTCTTACCAATATTATACTTTTGCTCAAGAATCCATTCACCCTTATCTTTATATGCAAGAACTTTAATCTGATTAAGTGGTGCAATGTCAGATACTTTATCTTGATTTATAACCGTAATAAGTCCCCAATCTGCAAGCAAACGCACAATACGATTTCTACGTTGAACATCATTTACAGTCAAGTTAGCATGTTTACCATCAAGAGCAAACAACTCTTTAAAATGCACAATATAATATCTTCCTTGTTTGTGGAGGATATGGCAAGACTGATAGAGTTTTTTCTCTTTTCTAGAGGCAACTCCGATGCGAGTTAAAGTTTCTCTAACTTTTAGAAAATCATCTGGTTCGTTGAGAATAACTTCAACCATTTGGTCCTGGGACCAATTTACCTGTGGCTCAATTGTTTGAGTTGTCATTTTGTTCCGCCAATTTCAAGTCGTTGTTTGATAAAGTTGATTTGCTCTTTTGACAAAATTTTCAGTGCTTGAGATGCTTTTTCGTTACTATAACCATAATAACGTTTCACACATTCTAAGTCTTTGATTTTATCTTTACGGAGCCAGGGAGAATATCTCTTCCTTTTTCTTATAGTATTTAGAAAAAAAGAATATTGCATATCTTTATCAAGGTAATGTTTCATATTCATTTCGTTTGCGAATAGAATACAATCAATATGTGCAGATAAACAACGATTAATGATATAAGGTGTATATTCTTTTAAAGCATCTGGATTTTCTTCAAGTAAGTTACTTTTTGTTTGATTAATCGAATTTAACCAGTCCTTCAATTCCATAATTAAATAGCAGCAGTTCTTTACGTTGTTTTTGCTCTCGCATATATTCGCCAACAGACCTCATAGTATAAGTAAGATCAAACTCAGCAGCATTCCAATTCTTGAAGCGATCCTTTACAAGTTGATCTGAGTTATAACTTACCAATTGATCCATATTATTAGCATCGCAATCAGCAGCAAACTTATCGTGATCAAATCCTTTATGCATTGATCCCTTGTTCCCATAGAGATTATCCTTAATATCATAAGGAGGATCGAGATACATAAAAGCACCCTTGTTTCCATCCATCAGATAATCATACGAGTAATTAGTTATACGCCAACGTTCAATTATCTTAGAATACCCTGGTAGTTTTTCAATTCCACGCAAACTGAAATTTGAGTTTGATGCTTGCGATGAAAATGATGAACTTTCTGTGAGACCACTGAAACTGCACTTATTGACAATATAGAAAGCTACAGCACGATCAAGACTGGGCAAACTTTTATCATTAACTTGCTCCTTCGCTTTAAGAAAAAGTTCTTTTGCTAGATCTGGAGTATTATTTTGGGTCTTAAGATCCACAAGTTTATCCTTAATATCCGTACCAAACATCTGGAGTTGTTGCCAGAAGTTTACGAGTGGTTCGTAAAGATCATTGACCCAAATATTTAATCCAGGGTATTTTTTTGTGATATAAATCGCGACACTTCCTCCACCAAGAAATGGTTCACGAAATTCTTGGTAGTTGCGAAGATCTGGAAAATATGGTGCCATCTTTTCACAAGCACGGGACTTACCGCCGGGATACCTCAAAGGCGTCTTAAGAGATTTCATTTGAACTCACACTCCACCATGATTTCAGTTAATGCTGCTAGGAGATTAATTTCCTGATCAGCCACAAACGCACATTGGTATTGATACTTAGCAATAACAAGAACGGCAGCAGGGATAGACTGGGGCGAAAGGCAATCATAACAGGCGTCATACACCCTGCGGAGTAAACTAGAAGCATCGTTGTCCAAGTTGGAGACCACCCACTTGCGGACTTCTGAAAAGTTTTTGTCTTTGAGATTCTTGATGAGTTCATTTACAGAGATGTCTGAGAAAGATGCAAGAATGCCTGGGTCAATTTTTCCTCCCGTAGAGTATCTCTGGCATTCATTGAGAACCCTACGAAAATCTGGGAAGTGTTTTGTGACAAGTTCAGCAACAACTTTTTGATCGTACTCAATCTTTTCTGCATCCAAGATTGATTGAAGTCGTTGAAAGAAACTACCTGCAAGTTGAACTCTTTGCTTCCCTTTGATGGTGAAGTCGATGACTGCACATCGGGAGTGAAGAGGTTCAATAATCTTGTTCTTGTAGTTACAGGTGAATATGAATCGGCAGTTGTTATAAAATGCCTCAATATTCGCCCGTAGTAGGAGTTGTACATCGTTGCCCGTGTTGTCAGCTTCGTCAATGATGATGACTTTGTGTTTAGAAGATCCCGTAAGTGAGACGGTCGAAGCGAAGTTCTTTGCTTGGTTCCGTACAGTATCCAGGAAACGCCCTTCGTCGGATCCGTTGATGACATAATA
>JACCDW010153675.1_pt1 | contig 18684 bp, 16 predicted proteins | sample 7449781 | NCBI WGS metagenome assembly JACCDW01 (sample SAMN15323449, study PRJNA562643) | freshwater metagenome | isolation source: river surface water | place: USA:Blue River Watershed | collected 2017-08-18
AAAAGGGACGGCGCTTTGGGCCCAGGTTTTCGCATCGGGGTAGTGGGAGGCGGACTCTTTGCCGAAGCAGTCCTGGAGCATCTCGGTATTGATGATGCCGGGATTCAGGGCAACGGCCGCCATGCCGGCGGGGAGTTCTTGGGCGAGGGAGGCCGTGAGGCCCTCCACGGCATACTTGCTGGCACAGTAGCCGGAGACTTCGGGAGAAGTGGAGCGGCCCCAACCGGAGCTGAAGTTCACGATCACGCCCTTTCGGGCCTTCACCATCGCGGGCAGAAAGGCCCGGAGGACGTTGGCCAGGCCCTTCACATTCACATCGATGACCTGGTTGAAGTGATTCGCCGGAACTTTCCAAAACGGGGCGTTGGGATGGATGACGGCGGCATTGTTGAGTAAGAGATCAGGGGTGCCGTGTTTTTGCAGGATCTGGTCCGCCCATGCCTGCACAGCGCGGGCATCCGCCACATCCACGGAGGTGAAGGAGTGGGGTGAGCCGAACTCTTTCTGGAGGTCAGTCATGGCTTTGGTACTGCGGGAGCAACCGACGACGGTATGGCCAAGCGCGGTGAAGGAGCGCACGAGAGCGAGACCTAAACCTTTGGAGCAGCCGGTGACGAGGATACGTTTTGAAGCCATTTAGGTAAAAATAAGACTCTTCGGTGGCGTTTACGATTACGTTTACGGAATTGGTTCGAAATCTCCCCTTCGGCCCTTCAGAATATTCTCATGCGGACGCGCTTGATTCGTCAGATCGCCCGGGCGGCGGGGGATCGGGAATTCGGAATCAACCGTAGACAATTTCTAGAGACCACCCTGGCGGCGGGGATGGCGATGTTGCTACCGACCCGGATTCTGCGGGCATCCGCAAGCAAGCCCAGGGTCGTGGTCATTGGGGCAGGGTTTTCCGGATTGAGTGCAGCCCAACAACTTCTGCTAGCCGGAACGGAGGTCACGGTTTTGGAGGCGCGGAAACGGGTGGGGGGCCGGGTGTTTTCAAACTCGCGCTTCGTGCGGGGCACGACCGTGGAGTTCGGCGCGGAGCTGATCGGCACCAACCACGCGGTCTGGCAGGCCCAGGCAAAGCGTTTCGGGTTGGAACTCGAGGAACTGCCCGACGATCCTTCCGGCCAAAGTCCGATTCTCATCGGGGGCCGGACATTCTCCGGAAAGGATGCGGAGAAACTATGGGATTCCCTGGATCGGGCCATGCAGGAAATGAACGGCGATGCTCGGACGATCGACCCCCTCGAGCCGTGGAAAAGCCCCCGCGCAGAAATGCTGGACCGGACATCGCTGGCGGAGGCGGCGGCCCGTTGGCCGGCGGATCCGGAGGCCCGGGCGGCGGCCCTCCTGGTGCTTTCGAACGACAACGGCCTTTGGCCGGATCGGGCGAGTTATCTTGGAATCTTGGCGTTGATTCAGGGGGGAGGGGTCGAGAGGTTTTGGGAGGAGTCGGAAACCCACCGTTGCGTGGGAGGAAACCAGCAGTTGGCCATGAAACTGGCTGCGGCGGTGGGGGAGGAGCGGATCCGGCAGGATGCACCGGTGGAAGAGGTGGAATTGAAGGATTCTGGGGCGGTGGTGAGGACGCGCGGCGGTCAAAGTCACGAGGCCGATGCGGTGGTGCTGGCGGTGCCGCCGTCGGTATGGGGCCGGATTCAGTTTCATCCCGTAGTGCCGGAGGAGCTGCGGCCCAGTGTGGGGCCGAATCTCAAAGTGTTGGCCGAGCTCTCCCGGCCAGTCTGGAAAGAGGCCAAGTTGAATCCCGCGTTTTTGACGGACCGGGAGATCGGCATGACTTGGCAGGGAAATGCCCGACCTTCGACCGAGGATCCAAACCTGACCTGCCTAGTGGGATTTTCCGGAGGTCAGGCGGCGCAGGACTTTTTGCGGCTCTCCCAGGCAGACCGCAAAAAGCGGTTTGGCGAAATTGCGACGTCCTTTTTCCCCCGGTATCCCGACTGCGTGGGTAAGGTGGCGGTCAGCGCGTGGCCGGAGGAGGAGTGGACGAAGTGTGGTTACAGCAGTCCGACGCTGGGCCAGGTGACGACCGTTTATCCCCGGTTGATGAAAGGGCTTCGCGATCGTCTCTTTTTCGCGGGTGAGCACACCCATCTGGCTTTTCATGGCTACATGGAGGGGGCGTTGCAGAGCGGCGTGAGGGCCGCCAAGCAGGTGGCGAAGGCTTTGAATCTAACGGCCTGATTTGGGCCGGAATTGTAGGCAGAACCAACGGCCGAGGCGGCCGCGACGCTCCAGCTTCCAGCCAAGTTTGGTGGCGGTGCGGATGATGCCGTTTTCCTGACCCTTGAGGATGCCGGAGAGGAGGAGGGCGGTTCCCGTACGGCGGTGAGACTCCAGCCGGGGAAGAAGGTGCAGGAGAAGATGGTCGTAGAGGTTGGCGACAATGAGGTCGGCAGAGGGGACGGCAGCCCGCAGGACATCCCTTTGCCGAAAACAGACGCGTGTTCCGACCCGGTTCAAACGCAGATTCCTTTGGGCCTCCGTAACGGCCACGGGATCATTATCCCAGCCCTCGACTTTGGCGCCGAGCCGGGCGGCGGCGAGGGCGAGGACGCCGGTGCCACAGCCGAGATCGAGCACCCGGCAGGATTTTAGGCGGGAGCCGTGTTTCCGCATGAACTGGACGACATAGCGGAGGCAAAGACGGGTGGTGGCGTGTTCACCGGTGCCGAACGCTGGTCCAGCCCGAATCTGGAGACGTGGGATTCCCTTGAAGTCTTTGGGAAGAAAACGGGCGTCGCTGGTGACGACCAGGTCGTAACTGATACGCAAATGGAAGGGGGAGGCTTTCCGCTGGCGTAGTTTACGGATTCGGCCCGGAAGCCGGCTTTGCAGTTTCCGTAAGGGGATGATTTTCGGGGAGTAGACTTGAAGGATGGCAGGCTGGCCGGGGCGTTTGAGGACCGCGCTCGGGAGGGGAAGCTTCGCGGTGGTCAACTGACGGGTTTCGAGGACGTACACGGTTAGTTTAAGTTTAAGCGGAAAGTTGAAATCAGCCTGAACTCATCGGCCCCACAGTTCACATCAACTTAAACTTACACTTAGGCTAAAGAGCGGGGACGGAGGCGAGGAGGCGTTGGGTGTAGGGGTGGGAAGGGTGGTGGGTGATCTGCTCGGCGGAGCCTTCCTCGACGAGTTTGCCGTGTTCCAGCACGGCGATCTGGTCGCTGACGTGCTCGATGACGGCGAGGTCATGGGCGATGAAGAGGTAGGTGAGGCCGAACTGCTCCTGCAGATCCATGAGGAGATTGACGATCTGGGCCTGCACGGAGACGTCGAGGGCACTGACCGGTTCGTCGCAGATAATGAATTCAGGTTCGACGGCGAGGGCCCGGGCGATGCCGATTCGTTGGCGCTGACCACCGCTGAACTCGTGGGGAAAACGGCGGGCGTGGGTGGGGTCGAGGCCGACCCGCTTGAGAAGTTCGGCCACGCGGGCAGAGCGATCGGACGCGGACATTTTCGGGAAATGGATCTCCAGCGGCTCCACAAGGATGGTGCCAATGCGAAGGCGGGGATTGAGGGAGTTATAAGGGTCCTGAAAGACCATCTGGATCTTTTTGCGGTAGGGTCGGAGACCGGATCCGTTTAGGGCGGTAATCTCCTGCCCCTCGTAAAAGGCGGAGCCGGAGGTGGGATCCTGCAGACGGACGAGGACCCGGCCGAGGGTGGTCTTGCCGGAACCGCTTTCGCCGACGAGGCCGAGGGTGGAGCCCTTGTTGATTTTAAGGGAGACGTCGTCGAGTGCCTTGACCAGTCCGGTCTGTTTTTGCAGGAGGCCGGACCGAACCGGAAAATGGACGGAGCAGTGGCGGATTTCGACGAGAGGAGGCATCGGGGTTAAAGGATTAAGCATTTCAGATGTTTAATTCATTTGGCGGCCAGGGCGGAGCGGTCGATGGAGGCGAGGCGCTGGCGGTTTTGGCCAAGGCGGGGAATGCAGTCGAGAAGGGCCTTGGTGTAGGGGTGCTGGGGGGCGCGCAGGATCTCCTTCACTGGGCCTTGTTCGACGAGGCGACCGTCGAGCATGACGAGGACGCGGTCGGCAAAGTGGGCAACAATGCCGAAGTTGTGGGTGATGAGGAGGACGGCCATGCCGAACTGCTTGCGGAGGTCGCGGAGGAGATCGAGGATTTGCGCCTGGATCGTGACGTCGAGGGCGGTGGTGGGCTCGTCGGCAACGAGAAGGCGGGGTTTGCAGGCGAGGGCCATGGCGATCATGGCGCGCTGCTGCATGCCGCCGGAAAGTTGATGGGGGTAGTCGCGGGCGCGCTTTTCGGGGTCGCGAATGCCGACGAGCTGCAGAAGGCGGGCCACTTCCGCGTCGAAATCGGGGAGATCGGGTTGGTGGAGCTGGAGGGCCTCGCGGATCTGGAAGCCAACCGAGAAAACGGGATTCAGCGAAGTGGAGGGTTCCTGAAAAATGTAGGCCAGTTTCCCGCCGCGGGCTTGGCGGAGGGTTTCGCCCGGGCAGGAGAGAAGGTCCGTGCCGTCTTCCCAAAGGGCCTGGCCAGAGAGGGAGCAGGCGGGGGCGGGAGGAGTCAAACGGGCGAGGGCGAGGGCAGCGGTGGTTTTGCCCGAACCGCTTTCACCCACAACGGCCACGGTTTCGCCGGGCTCGATAGCGAAAGAGAGGTGGTTGACGGCCGTGATGGGTTTGGCGCCCGATGAAAATTCTACGGTGAGATTTTTTACGTCTAACAGGGGCATAAGAGGGGTTAAGGGATGTGGGGGTTAAGAATCATTTCCCAGGTAGGCGAAAGCGGGGGTCGACGGCGTCGCGCAGGGCGTCACCGAGGAGATTGAAGGCGATCACAGTGAGAATAATGGCGGCTCCGGGGGTGAGGAGCCACCAGAAGTTGAGCATGAAGATCTTGATGTCCTGGGCCTGGCCGAGCATCAGCCCCCAGGACGAGGAGGGTTCCTGGATGCCCAACCCGAGAAAGCTAAGGGCGGCCTCGCCGAGGATGTAGCCGGGGACGCTGAGGGTGGCGGCCACGACCAGATAGCTGAAGGTGTTGGGGAGCAGGTGGCGGAAGAGGATCACGGTGGGGCGTTGGCCGAGAATGTTGGCGGCGAGGATGAAAGGTCTCTCACGCAGGGAGAGAACCAAACCGCGGACGACCCGGGCGGTGCCGGCCCAGCCCAGGGCGGAAAGGATGACAACGATCAGAAGAAAGGTGGCATCGGACGGAAAGCGGGAGGAAAGCGCAGCACGGAGGGCGAGGAGAAGATAAAGGCCGGGCACAGCCATCAGGAACTCGGTGAGCCGCATGGCGAGAGAGTCGGCCCAACCACCCAGATAACCGGCGAGGCCACCGATGGTGAGGCCGAGCAGGCTGGTCAGAAAAACCCCGACCAGGCCGATGCCAAGAGAGATGCCGGCGCCGTAAAGGAGCCGCGTGAAGACGTCACGACCGGTGGCATCGCTCCCCAGGAGATAGATAACGGCGGGGGATTCGACGGTGAAGAGGTGGGTCTTGGAAGGGAGAAGACCAAATAGTTTGTAGGAAGGTCCCTCGGAAAACCACCGGAGGGGGGCGGCTTGGCCGGGAAGGGGCTCGTAGGTTGCGGTCGAGGGATCTACGAGCCGATAGAGGCGGACGGAGAGACGGCCCTCCTGCCAGACCAGCGCCGTGGGAGGATGGTAAGTTCGCTGGAGGTCCTGGGCGGAAGGGACCGTGGGAGAAAGGAAAGGGGCGAAAGCGGCTGCACCGTAAAGTGCGAGCAAAAGCATGGCGGAAACCAGACCCGCCGGTCGCCGGAGAAGGGACTGCAGCAGATCAGCGCCCATAACGGACCCTCGGGTCGGACCAGGCAAGGGCCAGGTCGGAAATCAGGTTACCGATGACAAGGAGCGTGCAGCCGACCATGACGGAGCCGAGCACGACGAACTGGTCCTCGCGGCTAAAGGCTTCGTAGACGAGCCGGCCGAGGCCGGGATAGTTCATGACATTCTCCACAAGGAGCGAGCCGCTGAGCAGTCCGGCAAAGGCGTAGCCGATGGTGCTGAGCAGGGGATTCAGGGCGTTGCGGAGGACGTGGCGGAAGAGGACGACCTTCTCCGAAAGACCTTTGGCGCGGGCGGCGGTGACGTATTCCGCACGAAGAACATCGAGGACATTGGCGCGGAGGACGCGCAAAGTGCCCGCGACGCCGCCCAGACCGAGGACCAAGGTGGGAAGAATGAGGTGCCAGGCGATGTCGAGGAGTTGGGAGCCGAAAGGAAGGAAGTCGTGATCAAGCGAGGTTAGCCCGCCAATGGGGAACCAACCGGTCTGAGCTGCGAACCAGACGGCCAGAAGGGCGAGAAAGAACTCCGGAATGGCGAGGGCAAAGTAGGCGGCGGAGGAGGTCAGCTTATCGATCCAGCCGCCCGGGCGGGCGGCAGCGAGGACGGCGAGGGGGATGGCGAGGCCCCACGCGAGGGCGAGAGAGCAAAGGGATAAGAGAATAGTGGCGGGGGCACGTTGGGCGATGAGCTCGGCGACGGGGACCTTGTAGGTCCAGGAGTAGCCGAAGTCCAAGCGGAGGATGTTGCCGAGCCAGCGGAGGTATTGCTCGTACCAGGGGCGGTCGAGGCCGAAGGATTTCTGGAGCTCGGCGATGAGGGTGGGGTTGATGTCGCGTTGGGCCTTTACAGGGGTGAGGAAATCTCCCGGGGCCAAGCTCATCAGGGCAAAGACAAGCAGGGTGACGGCAAGGAGCATGGGCACGAGGGTGCCAAGACGGCGGAGAATGAAGGCAGTCATGGCGTGAAGACGGTCCAGAGTTCGTCGAGGTTCCAGACGAGGGAACCCAGTGGCGGGATCTTGATGTTTTTCCAGCGATCCTTGAGGCCGACGTAGGCGTTGGCGGTGACGAGATAGATATAGGGTGTCTCATCGCTCATGATTTTTTGCACCTCATCGAAATATTTTCGGCGGGTGGCGTAGTCGAGCGTGCGGAGCTGGAGGGACATCAGTTCATCGATCCGGGCTTCCCAGGGCGTGGCGGGAGTTTTCTGGTTGGGGTACCACTGGTGCAGACGGCCTTTGGAGGAGAAGACGGACATGCCACCGGCGGGGTCGCCGCCGCCGGTGAGGCCAAGGAGACCGGCCTCATAGTCAAAGGAGTCTTGGATTTTTCCGACGAAGGTGCCGAAATCAAGAAACGCGAGGTTCACGGTGATGCCGAGGTCACGCATGTTCTCCTTGAAAACGGTGGCCATGTTCACGCGGAGTTGGTTCTCCTGATTAGAGTTCAGGGTGAACTCGACGAGGTTCCCTTTGGCGTCGCGGAGTTTTCCGTCCTCGCCCAAACGAAAGCCAGCCTCGGCCAGGAGAGCGCGGGCCCGAGCGGGGTTATAGGGGTACTGGGTGACGTTGGGGTTGTACCACTTTTTGTTGGCGGGGGTTTCGGGGCCCCACAGGGGTTGGCCGCGTCCGAAGAGGACGCCTTTCACGATGCCCTCCCGGTCGATCCCGTGGGAGATGGCCTGGCGGAAGCGGCGGTCGGTAAACCAGGCGAGCTTGTGGGGCTGGACGAACGGTTTGCCGGAGGAGTCCTGGCCGGGGTTCTGGTTGAACCAGACGAAGCCGGTGTTGGGAGAGGGGCCCCGGTTGTGGACGAGGAAGTCGTAGCGCTTCGCAAAGCGTTCGATCCAGGCCACGTTGTCGGGCGAGAGGCCCTCCGCGTCTGTCTGGCCAGTGGCGAAGGCAAGGGTGCTGGCGTTGATGTCTTTGACCAGTTTGGTGACAAGGAAGTCGACGTAGGGGAGGCGAACGCCGGCGGAGTCGGCCCGCCAGTAGTGGGGATTGGCTTCAAACACGATCCGTTCGGCAGGCTGATAGGAGCGGAGGCGGAAAGCTCCGGTACCGACGAGGGTTTCCGGAGCGTGTTGGGCGACGCTGACGTTCCAGGCTTTTTGAAGGGTGCCGTCATGGAAAGCGGATCCGAGACGGTGTTGGGGCAGGATGCCGACGCCACCGACGTATTCGAGGAACGGGGCGAAGATTTCCGGCGTGGTGATGCGGACGGTCAGCTCGTCGAGTTTTTCCACGCGGAAGGGCTTGCCGTCGACGGAAAGGTCGAAAGCGGAGCGGTTGGGGTAGCGGGGGTCGTAAATGGCCTGGAAGGTGAAGAGGACGTCATCGGCCGAGAAGGGGGCGCCGTCCGACCAGCGGACGCCGGGGCGAAGAAAGAAGGTGAAGGTTTTGTTGTCGGGCGCGATCGTCCAGCGGGAGGCGAGGCCGGGTTCCACTTCCTGGGTGACGGCGTTGTAGCGGGTGAGGGAGTCGAGGAAGAGGCCGATAAACCCTCCGGAGGTGGCGTCTTCCGAGACGAGGGGATTGAAGGTGGAGGGTTCGCCGGGGACGGACTGGATAAAGACACCGCCCCGGCGACCGGGCTCCACCCGAGCGGTGTCGATGCCGTCGGGGAGGGGATGATCCTCGCGGGCGACCGGCGGGGCTTTGGTGCAGGCGGAGAAAAAGACGGGTAGAAGGAGGAGGAAAACCAGCCGGGACATTCGGGAAAGTTTAAGGGAACCGATACCGAACCCAACCCTATTTGTCCGCCGGACGGGGGCCAGACTCGAGCCCATGGGAACCGATGAAGACGAAGGCGAGGCTCCAGCCGGAGAAAATGAGGAGAAAGAAAGGGAACTGGAGGTTTAGCGGGAGGCTATAAAGAAACAGGAGGAGGGGGCCCCAATAGAAGTAGTCCGGAATGAGGAGGGGGAGGCCCCGGTCGCGATAGAGGGACCAGCTCCAGGCCCGGAGAATCTGACGAGGCGACCAGTCCAGCTCCAGCCAGAGAAAGTATGAGACGCTGATGGGAATGGCGACGACCGGCACATAGACGAGAAAATCCACGGCCAGCTTGGGCAGGATGATGCTCCAGGACGGACCCGATCCGAAAAACCAAGCCAGGATGTGGTAAAAAAGATCCACCTCCAGACCGACGGTGCCGAAGAAGACGAAGTTCCAACCCATTTTTTTTAACCGACCCAGGCTCCAGGAGCGGTCCGGCCCGACGATCGTGCGGACCGATTCGGGAAGGATGGTTCCAGCCATCGCCGTGAGAAGGGCAGAAAGCCAAAATCCGCCTGCATCCTTCCAATTGGAAAAAGCGTCGACGGCAGAGCGAATCGGCGGGAGCTGGAAGTAGGCGAAGTAGAGGGCGATTCCGACAAACTGGAAGACGAGAAAGACGCGGTAATATTTCCGCACCGCCAAAAAGCCCGGACGCAGGGCGGCCCGGAGGCTCCAAGGAGCGGCCAAGCGGTCAGGCCTCGAACGAAGTGCCGCAACCGCAGGTCTGTTTGGCCTTGGGGTTGACGATTTTAAAGCCGGTGTGGGTCAGCTCTTCCTCGTAGTCGAGGGTGCAGGCTTCGAGCAGAGGAGCGCTGTCCGCGGCAACGAAGAGGCGGGCGCCTTCCTGCTCTAGGCGCTGGTCGCCGGGCTCGGCGGAAGCCACAGCCATACCGTAGGAGAGCCCGGCGCAGCCGCCTTTTTCAATGTAAAGGCGGAGCCCTTGGGTGGTGTCCCGACCGGTGGTGAGTTCCCGGATCCGGCGGGCGGCATTAGCGGTCAGTTGAATCATTGAAGGAGGATAAAATTCAAAATCGTAAGTGTCAAAGAACGAGGGCAGATGATTTCTGAGCGTTCGTTTACGTTTATGTTTAGGTTTATGAAAATTTATAGTTGTAAGGCATCGTAAAGTTAAACGTAATCGTAAACGAGCCATCTGAAAAAAGGCGGGCAAGGCCTGCAGGCCGATGCGATGGTAGATTGAAGAAAAGATCTTAATCGGCGAGTCTTCGGCGATGCACGGATTGGAACTGGTTCAGGACCTGGCGGTGGTGATGGCGGCGGCGGCCGTGGCCACGATTCTTTGCCAGCGGCTGCGCCAGCCGGTGGTGCTGGGCTATATCCTGGCCGGTATCTTTATCGGCCCGAATACGCCGCCGGTCTCGCTGGTTTCCGATGAGGAGGCGATCAAGACGCTCTCTGAGCTGGGGGTGATCCTGCTGATGTTTTCCATCGGGCTGCATTTCAGTTTCCGCAAACTCAGGGAGGTGGGTTTCCCGGCGGTGGTGGCGGCGGTGGTGGAGATCGCCGGTATGTTCTTTGTCGGCTTTGAGGTGGGGAAGTGGATGGGCTGGAGCCGGATGGATGCCATTTTCCTGGGGGCCATTCTTTCCATCTCCTCCACCACGATCATCGCCAAGGCGCTGGAGACGATGGGACTATTGCGGCGGGAGTTTTCCCGACTGGTGTTCGGCATCCTGATCGTGGAGGACATCCTGGCGGTGGCGATGTTGGGAATCCTGACCCAACTTGGCACCACGGGGCAAATGGGGCTGGCGTTGACCTCCAGCACGATGCTTTCGCTAACGGCATTTCTGGTCGGCGTGGCGGTGGTCGGTTTTTTGGTGGTGCCGCGACTGATCCAGTTGGCCAGTCGGACGGAGATGGAGGAGGTGCTGCTGATCACGGTTCTCGGGCTGATCTTCGGAATCTCCCTTCTTTCCCAGAAGCTGGGTTTCAGCGTGGCCTTGGGGGCGTTTTTGGCCGGGGCGGTCCTGGCCGAGGTTCGGGAGGTGAAAAGGATCGACCGGCTGGTGGGGCCGCTCCGCGATGTGTTCAGCGCCATCTTCTTCACTTCTTCCGGCATGCTCATCAAGTTCGACTTTTTGCAGGACGGGTTCGGGCAGGTGATTTGGATCACGTTTTTGGTGATCACTGGAAAGGTTCTGTTCAGTTCGCTGGGGGCCCTGCTGGGGGGATGTGATCTGCGGAAGGCGACGCGGGCGGGTTTCAGTCTGGCCCAGATCGGGGAGTTCTCCTTCATCATTGCGGGGCTGGGAGTCACCCTGGGGGTGACGAGTGACCGGCTCTACTCGATTGCGATTCTGGTATCGGCCGCCACCACCCTGACCACCCCTTATCTCATAGCCGGATCCGGGCCGGCGGCGACATGGCTGGAGGACAAGGGGCCAGGGTGGTTTTCCGGTTTTTGGAAAACTTACCAGTCCTGGCTGCGGGGCCTGGCGTTCACCCCGAGGGACCGGCACCAGATGGCTTGGATGTTTGTGCGGAAGCTGATCGGGCAGCTGGTTCTGCAGTGGATTCTGATCGCAGCCTGTCTGCTGGGAACGGCGGCGCTGTGGAGAACCTATGGGGACCGCTTTCCCGATCGCTTGGCCATCGCCGAATGGGGCTCGCCGCTGTTTTGGCTGGCCGGGGCGGTCCTGGCTTTGCCGGTGGTGGTGGCATGGGTGCGAAAGTTTCATGCCCTTGGGGTGTTGGTTTCGGAAATGGCTTTCCCCCGGGACGAGGAGAAGGGCCGGCCCGGGCCGGGAAGAAAACTTTCGCAGGCGCTTTTTCTCGGGGCGGGGTACGTGGTGTTTGCCTTCAGCCTGATCCTGCTGAGCGCTCCGCTCCTGCCGATGGGGAAACTTTTCCTGGGACTGGGATCCTTACTTTTCCTTTTGGCCGTCCTGATGCGCAAACGGCTGGTGCATCTGTATTCCCAAGGGCAGGCCAAGATCCGGGAGACATGGGAAACCCCGCCAGACCAGGATGGGTTGAACCTGCCGGGGGAATCCAAGGTGCACGTCCATCAGATTGATCCGACCTCGGCCTTAATTGGGCAAACCCTGTCGGAGACAAGTCTGAGGCAAAGGACCGGGGCCGTGATCGTGGCGATTGAGCGGAGGGGAAAAAACTTAGTCTCGCCCGGGCCGGAAACACGGCTGGAGGCCGGCGACCAGCTGTTTGTTTTTGGCGAGGCGGGGCAGATCCGCGCGGCAGACGACTACTTGCGGCAGGCGGGGACGACGGAGGTTTAGCGACGGGAACGTGCCCCGGGGCGGGTGCGATACCAGTGGAAGAGCGCCAACTGGGCGAGGCCGCGGGCCGGCCCGAACTGTTGTTCCGACCAAGCTTCCAGTTCCGGCAGGGGGAGCGGGCGGCGACGGCGCGGAAAATATAGTTCCCGCACGAGGCGGGCAACCCAGACATCGACCGGAAAGGCGTCCCACCTCCCGTAAGCGTAGAGCAGGACACAGCGGGAGATTTTCGGACCGACGCCGGGCAACTGTTCCAAATGTTCCGCCGCCCGTTCCGTGGGCCAACCGGCGGGGATGTGGAGGAGCCCGGGTTGGCGGGCCAGAACCTTGGCGGTGGCGGCGAGATGTTTGGCGCGGTAGCCGAGTTGGCAGGCGCGCAGGGCTTTTTCCCCGGCGCGGGCCATCTGGGGAGGAGAGGGGAAATCCCCGGCCGTTTTGCGGAAGGCTTGCCGGAGGCGGGCGTTGATCTGACGGATCTGGACGATCTGTTTGAGGGAGGAGCAGATGAAGTTGGCCAAGCACTCCCAAGGATCTTCCCGGAGGGGCCGAAGTCCCGGATGGGCCTGCCGAGCCTGAGGCAGCCACGGATCTTTTCCGGAGCCGGAGCGCAGGAGGGGGTCGAGATCGAGGTCGAGGCAGAGATAGTGTTGGAGGGCGGAGGTAGGGAGGAGGGGATTGTTCCACAGGAGACGGCCGTGCCGGACCGAAAGGGTGACGGGCTGACTCCGGATCCAACCGCGGAACTCTCCCGGGGCCGTCTCATTCCAGCAAAAGGACTGCCCTCCCAGCAGGGTGGCGGCGAGATCCAGTGGAACGGGGAGTTGCAGGGCGGGCATGATGGGGAAAAGCTTAAGGGCTAATGAAGATTGCGGAACCACGAGAATGAAGGCGACGTTTCCCCTTTTGGGCCTGGCTCTCATGGTCCCGGCCGGGCTTCTCCGGGGACAGACCGGGGAGGAAGTCGTGCGGCGGGCGGAACCGGTGCCGGAGGAGGTGCGGTCGGCCGAGCCCCACGCCGAGCCGGTGCGAAAGGCGGAGCGTGCCGTGAAGCCACCGACCCACACGGGGGCACCGATCCATGCCGGGCAACCGGTGCACGTGGTCGTCGAATCGCCGCAGGAGGGCGAGGTGATGCCTTGGGAAACCGTGGATGTCTTTGTGCGGGCGGAAAACTATGCGATCGGTGAGGGGGGGAACCGACTGCACGTGATGCTGGACAACGGATCGCCGATCGAACACGCCAACGAGCTGAAGCCGGTGGTCCTGCGCGGGCTGGCTCCGGGGGCCCATGTCCTGCGGGTGTGGGCGGTGAAGCCAGACGGCAAAATGTTGGCCGATCCGGAAGCCAGTGCCCGGGTAAATTTTTACGTGCGCCGCAAAGACTTTTCCAATTTTCAACCTCCCGATCATCCTTACCTGACGGTGAACCTGCCCTTGGACGGCACGGCCTTTCCCGATCCGGAGGGAAGAGTGTGGCTGGATTTCCGGGTGCACAATGTGACTCTGGCCCCGGATGGGTACCGGGTGAGGTTCCGGTTGGATGGGGTGGAGACAATTTTATCCACGGGGGATCCTTACGCCTGGAGCGGGCTTTCCGAAGGGCGGCATCGGTTGGTGGTGGAGCTGATCGACGAGGACGGGGATCCAGTTTCGGAGATTTTTGCCAGGGTGGAGCGGACCTTTGAGATCCCGCGCACAGTAAAAGCGGTGAATCCCAATGAAGTGGACACCACGAACTACTGGCTACGCCGCGAACGTTAGTTTCGCGAAAGGGGAAATCCGGAAGTTACGGCCCGGGCAATGCCACCGGCGGCGTTGCCTTGGGAAGGTTATCGTCCGCATAATGTCTCCGGCATGATTCCTGATTTTCTCTGGTCCCTGCCAGATCTGGTCATTGTGGTTCTTTTTTTCGGCCTATTTGCCGCTCTGGGGCTGCTTCTGCCCAAGCTGGGGCAGCGGTTCTTCGGGCGCATGGCCAATGAGCCAGAGACGCGGTTAGTGGACCGGACCCAGCGGGGGTTGCGGGCCTTTCTCGTATTTTTATTGGCGCTGACCCTGAACGATGTGCGCGAGAAGTTTGTCCGGATGAATGCGGAGGCAGCGCGGGAAGCCGGGGAGATTAAGCAGCTGCATCGTGTTCTGGAAATTGACTCCTCATCGTTGGCGCGGCGGGAGCGGGAGCTGCTGCGGGATTATGCCGGAGCGATCGCGGAGGATGAGTGGAAGACACTCGGCGGCCAACCTCCGGCACTTTCCGTGCGGGCGGACGAGATTTTGGCGGAGTTGCGAGCCTTGGTGAAATCGAGGGCCTTAAATAATCGGGCAGGAGACGGAAACGAGGTCTGGGCCGGGCTGAACCAGCTGGAAGATCTGCGGCAGGCGAGGTTGCAAAAAGCCCAATCCTCCACGGCCTCGTTATTCTGGATCGTGATTGGCTTGATGATGGTTTTCGAGTGTCTGATGACAACCGAATCGAAGATGACCCCGCGAAGAAAAGTGACCTTGGGAGGATATTATGGCTGTTTGGGGATGATCATCGGATTGATTTTGATCTTCGAGCGGCCCTTTAGTGGCGCCACCCGTCTCTCGGCCGAGCCTTTCCGGCAAGTTTCGCAATTGGTTGACAAATAGTATTTAAAGAAATTTCACCTCGGAGGTGCTTACGAGGTCAATTACTTCCCAGTGGGCCCTACGGGCTTTTGCGCAAACGTGCCTGCAACCGGCGCATTTTGAGGGCGCCGGATCGCGAGGAGTCGCGAAGGCCGGCGAGGTGAAGAATGCCGTGGAGAATATAAGTCAAAAGTTCATCGCGGAGGCTGAGGCCGTGGCCTTGGCGTAGTTGGGCGGCCACATCGGGGCAGACCACGATTTCACCGTGGGGGAAGGCGAGAACATCGGCGGGGGTGGGGTCGCCCAAATGGCGGTCATGAAGCCGGCCGCTTTCCCGGGCGGAGACCAAGATAACGCCGAGCTCCGCCGGCAGGCGGCGAAGCCGGGCGGCGGGTAGGCGGCGCAGGGCCGCATCCACCCTACGACGAAGGTAGGCGAGGTTCGGCGGATGCCGTCTTTGACGGTTGATCCACCGGATGGTCGGTTTTTTTGGAGCCACGGCGGTCCTTGGGGTAACGGATGCGGGGACGAAGCAGGTTTTCCACGCCCTCGGCAAGGGCTTTGCGGGCAGCCTGCCATTGGGAGGCGGTGAGGCCGCATTCGGACCAGTGGCCTTCTTTTTCCCGCTCGTGAAAAAGCTGGTCGACCAGTTTGGTGGCGTCGCCGGGAGCGGGTTTTTCCAGAGCCCGGGAGGCAGATTCGGCGGCATCGGCCAGGGAAAGGATGGCGGTCTCGGGGGACTGGGGGTGAGGGCCGGGATAGCGGAAGGAGGATTCGTCTACCTCGGGAATGTCCTCCTCGCGCAGCCGGAGAATTTTTCCGCCCGAGCGGGCGTCCTTCTCCTGCTGCAGTGCGCGCTGGTAGAAGTACCAGACGAGGCTCCGGCCGTGATGTTCCCGGATCGCATCGCGGATGCGGCGGGGAAGGCGGTGCTGGCGGGCGAGGGCGACGCCGTCCTTCACGTGGGCCAGGATAATCAGCGCGCTCATCGAAGGCGGAAGGGGGCCATGGGGATCGGGATGGGCGGTGGTGAAGTTTTCCGTGAAGTATTCCGGGTTCTTCAATTTTCCAATGTCATGAAACAGGGCCATAGCGCGGCAGGCGCGGGGATTGGCGGCTTGGGAGGCCGCGGCGGTGGCTTCGGCCAGATGGCCGACGAGGACGCTGTGAATGTACGTTCCGGGGGCTTCCACCGCCAGGCGGCGAAGAATGGGCCGTTCGAGGCTGGTTAGCTCGAGCCAGGACAGATCGCTGGTGCGATCAAAGATGGATTCGAGAAGGGGGAGGAGGGCGCCGACGATGATGGCCCCGAGCAGACCAATGGCGGCGGCGGAGACCGCCTCGGTCAAGATCACCTCCCAAGTCACGGTGAAGGAGAGACCGGCTCCGAGCACGGTGGAAAAGAGTGCGACCAGACCGATGCCGGCGCCGGCTTTGATCAGATCCGACCGTCGATAAAGGTGGCGGGAGAGGATGACGGCTCCAAGGCCGGTGGTGATGGAAGCGACGAGATAACGATGGTCCGGGCGCAGAAGAAACAGTTCCGCCAATCCTGCCAGCACGACCAAGAGGGCACCGGCGCGCGGGCCGACCAAGGCAGTGAGCGTGAGGGCGGCCAAGGCCGGGGGAAGAAGATAGGTTCCCGCCCCGAGGGCGTAGTGCGGAGCCATTCGCAGCAGAAGAAGAATAAAAGCGAAATTGCCGATGAGCGTGAGCAGGAAGAGACCCAGCAGACGGTTCCGCACAAAAGCTTCCGGAAGAACCAGGGAAAGAATGAGGGGCAGGACCAAGGCGGTGAAGAAAACCGCGATCCAGGCGGCCGGGCTGTGGGCTGCCGGAGTGAGCAGGGAAAGTCCGTAGGTGAAAGCGGCGGCGAGAGCGAAAAGGACTGAACGGATGCGGGTGTCGGATTCGAGCCGGTTTTCCGTCACGGCCCGCCCCAGGAGCGGTGCCGTCCGGCTCACAGGGTGAGGCTGGTCTGGCGGACGCCCCGGTGTTCTTTGTAGGCGCGCACAATTTTCCCGACGAGCTCGTGGCGGATGACATCCGTGTCCTCAAACCGGACGAAACCGACCCCGTCGACATTGGCGAGAGCCTGGACGGCCTCGACGAGGCCGGATTTGCGATGATGGGGCAGGTCGACCTGGGTGGGATCGCCTGTGACGATACATTTGGAGTCCGGCCCGAGGCGGGTAAGGAACATGAACATCTGTTCGGTGGTGGCGTTCTGGCCCTCGTCGAGGATGACAAAGGCGCCGGTAAGGGTGCGGCCGCGCATGTAGGCGAGCGGGGCGATTTCCAGAATGCCTTTATCCATCAACTTCTGGATCTCCTCGACATCGAGCATGTCGTAGAGAGCGTCGTAGAGCGGGCGGAGGTAGGGGAAGATTTTCTCCTGCAGATCGCCGGGCAGGAAGCCGAGAGCCTCGCCGGCTTCAACCGCGGGGCGGGTGAGAATGATCCGGTTGATCTTGTCTGTCTTGAGGTAGGAGACGGCCATCGCCATGGCGAGGTAGGTTTTACCGGTGCCGGCGGGACCGAGGCCGAAGACGAGATCGTTCCGGCGGATCTCATCCACGTAGGCTTTTTGGAGAAAGGTCTTGGGGATGATGACCGGTTTCTTGCCGGAAACCTGGATGCGGGTGGACCAGATGCTCTCGAGCTGTTTGCCCTCACCCCGCTGGACGGCCTTTAGGGCGTAGAGAAATTCGTGGCGGCGGATGCGGAGGCCGTGCTGGTGGGCGAGGTGCAGCTGTCGGAATAGTTCCTGGGCGGAGGTGACCGAGCCGTTGGCCCCGTCGATCTTGAGCTGGGCGTCCCGGGCGGTGAGTTTGACCCCTAGGGCGGACTCGGTCTCGCGCAGGAGGGTCTCGTCGGCCGCGTAGAGTTCCGAAAGGGCGTGAGCGTTCTCGAAGGTCAGGGTCTGGGCGTTCAAGTTTCGGATTTTTTGTAGGCGAAGGGGGGCAGGTGGGAAGAACAGATATTGGGTGTCACTGAATATCTACTGAAGGCGGGAATCGAGGGCGGAGGCCTTTCTTTTGAGGGTGGCGAGGGTTTCTCCCACTCCGCGGGAGGCTCCCTTGGCGTCGAGGGGCAGGGCGGGGCCGGCTTCGAGCGAGGGCACCAGCGCGCAGAACTGGTCGTTGACCATGACACCGAGGAATTCGCCGTTGAGGGACAGGACGAGGTCGCCGGCTTCAGGAGCGTATTCACCTTGGAGGCGGTTAAGGAAGCGGGAGTCCATCTCCAGGTAGCCGGGGAAGGAGGGCTCCAGCTTAAAGGAGCACTCGCCGTATCCCTTGCCGGAAGGGGAAATGAGCAGGGCTTTAGGGAATCGGAAGGGATCTGCGGCGATGCGGTAGGCCAGTTCCGGATGTTTTTCGACGAGGGAAAGCTCCACCGGGGCGAGAAGGAGACGGGGATCCGATCCTTTGAGGGTCTCGAGGGAAGGGAGGGGTTTGGGGAAATTGGATGGGGGCGGCAGGATGAGGGTGCCGGTCACCGAGTCCCAGGAACCTTCGGCATCGCCCAACCGGAAAGGCGTCTCGGCGAGCGGCACGAGGGCGGCGGTGCGGCGGCCGTCGGTAAGCAGGATGGCGCGGGATTCCGTGCGGCGGACGCGCTGGTTCTGGACGGAGGGGCGTTCGGCCATGAGACGAACGGTGGCGCGGCGACTGAGATAGTCGGAGTAAAGGGCGTTGGGAGCGACGGGGCGATATTCTCGGATCTCCTTGGTCATCTGGCCGGATTTTTCGGCCAGCTGGGTCACGCCTTGGGAGAGAGACTGGTTTTGTTCGAGAAGTTTTTTCTTCTCCTCCTCCGCCTGACGAAGAGTGGCGGTAGTGAGTTTTACCTTTTCCTCGGCGGACTTGGCTTGCACTTCGGCGACGGTGAGTTGAGAGCGGAGGGCGTCGGTCTCGGTGCGCAGCTTTTCCTTGGTTTGACGCAGCATTTCTGCCTCGGCCTTGGCGGCCTCGAGAGCGGCGCGGGTGCGTTCCGCCTCGGTTTGGGCCTGTTGGGCCAACCGGGCGGCCTCCTGCTCGGTTTTCTGAAGGCGCTCAGAAAGTTCGGTGGTGCGGGCGCGCGCCTGATCGAGCACGGCGGCGCGGGAGCGGGACTCGTCCTGCGTGGTGGCGAGGTCACGGGCCAGTTTTTCGCGGTTGGATTTTTCCTCTTCAAGGGTGAGGCGGAGGGCAGCGACGACATCGTCCTGG
>JACCDW011070659.1_pt1 | contig 18674 bp, 18 predicted proteins | sample 7449781 | NCBI WGS metagenome assembly JACCDW01 (sample SAMN15323449, study PRJNA562643) | freshwater metagenome | isolation source: river surface water | place: USA:Blue River Watershed | collected 2017-08-18
CCATCCTGGCCGAAGGCCATGAAGCTGCACCGCACTTCAGCTGCATCGGGGCCACACGGGCTTCCATTCGCGACAAGCTCGCGCAGTTCAAGGCAGCCGGCATCCACCGAATCGTGGCCCTGCGAGGCGACTTGCCCAGCGGCTACGGCAGCTTCGGCGAGTTCCGGTATGCCAGTGACCTGGTCAGCTTCATCCGAGAGGAAACCGGCAACCATTTCCACATCGAGGTGGGGGCCTACCCGGAAATGCACCCGCAGGCCCGCACGCCGCAGGACGACCTCCAGGCCTTCGCCGCCAAGGTCAAGGCCGGCGCGAACTCGGCCATCACCCAGATGTTCTTCAACACCGACGCCTACTTCCGATTCGTGGACGAGGCCTATGCATTGGGCGTGGACATCCCCATCGTGCCGGGCATCATGCCCATCACCAACAGCAGCGGCATCATCCGCTTCGCCGACAACTGCGGCACCGAGATCCCGCGCTGGATGCGGCTGCGCCTGCAATCTTTCGGTGACGACACAGCCAGCATCAAGGCCTTTGGCCTTGACGTGATCACCGACCTTTGCGACCAGCTGCGCACCGCGGGCGTGCCATCACTGCACTTCTACACGATGAACCAAAGCGCGGCGGTGATGAACATCTGCCAGGGGCTGAGGTCCCGCTAGGGGTCAGGTTCACGGCCCGCTCAACCGGGGTCGGGGCTGCCAGGCAGCCGCACGCGCCGTTCAGTCCGGGCGCTGCCAGGCGATGCCCTCTTCGGTGAGGATCACATCCAAGGGCACGTCGTGCGGCTCGGGCTGCAGCCAGGGCACATGCCCCATCGAGTAGGCCAAGCCCACGGTCACCGGCTTGGGTCTCAGCTCGGCCAGCGTGCGGTCGTAGAAACCGCCGCCGTACCCCAGGCGAAAGCCCCGAGGCCCATAGCCCACGCAAGGCACCAGCAGCAACTCAGGCTCGAACTGCGGCGTGTCCTTGGGCTTGGGAATGCCGTAGGCGTCTTCTTCCATGGGGCAACCCGGCCACCAGGCATGAAAGCGCAGCTGCTTGTTTTCGCGCAGGATCACCGGCAGGCCGATGATGCGCTGGCCATCGGCCTCCGACCAGCGGTAAAGCGCCGGCAGGGCATCAAACTCACCCTTGATGGGCCAATAGGCGCCGATGGCCACTTCCGAGCGCCCGAGCAGCCACACCCGCAGCACCTCCTGCAATTGCTCGGCGCGCAGCAGGCGATCGACCATGGTTTGGCGCTCGGCCTGCAACTGCCGGCGCAGCAACGACTTGTCACGGGTAGGGTCGAGTTTGAAATCCATTGGCCAGTCACCCGTTTCCTCGTGCAAACTTGAGCACCATGTCGGACCGAAAACCACCGCCCCACGGCAACCCGCTTTCCAAGAACTCCAACCGCGCCGGTGCACCCTGGGCTGCGGCAGTCGTCCTTAGCCTAGGATTGTCGACGATGTGGCCGGCCGCAGCCACCACCCCAAGCCACGCAAGCCTGGAACTGCCCACGCAAGACGCCCTGATCCAGGACGCCCGAGAGGCCCTCAAGCGCCGCGACAAGTCACGACTGGAAACCCTGCGCGACACGGCGCAGCGCCAGGGTCACCCGCTGGCGCCCTGGGTGGACTATTGGCACCTGGGCCCGCGCCTGGGCGAAGTGGGCACCGCCGAGGTGGAGCGCTTTTATCAACGCTGGCCCGGCAGCTATGTGGAAGACCGCTTGCGCAACGACTGGCTGCTTGAACTGGGCCGCCGACGCGCGTGGACGGACTTCGCACAGGATATGCCGCGCTTCAAGATGAACGATGACCGCGAGGTGACCTGCTACTCGATCCTGGCGGAACACGAATTGGGGCGCGCATCCCAACACGCCGGCGACCTGCGCGAACGCGCATTGGCCGCCTGGCTGGCCCAACGCGAAGCCGATGACGGGTGCCGGTTGATGGGCCGCACGCTCATGCAGGCCAAGGTGCTGGGCACCGATGCGGCGTGGCGCAAGCTGCAGATGGCCATTGAAACCAACCGACCGAAGGTTGCCCGCCAAACGGCGGAGTCCTTGGGCCCGGCCCTGGAGAGGGCCATCGCGGAGATCACCGACAACGCCACGAAGGCCCTGGATGCCAAGCGGGCGTGGCCGGCCGCCCATGCCGGCGCGCTGGCTGCGCTTGCTCTGGCGCGCCGCGCGCAGGACGCGCCCCAAGACGCTGCCAAGCGCTTGGAAGACCGTTGGTCACGGCAGATGCCGGCCGACTGGCAGGCCTGGGCTTGGGCGCAAATCGGACGTCAGGCGGGCTTCAAGGGCTTGCCCGAGGCCTCGCTGCACTACCGCCGCGCATGGGAAGCCGCCGACCGAGCTGGCAAACCCACCCAATGGTCCGATGAGACCCTGGCCTGGGGCGTTCGAAGCTCGCTGCGCGCGGCCGATGCGCTGTCCACACGCTTGATCCTGCGCGCGGTGGACGCCATGAGCGAGCGCGAGCAAAGAGACCCCGCCTGGCAGTTCTGGCGCGCGCGTGCGCTGGTGCAGACCGCGCGCAGTGGGTCTGATGGCCAAGCGCAGCGCGACGAAGCGCAACAGGTGCTGCAACGCATCGCCTCACCGCTGAACTTCTACGGCAAGCTGGCCCTCGAAGAACTGGGGCAAAGCCTCACGCTTCCTCCCAAGCCGATGCGTCCCAGCACCGCTGAACGAGACGCGGCGCTGCAGCATCCTGGGCTCACCCGTGCGCTTCGCCTGCTGGCGCTGGGCCTGCGCAGCGAAGGCGCACGCGAATGGAACTTCAGCCTGCGCGGCATGAATGACCGCGAGCTGCTGGCTGCGGCCGATCGGGCCTGTGAGCGCGAGATCTGGGACCGCTGCATCAACACCAGCGACCGCACGCGCCAGGAGATCGACCTCGACCAACGCTTTCCCACACCGTTTCGACGCGACGTACTGGCCAAGACCGGTGAGATCGGCGTCGACCCGGCGTATGTGTACGGCCTGATCCGGCAGGAGTCGCGCTTCATCACCGATGCCCGCTCGCATGTGGGTGCCTCGGGTCTGATGCAGGTGATGCCGGCCACCGCCAAGTGGACCGCCAAGCGTATCGGCCTGCCCTTCAAGCCGGAAATGATCACCGACCGTGACGCCAACCTGCGCATCGGTACGGCCTACCTGAAGATCGTGCTGGATGACTTCGGCGGCTCGCAGGCCATGGCCGCCGCGGCCTACAACGCCGGGCCCAGTCGGCCGCGCCGTTGGCGTGAGGGGCCTGCCATCGAAGCGGCGGCCTGGGCCGAGTCGATCCCCTTCAACGAAACGCGCGACTACGTGAAGAAGGTGCTGTCCAACGCCACCCTGTATGCCGCCCTGATGGGCCAGGCCAACGCCTCATTGAAGGCACGCTTGGGCAGCCACATCGGCCCGCGTGAAGCCAGCGCCCCCAGCCCGGATCGGGAGATCCCATGACCACAGTGCCCACATCGCACCTCGTCGGCCGCTCGGTCGGTCCAATGCCCCGTCGCGTATTGGTGCTCGGCGGCACCGGCTTTGTCGGTCAATCCTTCTGTGAACAGTGGACCCGCGCGATGCCCGGCGGCAGCACCCTGCTGGTCCCCACGCGCCGAGCCGCACGCGCGAACGCCATCCGACACCTGCCCGGTGTGGTGGTGGTACAGGCCGATGTGCACGACCCGGATACGCTGCAGGGCTTGGTGGACGGCTGCGATGCCGTGGTGAATCTGGTGGCCATCCTGCAGGGCACCCCACAGGCGTTCGAGCATGCACATGTGGCCTTGCCGCAATCGTTGGCGCGGGCCGCCCGTGTCGCGAAGGTCAGCCGCGTGGTCCACGTCAGCGCCCTGGGCGTGGGGGCCCAAGCGCCCTCGAACTACCTGCGCAGCAAGGCCGCCGGCGAAGCGGCCCTGCAAGAGTTGGGCGATGCCCTCACCGTCCTGCGCCCATCGGTGATCTTTGGCGCGCGCGACCGCTTCCTCAACACCTTCGCCCAACTGCAGGCCCTGGCCCCCGTGGTACCACTGGCGGGGGCGGAGGCCTCCTTCCAACCGGTTTGGGTGGAGGACGTGGCGCGGGCCATCGTGCACGCCCTGGCACAGCCCCGGCGCACGCCTGCCTTGATGGAATGCGCGGGGCCCGAGGTGCTGACATTGGCCGATCTGGTGCGCCTGGCCGGTCAGTGGAGTGGGCACCCTCGCCCGATCATTGCCCTACCCGGGCCTTTGGCCACCCTGCAGGCCCTGGCCATGGAGGCCCTGCCGGGAGAGCCCCTGATGTCGCGTGACAACCTGGCCTCCATGCGGGTGCCCAATGTGGCCAGCGGCACCGTGCCCGGGCTGACCGACATCGGCATCACGCCCGCGTCGCTGCGGGCCATCGGCCCGACCTACCTGGCCCAGGGCCAAGGCTGCGCGCGGCTGGATGGCCTGCGCGCCCGCTCGGGCCGTCGTTAGCCCTTGGCTCTCCATGGCCACGCCCCACAAACACGCCGCAGGCTGGCGCCAATATCTGGTGGGTGGGGCCGTACGCGACCGTTTGATGGGACGCCCCCCCGGTGACCGCGATTGGGTGGTCGTAGGGGCCCGTGCGGAAGATCTCGCACGCGAAGGGTATGTCCCCGTGGGGCGCGACTTCCCCGTCTTCCTGCACCCGCAGACGCGTGAAGAAGTGGCCCTGGCCCGCACCGAGCGCAAGACCGCACGGGGTTATCACGGCTTTGAATTCCATGCCGATCCCTCCGTCACCTTGGAACAGGACCTGCGCCGGCGCGACCTCACCATCAACGCCATCGCACAAGACGAGGACGGGACTCTGATCGACCCGTGTGGCGGCCAGGCCGACCTGCAGGCCAAGACCCTGCGGCACATCAGCGAAGCCTTCGCCGAAGACCCAGTTCGCATCCTGCGCCTGGCCCGCTTTGCCGCGCGTTGGCCTGACTTCACCGTGGCCGACGAAACCCTGGCACTGTGTCGGCGCATGGTGCAGCAAGGCGAGGTCGACGCATTGGTGGCCGAACGCGTGTGGCAGGAACTCTCGCGCGGCCTCATGGAGCCGCGTCCAAGCCGCCTGTTCGAGGTGCTGCGCGCCTGCGGGGCGCTGCAGCGCCTGGTGCCGGAGGTCGACCGCCTTTGGGGCGTGCCCCAGCCCGCCGAGCACCATCCCGAAATCGATACCGGCGTGCACCTCATGATGGTGCTGGACGCCACGGCCGACTCGCAGGCCCCGCTGGCCGTGCGATTCGCGGCCCTGTGCCACGACCTGGGCAAGGGCACCACCCCGCCCAGCGAATGGCCGCGACACCTGGGCCACGAAGGCCGCAGCGTGAAGTTGCTGGGGCAACTGTGCCAGCGGCTTCGCGTTCCGCAGGAATGCCGCGAACTGGCCGAGGTCGTGGCTCGAGAGCACGGGAACATCCACAGCAGTCTGGGCCTTTCGGCCGCGGCCACGATCCGCCTGCTTGACCGCTTGGACGCCTGGCGCCGGTCAGATCGACTTCCCCTCATCCTGCAGGCCTGCCAATGTGATGCACGCGGTCGCCTGGGCCGTGAGTCCAGCGACTACCCTCAGGCAAGAAGGCTGCTGCAGGCTCACGCCCAGGCCAGCGCCATCGACACCGCCGCCTTGGCTCAACAGGCCGCCGCCGAAGGTCTGCGCGGCCCCGCGATCGGCCAGCGCATTCACGAAGCGCGCATCGCAGCGCTCGGCCTCAGAACGCCTTCATCAGCAGGGACACCACGAAGCTGAGCACCAGCGTGGAAGCCAGCGGCACGTACCATTCCCGCCCGAACAGCCGAAATCGGAAGTCACCAGGCAGCCGGCCCAAACCCAATCGCTGCAAAAGAGGCTGCGCCCAGCTGATCAACACCAGCGCCAGCAGAATCACCAGGGCCCAACGCAACATGCTGATGCCTACAGGGTGTGCGAGCGGTCGCCCTTGGCGAACCCCAAGGCCTCGAAACCATCACCGGCGGCCACGCCCAGCACCTTGAACAGCTCGCCCATCTCGTGCTCGGTGATCAACTTGGCCGCATTCGCGCGCTGCCCCACGCCCACACCGGCCATCAGATCCACCAATCCGCAGTTCATCAGGAAGTGCGCCTGGCTGGTGTAGCCCAGCACGCACAAGCCCGCATCCTGCGCTGCCAGGGCCGCGCCGGTGAAGTTCACGTGGGCCGTGATGTCCTTGAGCCCCACCTCGCTCAAGGGGTCGGCATCCGAGCGGTGCGCCCGGTGGCACATCAGGGTTCCGCCCGTGCGCTGCGGGTGGTAGTACTCGTGCTCAGGAAATCCGTAGTCGACAAAGAATGCCGCACCACGCACCAGACGGCGCGCCAGACTGCGCATGAAGGCCTCGGCCTGGGGGTGAACCTCCACCACGGTGCCCGGCACGAACCGCTGCGCCCACTGCAAGGACGCGTCCTGTTCCGGTGGGGGGGCGTACCCGTTCACCGGTGGCCGCGCGTTCGTGGGTCGGTCCTGCCACACGAAGGGCTCGGGTGGCGATTGCGTCGATTGCGGCGGCCCGCCATCGACCGTCGCCCGCACGGCCACACCGCGCTCCCACCAACAACGGCCATCCCAATGCAGCAGCATCACGGGCATCGCGTCCAAGACTTCGTTGCCCACCACCACCGCCTCCAAGGTGTCGGGCCAGGTGTCCAGCCACTGCACGCGATCTCCGAAGCGCGCCAGTCGCTGGGCCTGCCGCTGTCGCAGCGTGCCGCTCAGGTCGATGATCGAATAGCACTGCACCGCGTCGCCCAGTGCTTCCAGCAACTGCTCGGCCAGCGCGCCAGAGCCCGCGCCAAACTCGCACACCTGCTGCGTACCGGTCGCGGCCAAGGCCTGCTGGATCTGCACCGCCAAGGCGCGTCCGAACAAGGGGGATAGCTCAGGCGCAGTCACAAAGTCACTGCCGCCTTCGACAGCCTGGTACCCGGCCTGCCCACTGGGCATGAGCCCGAAAGGCAAGCGCTCACCGCTGTAGTAGCCCATACCGGGCGTGTAGAGGGCCGCCGACATGAACCGCTCGAAGGACCACCATCCACCGTCGTCGATGATGGCTTTTCGGATGCGCTGCGCCAGGGGGTTGGGCGCCAGCGCCGATAATTCGCCAAGCGCTGCCTGCGCGCCCGGAGTCGGTGTGTGCATGGGCTTGATTGTAGGAAGGCGCCTTCCGATGCACGAACATGTCCTCCACCCCTGAAGCCGATTCGCAACGCCCCGTGGCCTTGATCACGGGCGCGGCTCGCCGCATCGGTCGGGCCATCGCCTTGGAACTGGCCGCCCAGGGCTGGGCGTTGGCCCTGCACCATCGTCAGTCCGGTGAGCAGGCGCAGGCGCTGGCCGCCGAGCTGTCCCATGGCGGCACCCAGGTCCACCTACTGTCGGCCGACCTCAGCGATGAATCGCAAACCAGAGCCTTGGCCGACGGTGTGGTTCGCGCCTTTGGGCGCTGGGACGCCGTCGTGAACAACGCCTCACTGTTTGAATACGACGACATCGCCTCCTTCAGCTACCAAGCCTTGCAACGACACCTGTGCGCCAATACCGCCGCACCGGTCCTGCTGGCCCAATGCCTGCACGCGCACTTGCAAGGCCGGCCCGGCGCGCGCGGCTGCGTGGTCAACTTGCTCGATCAGAAACTCTGGAACCCCAATCCCGACTACCTGTCCTACACCCTGTCCAAAGCCGCGCTCGAATCAGCCAACACCGTGCTGGCCCAGGCGCTGGCGCCCACGGTCCGGGTGTGCGGTGTCGCACCAGGGGTTACCTTGGTGTCGGGGCCGATGAGCGAACAGGGCTTTGAGCAAGCGCACACCATGACCCCGCTGGGGCGCTCCTCCACCCCACAGGACATTGCGCAAGCAGTGGCCTTCCTGCTCAAGGCACCGGCCATCACCGGAACCACCCTGCTGGTTGACGGTGGCCAGCACCTGGCTGCTCAAGCGCGCGACGTGCTGTTCCTCACGCCTGCGTCACCACAGGCTCAAGGTGGCGACCCTGTCGGCTCTGCCGCCTGAATCCCAAGCCCACCGTCCGGCCCCGCCCTTTCGCCCCACCACCGCCAACCCGCCAACCCATCAACCCACCAAGCCCGCCCATGCACACCTTGCTGTCTCACCCCGCACTCATGGATTGCCGGCGTCTGTTCCTGCGCAACTACGAGGTTTGGATCAACATCGGCGTGCACGACTTCGAAAAGCGCGGTGAACAGCGCGTGCTCATCAACGTGGAGCTGTATGTTCCGCTGTCGCTGTCCACCCCGCAGGCCGACAAGCTCGACGAAGTGGTCGACTACGACTTCATCCGCCGCACCATCGCCCAGCGGGTATCCAAGGGACACATCCACCTGCAGGAGACCCTGGTTGACGAAGTGCTGCAGCTGATGCTGGCCCACCCCCATGTGCGGGCCGCACGGGTCAGCACCGAAAAGCCCGATGTCTACCCCGACTGCGACGCGGTGGGTGTCGAGGTCTTCGGCATGAAGGACAGCAAGTGAACATGACGACCGACACGCCCTTGCGCCAGGATTCGCCGGGCCAGACGGAAGCCGCCGCGCGCCAGAAGGCCACGGCCAAGGCAGAGTTCGAGGCCAACAAGCTCAGCAAGCGCCTGCACCGTCAGGTGGGGCAGGCGATCGCCGACTTCAACATGATCGAAGCGGGCGACAAGGTGATGGTGTGTCTGTCCGGCGGCAAGGACAGCTACGCCCTGCTCGACATCCTCATGAACCTGCGTCAGCGCGCGCCCATCGAGTTCGATCTCATCGCGGTCAACCTCGACCAGAAACAGCCCGGCTTTCCCGAGCACGTGCTGCCCGAGTACCTCGGCAAGGTCGGCGTGCCCTTCCACATCGAAAACCAAGACACCTATTCCATCGTCAAGCGACTGGTACCCGAGGGCAAGACGCTGTGCAGCCTTTGCTCGCGCCTGCGCCGTGGCATCCTGTATCGAGTGGCTGGCGAACTGGGCTGCACCAAGATCGCGCTGGGTCATCACCGAGACGACATGGTGGTGACCCTGCTGATGAACATGTTCTTCGGCAGCAAGATGAAAGGCATGCCGCCCAAGCTGGTGAGCGACAACGGCGAGCACATCATCATTCGACCCCTGGCTTATGTAGCCGAAACCGACCTCGAACGCTGGGCTCAGGTGCGCCAGTACCCCATCATTCCCTGCAGCCTGTGCGGCAGTCAGGAAAACCTTCAGCGCGCGCAGATCAAGGCCATGATTCGGGAATGGGATAGGCAGTATCCGGGCCGCATCGACAACATGTTCACTGCCATGGGCAGCATCGTGCCCTCGCACATGATGGACCGGAACCTTTATCCCTTCACCACCCTCCAAGCGCACGGTAAACCCGACCCCATGGGTGACAAAGCCTTTGACGAGGACGATGATTGCGGCAGCACAAAGCCGATGTCCGGCCCCACGGCCACCATTCGCTTGCAGCCGCTCGAATCAGGAGACGATCGATGAACCGGCGACAACTCACGGCCGTGGCTTTGGCCGCAGCACTCACCGCCCTGTCGGGCTGTGCATCCCTCAACCAGCTCAGCAGCGAGGTCAGCAGCTACGGCCAATGGCCACCCGCGCGCGCGCCGGGCAACTACTTCATTGAAAGGCTGCCTTCCCAAGCGGCGCAGGCCGCCGCAGGCGGCCCGATGTCATCACTGGAAGCAGCAGCGCATGGCGCCTTGCAAGCCGCTGGCTTCAAGATGGCCCCCTCGCTCGAGGCCGCCGATGTGGTGGTGCAGATCGGGGCCCGCGTGACCCGCTACGACATCTCGCCCTGGGCCGACCCTTTGTGGTGGCGCTGGGGTCCGCGCTACTGGCGCGGGCCGGCCTGGACCGGCCAACGCTTCTACAGCACCCCGCCGGGCTGGCGCACCGCACCGCCCCCCGATCGTGAAGTCGCCATCCTGCTGCGCGATCGCGCCAGCAGCGTGCCGCTGTGGGAAGCGCGTGCGGTATCCAGCGGCATCAGCACCGAAACGGCCATCTTCCAAGCCATGTTCTCGGCCGCGCTGTCGGACTTTCCGAACGCCAAACCGCAGCCCCACAACGTGACGGTCACCTTGCCCGCGGGCCGCTGACATGAGCCTTTCCATCGTCATCATGGCTGCGGGCAAAGGCACGCGCATGAAATCCGCTCGACCCAAGGTGCTGCACACGTTGGCCGACAAGCCTTTGGTGGCGCACGTGATGAAGGCGGCTGACGATCTGCAGGCGCGACATACCGTCATGGTCACGGGTCACGGAGCCGACGAGGTCGAGGCCTTTGTTCACAGCGTGAACCCCCAGATACGCTGCGTGCGCCAGATGCCGCAGCTCGGCACGGGGCATGCCGTTCAACAGGCGGTTCCCGCGCTGCCCGATGAAGGCGTCACCCTCATCCTCAATGGCGATGTGCCCTTGATCGGCAGCCCCACCGCAGGTGCCCTGGTTCAGGCCTGTGCAGGCCAGCACCTGGCCTTGCTCACCATCGAGCTGGCCGACCCCAGCGGCTACGGCCGCATCGTGCGCAACGCCGAAGGCCAGATCCGCGGCATCGTCGAACACAAGGACGCCAGCGCCCCACAGCGCCTGATCCGCGAGGTCTACACCGGCGTGATGGCTGCCCCCACCGCCTGGCTCAAGAAGGCGGTGATGGGCCTGAACAACCAGAACGCGCAGGGCGAGTACTACCTCACCGACGTGGTCGCGCAAGCTGTGGCCGATGGGCTGTCTGTGGTGAGCGCCCATGCCCCCAGCGAAACCGAAGTGCTGGGTGTGAACAGCCCCGCCCAGCTGGCCGATCTGGAGCGCCGCTACCAGCAGCTCCAGGCCAAGGCACTGATGGAGGCCGGCGTGCGTCTTCGCGACCCGGCACGGCTGGATGTGCGCGGACACTTGAGTTGCGGACAGGATGTCGAGATCGACATCAACTGCATCTTCGAAGGCGAGGTTCATCTTGCGGACGGCGTGCGTGTGGGCGCCCACTGCTACATCCGCGATGCCGTGATTGAGACCGGCGCGGTCATCCACCCCTACACCCACATCGATGGGCAAGGCCAAGCGGTGAAGATCGGCCCGCGCGCCTTGGTCGGCCCTTATGCCCGCCTGCGACCGGGGGCCGAACTCGGTGCCGAGGTCCACATCGGCAACTTCGTCGAGGTCAAGAACAGCCGTCTGGCCGACGGTGCCAAGGCCAACCACCTGGCCTACCTGGGCGACAGCACGGTTGGCCGACGCGTCAACTACGGCGCAGGCAGCATCACCGCCAACTACGACGGCGCCAACAAGCACCGCACCGTGATCGAAGACGACGCGCATGTGGGCAGCAACTGCGTGCTGGTGGCCCCGGTCACCGTGGGCGCAGGTGCCACCATCGGTGCGGGCAGCACCATCGGCAAGGATGCACCGGCTGGGCAACTCACCGTGGCGCGCGCCAAGCAGGTCAGCCTGTCAGGATGGTCTCGCCCGGCAAAGGCCGCCAAAAAAGGTTGATGCGCTCGGGCGGCAAAGCCGTTGGTCGGCGGCGTACCTAGGCCTGAGCGGCAAGGGTGTCCAAGGCCAGGCACAGGTCGTCCCAGGCCTTGGCCTTGTCGATCGGGTTGCGCAGCAGATAGGCCGGGTGGTAGGTCACCACCACCGGCACGCCCCGCTCCCCAGCCCAGATCGCCCCCGCGCCGGTGATGCGGTGGACACGACCCCGCAGTCGGCCGATCGCTTCATCGGTGTGCAGCAGCTGCTGCGCCGCAAACCGGCCCATCGCCAACACGAGTCTCGGGCGCACCAGTTCCATCTGCCGGTGCAGCACCGGTTCACACGCCGCCAGCTCCGCCGGCTCGGGGTTTCGGTTTTGGGGCGGCCTGCACTTCACCGTGTTGGTGATGAAGACCTGATGGGCATCGTGAGCCGTGCCTGGCACGCTCGGCTGGGCCGAACCGGACCCCTCGGTCATCGAGGTTCGACTCAGGCCAATGGCACCCAACATTCGGTCGAGCAACTGTCCGGCCGCACCCACAAAGGGCTCGCCCTGGCGGTCCTCCTGTTCACCCGGGGCTTCACCCACGACCATGACGGCCGCACGCGGGTGACCCACGCCGAACACCGTGTGTCGCCGCGTCTTGCACAGGCCGCAGCGCGAGCACGAGGCCACCGCCGCCTGCAACGCCTCCCAACTGGGTTGCTCAGGCCAGGGCGATGCCGCCGGCTGCAACGACTGCGGCTGCGGTTGCGGTTGCGGTTGCGGCACCTCAGGTTCAGGCACAGCGCTCACGGAGGGCGCGGGCGGGGCCGCCGGCACCACGGGCTCTGGCGACGCCTGGGGCCAGGACACGCCCATCTCGGCCAGCATGGCCCGCTCACGTGGGCTCAGGTTCATGCCGCCGGCTCCCGCACGCTGCGCATGTTCAGGCGCATCAGCACCGCGTCCTCTCGCGAGCTGCGCACATTGGGGTAGTAGCCTCGCCGCAAGCCCGCTTCCTCGAATCCATAGGCCTCGTACAAGCGACGCGCGGCCTCGTTGCTGGCACGAACCTCCAACCACATCCACCACAGCGAACGCGGCACGGCCCAGTGCACCAAGTCGTCCAACAGCCGCCTCGCGTGCCCCGCCCGCCGATGCAAGGGGTGCACCGTGAGGTTGAGCAGGTGCAACTCCTCGACCCCCTCCATGGCCCAGGCATAGGCCACCAGCGTGCGTGCTGCCTCGGTACTGCCCTCTGCGGCCCCGGCCACTTGCCACAGGCCCTGCGCGCGGTAGCCACTGGACAGGGAGTCCACGAAATTCCCTCGGCTCCAGGGGAACGGATAGGACCCCGACTCGATCACCATCATCTCTTCCAGGTCGCGTACCTGCAAGGGGCCAAGCTCCCATGCAGCTTGCACGTCGGTTGTCATCGCGCAGGTCCCACAGGTTCAAGGGGCGACACCGCCTCGGGGGGTGGCATCGTGACCGTCTGCGCCGCGCTTTCTCGCTCGGCCGTGGTCAGGGCCACGCGGTCGCGCACATACACCGGCATCACCTGCGCCGCATCCAGGCGGGGGCCCAGCGCCCATGCCGCCACCGCCAGCCGCGCCAATGCGGCACCGCGGTTCACCTCTTGGTTCATCCACAGCATGCAGTCGGCTCGCAGATATCTCGCCCTGTCATGCGGCATCAGCTCAAGTCCTGATCCTGCACACAGAAAGCCCTGCGGGTCCGCACCGCCTGTCACCGCACGGCCGGCCGCGGCGAACTCGTCGAGCCATTCCGCGCAGGCCTGCAACGGATCGCGCACCACCGGACCGCGCACCGCGTGCCACCGCTGGCCATCCCAATGGGCCTGGTCGTCGTACAGCTGCCCCATCCGGGCATCCATGGCCACCCAAACCGTGCACGGCTGCCCCGGCTGCAGCAGGCCACGGCGCATGGCCTCATGCCGCGCGTCATCGGCCACGATGCGCAGGCTGGGTACCGCTACCGCGCTCACTCCCAATCCCAGGGCCAGCCCTTGAACGGCCGCACATGCGCCGCGCAAGCCGGTGAAGGCGCCGGGGCCTTGCGCATAGGCCAGGCCGTCCAGGTCCGACCACTGCAGGCCTTGCTGCCGCAACAGGGCCTGCGCCGCAGGCAAGAGGCGCTGAGAGGCCTGGGCCCCCCCGGGCTCCTCATGCACCCATACCTGGTCGTCCGTGCACAAGGCCACGCACAGGCGCTCGGTCGAGGTGTCCAGGGCCAGCAACTTCATGCGATCAGTGTAGGACAGGCCTCCATCCCACACGGCCGTGCGAACATCCGTCCCATGGTCCATGCACCACACCACGCCACCCATGGCCGCCGCCCAGGCCGCACGGCTTGGGTGGGCCTCCTGCTGCTGGGCGCCGGCGGCCTGTGCGCCCAGAACCTGCCGCCCGCCGTGCTTCAGGCCCTCGAGCGGGCCAAGGTACCTCCACAGGCGGTGTCCGTGCTCATACAGGACACGAGCGGCGCCCGCGAGCGCCTGCGTTGGAATGCCCAACAGGCCATGAACCCGGCCTCTGTGGTGAAACTGGTGACCACCTTTGCCGCCCTCGACACCCCGGGGCCTTCATGGGTGTGGCGCACGCCGGTGTGGATGGACGGGCCGATCGACGACCCGGGCCCGGACGGCGTTCTGAACGGCAACCTTCACATCAAGGGCAGCGGCGACCCCAAGCTCACCATCGAACGCATCGGAGCCTTGCTGCAACGCATCCGCAGCCTGGGCGTACGCGAGATCCGGGGCGACATCGTGCTGGACCAATCTGCCTTTGCCCCGCCCGCGACATCGGCCGGGGAGTTCGACGGCGAGCGGCTACGCCCCTACAACGTGCAGGCCCGCGCGCTGATGCTCAACCAACGCAGTGTGATCTACACCTTCATGCCCGATGCGGCGCGGGGCGTGGCGCGGGTGGTGGCCGAACCGGTCCTGCAGGGTATTGCCGTCGACACCACGGTACCCCTGGGCAGGGGACCCTGTGAAGACTGGCGGGGTCAACTCAAGGCGCAATTCAACGAACAGCGGGTCCGATGGGCGGGGCGCTATCCCGCAGCCTGTGGGCAGCAGCAATGGCCCGTGGCCCACCCTGATCCCGAAGGCTATGACGCGCGTCTGCTGCAGGCCCTTTGGACCAGCTTGGGTGGTCGCCTCTCAGGAACCGTGCGCGAGGGCCCGGCCCCACAAAAGGCGCCGAGCTTCGAGTGGAGTTCACCGCCGCTGTCCGATGTCGTGCGCGACATCAACCGATTCAGCAACAACACCATGGCACAGCTGTTGGCCCTGACTTGGGCCAGCGAAATCGCCAACGCATCCGGCCACGGGCCCACGGACCCCAGCGGCGTCACCGCTGAGCAGGCGCGCGATGCCCTTCAGCAATGGGCCCAAACCCGCCTATCTGGCCCAGGCCTGCGCTTGGAGAACGGCTCGGGCCTGAGCCGCGAGCAGCGCCTGACCGCCGAGCAAGTGGCCACGCTGCTGCGGCTGGCCTGGATGAGCCCGGTGATGCCCGACTTGATGGCGTCCCTGCCAGTGGCCGGCGCCCCGGACGGCACGCTGCGCCGGCTTCAACAGGCGGCCGGACGGGCACACCTGAAAACCGGTTCACTCAGGGATGTGGCAGCCGTGGCCGGCTACGCCTTGGGGCGCAGCGGCCAACGCTGGATCGTGGTGGTGATGATCCACCACGAGCAGGCTCAAGCGGCCCGCCCGGCGCTGGAGGCCTTGGTCCAATGGGCCATCCAGGACGAGCCGACCGCGCCCGTGGTCAGAACCAGCCCGCGGAACGCGCCGCCCTGATCACCGCGTCGCCCATCATCTGATGGCCATACGGCGTGGGGTGGAAGCTGTCGGAGAACAGCCAAGTCTTCCACCAGCCGGCGGTGCGGCCCGGCGTGGCATCCAGCGCTGCATCGGTGCAGGTGGGGAAGGTGTAGCTGGGCAGGCCCTGGCTGTCGCGGCCGGTGATCGGACAGGCGGTGTCGATCGAATTGGTCAGGCCGAACGAAGCCGGTGAATTCACCTGTTGGGTGAAGATGCCGTTGAAGTCGATGATGATCACGCGTGGGTCGTTGGCCGCCAGCGTGCGCAGCCGGTCGTTGAAGGCTGTGATCCAGGCACGGATGCCGCCCTGGATCTGCGTGGCTGCCGCAGCACCCACGCTGGCCGACACGCCGGCGAGCACCGCACGGAAACGCGGTGTGATCGTCACGTCGGGCATGTTCAGCACCACCACGTTGCTTGCGCCACGGTCCAGCACCTGTTTGCGGATGTCGTTGTAGAAGGTATCGGCCAGGGCCACCATGTAAGCGCCGGCTGCCCGCTCCGCGAAGCCTGCCGTGGTGGGACTTAAGGCGCCCAGCGCCGTGGCGCTCAACTGTTGCCCCAGAAAGGCCTGATAGGCCGCGGCACCCGCAGCACCGGAGGCAGCGCCCAAATAGGCGCCGGCCAGATCGGCCGCGTCGTTGCCGCCGCCATCGATCAGCACCAAGGCGTTGGTGAAGCGGCTGGCCGAGGCGGCTGCCATCTGCGTGCCCACGCGCAGCGGGCTGGCCGCGCCGCCCTGAGCCGCACCCGTCACGATGCGTCCGCCGCCGATGGCGTAGTTCGTGCAAGCCGAGTTGCTGTTGGCCGCAAAGCTGGCACCGGTCGACACATAGGCGTTGCACTGGGCAGCACCCGAGACGCCGGCGGCATCGGCCACCACCTGGGTCCAGAGCGGGTAGCCTTTGGGGTCACCAGCCTTTTGCACGGTGAACTTCAGCCCGAAGGTGCCGACGTCGGCCAGGCTGTCGCCGAACACGACCACCGAGTTGATCGAGGGGCCGCTGGAGCCGCCACCGCAAGCCGCCAGCAGTGCAGCCGAGGCCAAGGCCACCAGGCCAGAACGGAAAAATCTCATGGTTTGTCTCCGGTCACAGGAATGTCACATGTGACCGTGACTTTACGCAGGCGATACGCCCCCAGGACTGAGGGCTTACCCGCTGCACCGCCCCGCGCTAGAAGGGGTTGCGCACCGCGCGGGACGCCGCAATCTGCCCCAGGCGGGTGTGCAGTGCCGGGCCGAACAATATGTCGGTAGCGTATCCCCAGGTGCGGGTATCTGCACCAGTGACCAAGGTATCGGTGCCGCAGTTCGGCGGCGGCGCACTGGGCAGGCACATCGGCGTGACCAAGTCGTTGAACCCGTAGAAGGTGTTGAACGGCGGCTGGATGTCGCGCACCATCTGGTCGGACGACACCAGACCGATCATGCGGCCATCGTTGATGATGGTCACGCGCAGACCGGCGTTGAAGGAATCGGTCAGTTGCGACAAGAACCTCGCCCGCGTGATGGCGCCGGCGGGCTCAGGCTTGGCGGCCGTCTCGGCCCTGCCGAAGGGCGCGATCCCCAAATCGGGCGCGGTCACGATCAGCACCGCCGGGCCGGCGCGGGCCACGCGGTTGACCTGCTGCCCCAAGGCCACGCCACGCGCACGCGCTTCGGCGTTGAGCACGTCCTGCGTACGGGCCGGGTACTGCGCGTACAACTCCAGCACATCGTTCATGCCGAAGTACATCGTCACCATCTGCTTGTCGACGAAAGCGCCGGCGGCCAAGGCGCGATCGATCTGCGCGTTCACATCCGAGGCCTTCGCACCCACCCGCGCATAGTTCTGCGCGCTGGTGGACGCAAGCGAATTGGGGTTGCATTCGGCGAAGGTCAGGCCGAACACGCTGGCCACGGTCTGCACCCACAGCGCATGCGTGGTGCAGTCAATCGTCGCCGTATCAGCCACATAGGCATTGACGCCGTACTTGCGCCCGTCGGGCAGCAGCACGCTGAGTTCATCACCCATGACCATCAGGCGCTCTGGCTTGAAGGGTTCGATCGCGCCGGAAGCGCCCCCACAGGCTGAGAGCACCAAGGCCGCGCCCATCGCGCACAGCGTCACGGCCATCCGGTTGGCCCAACGTGCCGCACCTGCCACACCCGAAGAAATCATCCCAACTCCATCAACATGCTCAAGCCGCCACGGTCACAAGCCCGGTCCGGTCTCACGCGGCCGCGCGGCTCAGCCGGTCCCTCACGCCTTCCCACTGCGGGCCTGCGGGGGGCTCTTCCACCCATATTTCACCACCGCCCTGTTGGGCCAACCAGGCGTCCAACTCCCGCAACACGGCGAACAGCTCGTGCGCCACCTCATGGGGCCGATGCGGCATCCGACGCCACAGCAGCCCGGGAACGGCAGCCCCAGCGGGGCGTACCGTTGAATATAGCGCCAGCGCCGCAGACGACCGGCCCGCGGCCCAAGCCGCCATGACTTGGCGCAGCGCCTGGTCCCAATCGCCGGCAGCCCGCAAGCGAAGCTTGGCCAGCGGCGCGTAGTGCGACTCGAGCGTTCCGGAGGCGCGAGGCGCGGCCGCGTCCCGTTCTCGCAGCGCTTGGCCAGCAGCCTGCTCCAGTGCAGCCCGGTCGACGGTGCCGGGCCTCAGCAGCACCGGTTGTCCGCGCGTGCAGTCCACGATCGCCGATTCGATGCCCGCCTCGCAGGCCCCGCCTTCGAGAACCGGGACCGCATCCCCGAATTCCTCGTGCACATGGCCCGCCGTGGTCGGACTCACACGACCGAACCGGTTCGCGCTGGGCGCCGCGATGCCTGGAACCCCCAACGCCAAGGCCTGGGCCAGCAGTTCACGCGCCAAGGGGTGCGCAGGGCATCGCAGGCCGATGCTGTCCTGCCCGCCCGCGCAGGCCCTCGCCACGCCGGCTCGGCGCGGCACGATCACGGTGACAGGCCCCGGCCAGAAGGCCTCGATCAGCCGCAAGGCCACCGGTGGCAGCTCACTGGCGAAGGCCTGTGCTCCCGCTTGGTCGAGCACATGCACGATCAGCGGGTGGTCGGCCGGCCGGCCCTTGGCTTGAAAGATGCCGGCCACCGCGGCGTCATCGTCCGCGCGCGCACCCAGTCCATACACGGTCTCGGTAGGGAAGGCCACGAGGTGGCCCTTTGCCAAGGCCTGGGCCGCTTCGGCCACCGTCAGCGCATGGGCTCCAATGGGTGAGCGCATCACGCGGCTCAAAACGCCGGCAAGCCGAGCAACGCACAAGCCTGCAGGGCCACCTCACGCGCGGCCTGCGGCGTGGCGGCGGTCACCGTCAGGTGCCCCATCTTGCGGCCTGGGCGGGCACCTGGCTTGCCGTAGAG
>JACCDW010137152.1_pt1 | contig 18671 bp, 13 predicted proteins | sample 7449781 | NCBI WGS metagenome assembly JACCDW01 (sample SAMN15323449, study PRJNA562643) | freshwater metagenome | isolation source: river surface water | place: USA:Blue River Watershed | collected 2017-08-18
ACCATTTAACTGTGTGCCACCTTGTGGGCCTGCAATACTTGCAAACTTGCTACGTGCTTCACCTAGTGTACGTTTAGCAAAACTATAAGCATATTCTTGCAACCACGGAAATGCCATATAGTCGTTTAACAGCATCCAATCTGGCTTGTAGTTATACAACCATAACAAACACGATTCTGCATCTTCTGTGGTTGCGGCACCTGTACTTTGGTATGGTATCTTACGAATAATGGTTAGCTTTTTAGTTGTTTTATTCCAGGTGTAGTTCATATGCCCACCAAACATCTTCATTGCTAGCTCTTGATATTGGGTAAACAATTCATAGTTGGCTAAGCCGCCAACACGACCGGCAACTAGCATATAGGTATTCAAGTATCCAGATGCAAAAGGTTCAAACTGGCTGGCTGTTGTGCCTGATACGCTGCCAATACCACGACGGAACACTTGACGCACTTCCATAATTTCAGCGGGAAGAATGTATTCTTGTGTTTCGGGCAATAGTTTTAGGAACGCATAGCTTTCTTCTACTGCGTTACTGCTACGTTGGCGGTACTTGATCAAGGCCTGCTTGATCGACATTTCATAGTGATCTTTGTCTAGCTCAACATCAACGATCCCGTCAGCTAGGCGCATACGGATATAGTCTGTGATTTCGGCACGTTTAGCATTGGCACTGTCGTAGTCAGTGGAATCATAGGCAATGTGCCCTGTGCCTGTCCCAGTGTTTGCGTTGAATAAGTTATCGGTAATTAAATTACCGTTAGCATCATAAATGCTAGTATCTTTTGTGGCCATAGAAAAAGTCCTGTTACCAGTATTTATTACTGATAGCAGGACTTAAACAGTTAGGCTACACGAAGTAACAGCACATCTTCGCTAATACGCCCATTTAGCTTGGTTTCGACGGCCTTAATGTCTTTGATGAACGTGCGAAGAACCACCTTACCAGCCTTAGCAAACTCTTTAAGTTGCTCGTCTGGCTTGCGTAGGGTTTTGGCAACACTTTTATCTGTGTCAAATCCTGTAATAGATGTTCCCTTGATTCCAAGTGTTTGATAGCTTGCTGAGACATATTTGCCCAACTTGCGAGTTTTGACGTTGTAAACCCAAAGTTCAGCGGCACCAACAATATCAGCAGGATTAATTGACACCACTTTAAGCGTCTTATCATCCTTTGCGTACTTAAGTTTGGCCACCAACTTTTCTTTGCTTGGCGCCTTTTTAACTCTTGCCTTTTTCGTAGCCTTTTTAACCCCGCGGTACTGATCCACGGCCGCGAGTAGATCGTTGATCCAAGCAATCCGCTGTTTAAAATCTGCGGCTTTGTAATGACTATATGCTTCTTTGAGCTGTTCGTCTTTTTTGCTTTGTGCAAGTTCAAGCTCCTCTCGACGTTTGGTGTAGACAGCTTCGTACTTGCCCAGCTGACTTTGCACTACGTTTTTGGCCACAAACCAATCGTAGGGCTTAAACCCCTCAAGCTCGTCGTACATGCCCTCGAGCTCACCAATGAGCTCTGCGGTCTTTTCGTTTAGACGGTCTTGAATAGTGGGACGGTATGCTATTTGCTCAGGTGTAGCAACAACATCAGCTTCTTCGGGTTCAGCACGGTCAATGACGTTCTGTACGCTGTCAATAATAAACTCAATATGGCGGCCACGGAAGGGCATACCCTGTCGGTGTGCCATAATCAAGCTACAAACAGTCATTGGCAGTAGACGATCACCGGCACGGTTAAATGCCCGAATCTCATCAGATGACAACTTGCTGTTCTTTTGTAGCCATTCTACCACGTACTTTTTGCAGTCTTTTTGACTGTAATAGTAATTGTAGTAATAAAAGCTCTTGCGTAGACGGCTGTCAAACTTCTCCCCGTCCCATTCGGCGGCATCTTTGGGCCACTCGGGTTCGGGGCCGGTGTATTTTTCGTCGTGGAATGCGGCGTTGCGTACTTTAGCAACCTTGTTCTTAATTTTAATACCTGCTACTGTTGCCATTAGACCCGCTCCTTTTTAACACGACCAATTCTTGATGCTTTGTTCCAATCGTAAGCAATGCCATCTGGACACTTGCCATCCTTAACGCTGTCTGCGCCAAACATGCCTACGATTTCCATGCCGTTACCTGTGATGGTAACGAACTTGCCAAGTATTTTAGCATAGTCCATTGCCGATGTCAAATCGGGAAAATTTGCTTCTTCGTGATTACAAGTTACTTTGTACATACCTATAATTATACAATAAATGGTATTTTGTGTCAATTAGTACAAAAGTTTAGCAAAAGTGGCCCATTGCTCAAGCTCGCTTACGTACTGCTCAAATTTTTGCTCTAATTCTGTATACTTTGGTGTTACACGTTGTAGTCGCTTGCATTCCACACTTTCTCGGCTAATATCATCGTAGGCCCGTTTACAGTTCCAATACATTTTCATCAGCTGACTACGGGCACGTATGTCGCTTGTACGTTTTATAAGCGCCAACAATTCATCCAAACGTTGTTGATGATCCATATTGCTATTATACGATAAAACCCATTAGCAGTCAAACCCATAAATACTACATTAAGGATTCTCACGATGGCACGTTTAAGCCTATGGAAAGACGGTAAACACTCAAACGATTACAAGTTTTTGGATAGACGCATATCCGAACTCTATACCATTGGCGGGACTGGTATTGCTTTACATAAATATCTCGGGCCAGTGCAACAAACTGATACTGGGGATGCCACTAAACCAACTTATGCAAATCAAAGCGAGCAAAACATTCAAGACTTGCTATGGCTAGAAAACCGTGATCGCAAATATGACACCGATGTTTATATGTTGCGTGGCCAATATCAAGTTGCTGACAATAGTTTCGATCTAAGCCAATTTGGATTGTTTTTACAAACCGGTACAATTTTTATGACCTTCCACTTAAATGATATGGTGGACATTGTTGGTCGTAAGATTATGAACGGTGACGTATTAGAGTTGCCACACTTAACAGACTATAACTCGCTGGACCAAGATGTTCCTGCTGCTCTAAAGCGTTTCTTTGTTTGCAGTGATGCACAATTTGGCAGCGAAGGTTTTACCCCAACCTGGTGGCCACATATTTGGCGTGTTAAATTGAATCCCTTAACCGATAGCCAAGAATACAAAGACATACTAAACAATATCACTGCTGGTACAAATACTACAACACCAGTAGGCGACATTTTGAGTACTATACAAAAATATCAAGATATCAATGATGCAGTTATCGAGCAAGCAGAAGCTGATGTCCCACAAAGCGGTTACGATACTACAGGCTTGTATGTTGTTAGTCGCAGAACACCTGACCAAGCTGAACAAACTCCCGAAGACAAAGTACACGGCTACTTAACTGGCAATGGTTTGCCACCTAATGCTGCTTCTGTAGATGCTGGCATTAGTTTCCCTGGTGGTGCCGAAGCTGGAGACTACTACCTACGTTTAGACTACGTACCAAATCGTTTATTTAGATACGATGGCCGACGTTGGGTTAAGATCGAAGATGCTGTTCGCACCAACCTTACTCCAGGACCATCAAGCGATACACTACGAAGCAACTTTGTCAACGATACTACTACCTACACTGATCACAGTGGCGGTACTCATAATACATTACAGGGCTTGAGCAAAGTCCTAAATCCAAAGGCAGATAACTAATGGCCACCCAGTATTTTTATGACGGGCAGATACGCAGGTTCCTTACACAGTTCATGCGTATGATGTCAAACTTCCAAGTAGAGTTTGGACAAGACCGCGACGGCAATAAAACACTACAGCGTGTTCCTGTCTACTACGGCGACCCAAGTCGTCAGGCAGCAATGATTTTACGCAACAACAGCGAGAACAGCTTAAATGCTGTACCAGCAATGAGCGTGTATATCACTTCTTTGCAATACGATCAATCACGTATGCAGGAACCGTTCCACGTAAGCAAACTAAACATTCGTCAAAAGAGTTATGATCCAGTAACCGGTGAGTACGGAACTACACAAGATTCGGCTTACACAGTAGAACGTTTAATGCCAGTGCCACATAAACTAACATTAAAGTTAGATATTTGGACCAGCAACACCGAACAAAAATTACAACTACTTGAACAAATGAGTATATTGTTCAATCCTAGTTTAGAAATTCAAAGTACAGACAACTACATTGACTGGACCAGTCTAAGTGTAGTAACTCGCACAGACTTGTCTTGGTCTAGTCGTGTTGTGCCTAGCGGCGGCGAAGAAGCAATTGATGTTTGCTCAATGACCTTCGAATTACCAATTTGGATCAGTGCTCCTGCTCGAGTACGTCAGCTTGGTGTAGTACAAAAAATTATCAGCAGTATTTTTGATGCATCCGGAAACCTAGACGAAAGTGTATTCTTGGAGAATAAGTTACTGGCACGCCAACAATTTACACCAATGAACTATGGTGTAATATATCTAGGCAACACACTACAATTAATTAAGCGTAGTGAAATGTTGGATGCCGATGACGAAAAAATTGGAACTCCAGATAACTGGGAAACTTTAATCAAGATCTATGGTAGCTTGCAAGAAGGTATCAGTCAAATTAGACTACAGCTTTCTGCTGAATTTGATGAAGTAGATGGGGTCACTGACCGAGTTGAGATAGTAGGAACTGTTGCTTACCATCCAAGCGATTCTACCATAATGTTGTTTACTGTAGATGAAGACACTTTGCCGCCTAATACGCTAACTGCGGTTAATGCTATTATCGACCCAACCAATGTCCCAGTAGACAGCAATTTATTAAACCCAACCACTGGCACAAGATATTTAATACTCGAAGATATAGGAACCACATTAGGCGAGACTGAAGTTTGGGGCAATTTGGTTGCACACAGCAACGACATTATTCAATACACCGGATCTACATGGACAGTAAGTCTTGACAGTGCCGCCACAGATACTGTAGAATATGTAACAAACTTAACTACCAACGTTCAATATAAATGGAGCAATGGCACATGGGCCAAATCCGTTGAGGGAATCTATCGAGAAGGTGAATGGTCAATCATACTATAGGAGTAGGTACCCTATTCTACAGTCGTAAGACTCGTCGTTACTTGTTTTTACTACGCAATGGTCGCAAACACAGCGGCCATTGGGGTCTTGTGGGCGGTAAAATTGAACCCAACGAAACTCCTGTACAAGCATTAACAAGAGAGATCACTGAAGAAATTGGTGCAGTATCTTATCGAAAAATTATTCCGTTAGAACACTTTACCAGTGACAACGAAAAGTTTGAATATCATACTTATTTGATTCCTGTAGACGAGGAGTTTGTGCCCAACTTAAATCACGAGCATCGTGGATACGCTTGGACACACATAGAAGATCACCCCAAGCCGCTACATCCTGGGGTGTGGAGAACTTTTAATTTTGCCAGTGTGTTAGAAAAAATACGTACAGTAGAAAACGTATTATAAATCTACTTCAATAGTAAATTCTCTGTAGTCAATCTGTCTGAAGTTAATGCAATAGCGCCAAGGTTCAGGAATTGACCACGAGCTAGTAGGCATTACACGAATAAATTCAACATTGTTATAGATGTTAAAAACTTCTAGCATGGCTAGAGTAAAGAAATCATCATTGTAACCATATACCGGACGATAATACCCATTGCTACCTTCGTAGACATTTGCGGCAGAATTGCTAGATTCGTGGCCATCAAAACCTATTAGATATATTTTTTGGTGTCCATCAAAAGCCGCCAGATACGCTGCGATAGCGCCAGCATTCCAACTCGGTTCTTGTGGAATTAGATAAAACTTTCCTGGGTAATCTAAAATGCTACGAGCACCAGCATAAACAATATGCTCGTCGCAGTAACTACTTTGTGCAAGTTCATCTACAATTTCTTGACCATTGGCAACTAAAAAGTGTGGAGCAAAGTCTCTGTACAATGCATTACATCCATAACTCTGTAATGCGCCTGATGCCAACAAACCACCTTTGTGACGACCAATTAACTTTAGATCAAAGTTTTGACGACTTGTGCCATTGCCGATAATTACAGCACGATTACTAATTTGATTATTTACAACACTGTTAGGAATGTTTTCACTCTCATATGTCCAAGCACCATCTTGATAGGTCATGCTTGTAGTAATCTTTTCACCTACATACGTTGATCTGTAAAGTTGTTTAATTGTTTTCATCGTCTAGTATTTATTAAAATTAGGTTAGCGGACCAGCGGCTACTAACGCAGCCGGAGCATCAAAGTTTGCAGTATACCTTACATATCCGTTAGTAATACGTAGATCATCAACATAGCCACTAAAGCTGCCTCTGCCAAATCCACCACCAATGCACATAGTTCCAGTGGTAGTAAATATGTTGTTTAAGAATGACGTTTGACTGTTGCTGTAACTAGTGTCTAGTGTTTCTTGCACACCGTTTATAAAGAATTTAAATGCGCCAGCGGTAACTGCAACCGCTAGATGTGTCCAAGTAGTTAATGGGACCGTACTGCTACCAGTACATCTACGTTCGCCACCAGATCCACCAATGTACCACTGTACTCGTAGTCGTCCAATAGACGTTGGGCCAATAGCAAAAATGTTTCCAGGGCCACCAAACAACACCGGCCAATCCCAGGAGTCTGACGCAGTATGTCTAGCAACTATGTATACCCAACATTCCCAAGTCCAGGATGATGTCATCATTGACTGAGTTGGCATTATTCTTTCCATATAAGGAAATTGTAGATAATCCCCATTGCCATCAAAGTACATACTAGTGCTACCGTACTTTTTCTGTGTGACGCTTAGTTTTGCATCGCCTTCTGTAGAAAATCCTCGTTGCCCAGCACTGTCGTAAATGCCCACTGTTGTTGGGTCTAATGCAAAGGATGTTTGTCCTGGCGCAGGCTTAACTGCCCTGATTGGCAAGAATGAAGTAGCGTAAGCTCCAGTTCCTTTGGATATTCGGTAATCAAAAATATAACCGTAGAAGTTATAGCCAGCTGTTTGGTTTTGTCCTATTAACAGTGGTTGGGTAGTACCAAGATCAGTTGATATCGCGACACTGCCCGCTAGCAGACTGTTAATGTATCCATAAACAGTGCCCGACCGTCTGACGTAGGCAATGTGATACCAAGCGTTTAATCCAGCAACAACTGTGGTAAAGGTCGTTTCTACGTTACTGGGACCGTTATAGACCATCATTTGAAATGACGCATTTATACGCATCGTTGTAGCAGATGCAGTTGATCCTGTCCTAAGATCAAGTAATGTGCCAGGACCGTTAGCGGGGTTAGAAGTAGCGTATATCCAACACTCCATTGTAAAGTCACCGGTCCCAAGGCCAAGTGACGTACTAGTCGGTATTGACAAATTGTCGCCGGTGCCATCGAGTATTAAACTAGTACCAACGCTGGTAGGAACGTTATCTACTTCAACCGTATTGTAACCAAATGGGTTAAACTCCAATGGCTTAACTGTGCCAGTCATTGTTAAGGTATTTCGAGTGTAACTATTATCCTCAATTAAGGTACTTTGACAAGTTAGTAAACTGGTCGCACTATCTGCCACAAACGGTGTTGTACTTGGTGTAAACGTGGCAGTGTATCTTACGCCTTTTGATACTCTTAGGTTAGATATGTAACCAGGGAATCCTGTGCCACCGTATCCGTTAAGACCGATGTTAAAGTTTCGTGCAGCGTTTGCCCAATATCTCAATGTTGCATCTGTAGCACTCTGTACTCCGTTAACATAAATCCTTGGCCCCGACGCAGTTAAACACATAGCAAAATGTGTCCAAGTGTTAATTGGTGCTGTTGCTGTAGTTGTTAAACCAATTGTAGATCCATAGCCATGTGTGTTACGCTGTTCGAATACGATAAACTGACTGCCGTTGATGTACATCAACTGCTCACCGTTAGAACCACCAGTGTTTTCTTCAACAATAGGAGCAAAGCCTGCTGTAGTCGGATATATCCAAGCCTCTATGGTTATTGGCTGTGCATACATGTCAATGGTTGTAGTCGATGTTAAGTAGCTGCCTGCGCCAGCAAACAAATAACCATAGCCCTTGGGGGTAACTTGGTAGTTACCAAAAGGGTTAGCTCTTAGTATTGCAGTATCGCCAGCTTTGGTAACGGTAAAGTTATTATGTGACCAATCCTTAAGGTAACTGTCGTTGCAAGTTAGTAATGATGTAGATACTGTTGCATTTGATGTTATTGGAGTTAGTGGTGTGGTGCTCGTGGTAAAAGTTGCAGTATAAAGAGCTTGTCCTTTTACTACACGTAGGTTAGAAATGTAACCGGTGTAATATCCTCCCCAAGTCTGACTATACCCTATATAAGTCGTAGCGGTCTCACTTATATTGTAGGTATTAGATGCAGAATTATCTAATATTCCGTTCTTAAACCACCGAATAGTGCTACCGCTCCTTGCTACTGCCCAATGTTCCCATGTATTCAATGACCAAGATGAAGTTGATGTAAAATCGTTAGTAAGAGTTGTTCGTATAGTTAATTTATTAGCATAAGTCGAGTTATAACTAATTTGCCAGCCATTAGTAGAATCGCTGGTTTTCTTTCCAATTATTCCCGCTGTGTTGGGCATGTTTATTGCATACATCCAAAACTCAACAGTAAAGTCTCCGGTACCAAAGTCGAATGCGCTGCTGTTTGCTATACTTAAGTAATCACCTGAACCATCAAAGTATGCCGACCAACCGCCACCGTCGGGAGTAAAAGTACTTAATCCAGCATTGCCGTTTTTAGTGATAACGCTGTTACTTGTACTGCCCGAGTCAGCGAAAAAGTTATTTGATAAACTCCCACGAGTTTGCAAAGTTAGTAATTGTGTATTTGTTACTGCTGTCAGTGGTTGTACTGGCGGAATAAACGCTGTTGTATATACCGCCGATCCTTTAACAATCCTAACGTCAGATATGTAACCGTTCCAACTAGCATTATAGGTAGCTGAGGCGTCTGCTACGTTTCCAATGACTGGTCTGGCAGCGGCGCCGAGGTCTTGGGATCCTACATAAGTAGATCCTTTTTGTGCTCCATTTACAAATAACCTGGTATTAGTTCCACTCCTAGCAAGGGCAACGTGGTACCATTGATTTTGTAGGATTGTTACACCACTGGCAATAATAATTGTAGTACCAATATTAACAGTAAGTGCATTGGCGTTGTTCAAATATAGAATAATTTTTCCATCTGCACCATTTCCTACATTTCTAAAATCCAATATCATGTAACCATTGGTAGTTGCCGCGCCAATTATATATACCCAGGCCTCAAGAGTATAATCGCCGGTTCCGAACCCAAAGGCAGCATTTGATGCTATTTCAAAATAATCATATGTACCGTCAAAATATGCGCTACCGAGATATCTTGTGTCTAGGCCGGTGCTAGAGTCAACTAAATTAACATAAACCGGACTAGCATCCCCGTTAATCGTTAAAGAATGTACGTTACTAGAATTGTCAACAATTGTTGCTGACTGGCAAGTTAATAAAGTTGTACCCGATACTGCGGTTAAAGGTGTGGTACTTGGCGTAAAGGCTGCTGTGTATAGTGCAGAACCTTTAATAGATCTCAAATTTGAAATAATACCAGTAAATGGATTTATCAATGATCCCGATTCAATACCAATTTTTCCACCTGTGGTTTCAAAATTAGTGCTGTCAGCACGACTGTCAACTTGGGCGCCGTTGATAAAACTTCTAAGTGTCCCTGATGCTCTTGATATTGCAACGTGTGCCCATTTATATTGTATATTTGTTAAACCGGTTAACGCATAGATTCCCGTAATACCGGCACTTGTTAGGCCAAGAGTTGTTGGGCCAATTGTAACCCAAAATCTTGCTGCAATAACAGTTTGACTAGCACCAGATCCAACAACATAAATCCAACACTCAAAATTAAAGTCACCGGTTCCGTAATTAAGTATTCCTGCGGCAGGTAATGTTATATAATCGCCAGTGCCGTCAAAATAAACACCGTAATAACTTGCAGGAAGTTTTACTGTTGCAGCATTGCCAAAAGGATGAAAGTTGCTGGCCACTGTGTCGCCGACACGTGTCAGTGCAAATGCATTGGTGCTATTATCTTTGATAACAGCGTCTTGGCAGGTTAGTAAACTTGTACCAGTTACCGCAGTTAATGCTGTAGTACTTGGCGTAAAACCGGTAGTGTATACTGCTGTGCCTTTTACTACACGCAGATTAGAAATGCATCCTACCAAATAATATCCGGGGTTTCCGGATGCATCGGCTCTACCACCGCCAATCCAAGGTGCCGCTGTTGCGTCAATTGCACTGGCATAGGTCACTGTATTTCCATCAACTTGTCCATTGATAAACTGACTAATAACCGAATTTGATCTGGTAACAGCGACGTGAAACCATCGCCCAGTTACCAAAATAGTAGCTGACGTAAGTCGACTTGCACCATATATAAAATCTAATTTTCCAGTTGTTTGAACGTTAAAAACATACGACGATAAAGAATCAATCGAGCGTGTGTCAATTATAACTTTATTAGTGGATATACTATTCAAATAAATCCACGCTTCAATGGTAAAATCGCCGGTACCAAAATTAAATGCACTATTACTTGCTAACGTTATATAGTCACCAGTACCATCAAAATATACACTGTATCCAGTAGGCACAGTGGCACTATAACCCAATGCAAATGGGTGTGCTTGTCTTACGGCTACGTCACCGTTTCTAGTCAATGGAGCATTTGCTGGGCTATTATCAGCGAGCCTAGCCGCTTGACAAGCTAGCAAACTTGTCCCTGTTATTGCAGTTAACGGAACAGTGCTTGGAGTAAATTGTGCTTGATATAATGCTTGGCCTTTTACTACACGAACGTTAGACAAGTATCCAGTCATTGGATATGATGTGCCCGATGGTGTGGCGCCCAGACCAAAGTTAGTTTCTGTAATATTAGTAGCGGCAGCGGTACTGTAATTAACTGCACCATCTAGGAAGAATGTAACTGTTCCAGCTAATCTACAATATGCAACATGATGCCAGCGGTTCAACACAAAACTTGTACCGGTACTGGTATATCCCACAGTGCTTGTAGTCATGTACATTTTTAATGCAGTACCGTTTGTACCAAACGCAAATCCTGCAGATGTAGTTGCGGCACCAACGTGCTGATTGTAAGTTGCAGCTACAGCAGTATGGTATACCCAATATTCAACCGTAAAGTCGCCTGTACCAAATGTAAATGCATTAGAACCAGAACTGGTTATAAAGTCTCCAGTACCATCAAAGAAACAACTATAGTAGCCGTTTTGGTAAGGATTAAAAACACTGGGCTTTGTATTGCCAGCTAGTGTAAGTTCAAAATTATTTGCACTAGAATCTCTATTAAACGCTAATACATCCGGAGATGCAGTTAGTGCATAATCAACGTCGGCGTTATTGCCGCGCAATAACAAAGTTACGTACTTCCAGTAGGCGTCGCGTAGTCTTGAAATTAGTGTAGTACCAGAGAAGCCCCAATTTCTCAGTGCTGCCGCTGCTCTACTTGCTAACATTGGCATCGATGAGACTCCTTATGCAAATTTAGTTTGGCTTGCAAATACCGTAAATGTAGCTGCTGCTGTTTTTACTACAGTAAATGTATATGAATCTATTGCAGTACCGTTGCCAGTAGACGGTGCTGTACCACCTTGCCACTTTGGCACAACTGCCACTCCATCAACCCATACAGCGGTTGGATAGTAGCCGGTGGCGCCATTGGTCACTAACAATACCGCGCTGATACTTTGACCAACGGCCAACATATTATTCATGGTTGTAGTGTCACTGGCACGTAAATTTACAATAAAGTTTGCTGTGGCGTTGCCAGTATAATATAGAACTGTTTGGCTTGACACGTTATAGTTAATAACACTAAATGCACCAGCTGTGCTTACTGCCACTGTTTCAGCAATGTTATTGGTTGCTAATGCTGGAGCTGTAGTAGAGCCAGAAAAACTAGCAGTATTGCTAATACGCAGACTACCGATACTTACTGTATTTGCTGTAGTAGTGTTTATAACTTCTGCCCATTGGACAGCATTGCCACTAACAGCAACTCTTTTATAAAGTTTGTTTGTTAGTGGCTCAAACCATTCATCGCCAACTTGAACATTAACAGGCTCAGTAGTTGATACAAGGTGCTTACTAAAGCTTCTTGATGACATTGTGTCTTTCCATTAAGCTTGAGCTTCGGTCCAACTTAAACGTCCGAACACGTTACTGGCTGTTCCAGTTAAGTTACGAACTACTACACTAACTATATCAGGGCCGTTGGGGTATATACTACCCGCTACCGCAGTAGTTCCGCCACCCAATATACTGTTACCAAGGTCACGAACCAATTCAAGTGATTCACTGGTTGCCGTATAGTTTGTAGTACCACCTGCGGAGTTTAAGTAGAAACCGTAAATTACTTCGCCGCCAGTGATAGTAGTGGTAGCTGCATGGTTAATGTATTGTGCCAGACTCGATCCACCTACGTTAGTCCAAGCGCCTGCGCTAGGTGTTCCGTTTAGTACCAAGGTACATAAGAACTGACCGTTTGAGAACAAGTCAAGCTGACGTAAAACCATCTGCATGCGGTTAATTAATTCGCGCTGGCCAATTTGACTACCAACAATACCGTTGTGTACTACAGGAGCAACACGGAAGCTCATTAGTACGTTAGTTGCGTTAGATCCGACAGATAATGCAGTAGTAGTACCTGATGTAAACACAAAGGACTTATCATCGTCGTAACGTCCGTCCATGATAACACTAGTACCCCAATGACTAATAGTTGGAGCAAACTGTGGGCTGTGTAGTTCTACGCTGATTGGTGCAGTTGCACTGTAGGTAAATGCCTGTGCTGTTTGTCCCAACGGAGCAAATATAGCTGAAATAGATCCGCTGGCTGTGGCTGTATCACTTAATGTAACACTGGTATTAGTTACATAACTAATAACAAATGTGTTTTCTGGAATACCTGTGCCAATAACGTATTGACCAACTTGTACTCCACTGGTGCTGGCAGCAGTTAAAACTGTGCTGTTAGCTGTTGTGGTTACTGTTAAAGTTCCACCAGCTTGGCCGCGAGTTAGTCCAGTGAATGTGGTAGCAGTTTTACCAGTATAGTTCATGAACTCACTTTGTGTAATATTATGAACCCATAGTGTTCCTGCACTTGGCCACCCGGAGGTACTCTGCACGTTAATAACACTATCTCCAGAGCTGACGTTAGCAGTGATATAGGTTACGTTGGCAAATGTATTTGTTTCATAACGTGCAGGCAAGTTACCTGAACGCATGTAAGCTTCGTAGTTAACGTTGTTGTTGACCATCTTGTGGCAGTAGGTTACGCCACCGTCACTGCCACGGAATCCCCAACGAATAAATCCAGCACCGTACCATGAATAATCCATGTAGAACATCTGCATACGGTGAATATCAATGTTGGTACCAGTTGGGCCAGTTCCGTCCATTCTGTCAATGTTCCACTGACTTTGTGGAATTCTAGTGTCGATAGTTTTTGTAATAATACCAAAAGATAGATTAGTAAATCCTCGATACGGCGGCTGAATAGTCATTACAGAGTCGCTGGAAATATTTTCAACTCTATAACTTGTACCCTTGAGTACAATAAAATCACCGGGCACTAATTGCTTACTAAACAATGTGCTTACACCATTGACTGTGGCACCAACTACTGTGCTGTTACCAGCGACTACGTTAGCGAACCCTGATATTTGATATGTACTAGCACGTCGAACAGCATATAATGTCTGTCCATCAAATTCAAAGAAAATACCGTTTTGGTTGTCAAACATACCAATGCGAGTTGCGGCGCCATACCAATTACTTACGCTCAAATAATATTGCCCACTGGCTGTTGCGGCAGTTGGCACACTGGCAGCAGTGTAGGTAAACTTGTATGGATCCAGTACGCTAGCAACCGTAAATGATCCGTTATAGGCAGTTTCGTTACAGCCTGCAATCAGTACTACAGTACCAGGATTTATGTTGTGCTGTGCCTTAGTTGTCACTGTAACAGTTGTACCGGAACTGGTAATTTGGTCTACGTTGATGTTTGGTCGTAGAATTGTACCAGTGGACATCTGAATACCTTTACCGGACTGGTAACGGAAATAACGTCGTGTTTGACGAATTAGCTGCTGATTATGACTTTGAGCAAATGTACTAAACTGCACACCACCGTCAAAACTTCTATGTAAAATTTGTCCAGCTGGTCTTGGATATACGTTACCGCCACTGATTGTACCTGTTGGGGTGTTAGTTACATAGGTAGTAAATGCTGTTGAATTTGTTACAGTGGCCACGGTCCAAGAACCATTAGGTGCATTAGTACTGGCTGTTGTGCCATTAATACCAATTTCATTACCAACAGCCAATCCGTGTGGTTGACTGGTAACCACAGTTACAGCGGTACCGCTGTAACCAAATGAGCTGGTTGCAATATTAGCATTACTGTAAATACCACCAGTATAAGCAACAGTAGCTGAACTATCATAGATGCTACCAGTAGCTCCAGTGTAACGAACACGGGCAGTATAGCTAAAGCTAACGCCAGCACTTATACTATCTATAATAAATGTTCCGTCGGCGCCGGCCCAAAATGTATCTTGAATAAAAACTGGAGTGCCAGCAGCCGGTGGGCTCGCTGTCAATACCGTAACTGTTCTGCTGTTGTTGGTTACGTTAACACCAGTGATAGTAATTGGGCTAGCGGTGTTATAAAAAGCAAAAGGCTTATTATTAATCATCGAAATACTCTCCCACTTAGTTGCTTGGGTAGAATATTCAAAGTCGGTATCAATTAGAGCCTGTGGACTACTTACACGTAACTTATTAACCGGATCTGTTAAGATTTCGCTGGGTGCAAAAGTTTGATCAGGTTCGTCGATCATAATAGCCAACTTGTCTGTGCTAGACATAGCAGTGGTATTATAATTTAATACAACAACGGTTGTATTAACCGAAGCACTTGTTGAGGGTGTTGTTTGTGTAATGCTGGTCAGGCCCAAACTTGGGTCGCTGAAGTTGTAAATTACAGTATTGCGTGTAACGTTAGTGATCAGCAGTAGCTGTTCTGGTCGCAAATACCTATTTGTAATAGTAATAGTTTTAGTGCTAGGACTAAACGTATAAAGATCTGCTACGATTTTTTTTGCCATTTAATTAATCTCCGAGTGCAATACTTGCTGCTGAATATGGATATTTCCGTGTTTGAGCAGTAGCACTAGTGCTTACTACTGTAACTGTGGCGGTGTCCCCGGCATCTGGGGCATTGTAAATTATCAAGTTAGCACCAACCACTCTATAACCTTTGTATAAACTGTATTCGATCATAAAGGGCCAAGTTTGTTCTGTAACGTAAGGGCGTAGAATTTGCCCGTTTACTACAACTTGAACATCTTTTGAATCTGTTACGGTATTTATGTAGGCTTGATCTACTTTCAAAGGGAAAACGCTAGTTAACCCATCGAAGTAGCCACTAATGTCATCACAAACCAGTGGTAAATTTCCGCGGTACAGCGTGGTAACGCTTATATTACCAGACGTAAAACTAGTACCGGTTGATTTGATTGTAGTTAATGCCATAAATGTATTTATGGCCGTTTAACTTAGACTTACCAGGTAATGCTACCAGTTGATGTAAATGTATAAACGTGATACCCGCCGCTGGTGGAATAAGTAGCTCCCGAAACAATTCCCGCAGATCTATACTGTGTAGAATATCGTAGAACTACAACACCAGAACCCCCGTTGCCGCCGGTTCCAGCTCCCCCAGCCGAGTTCCACCCAGTACCACCTCCGCCTCCGCCAGTATTAGCAGTTGCCGCAGTGCCGTTCGCTGACCCAGCCCCCCCAGCCCCTCCACCTTGTGTTGCAGTTGAAGCGGTGCCGGCCGATGAACCACCTCCGCCACCACCAGCATAACCTGTAGAACTTCCACTAATAGTAAGTGTAACTCCAATGCCTCCAGCGCCACCACTTGATCCTGCAACGCCATTGCCTCCAAGTCCACCTGCTCCACCACCACCACCAGCAGATGTAGTACTAGTACTTTGTCCAGAACCGGTATGAGATCCACCGGCAAAACCTTGTCCTGCTGTACCTGCACCACCTGCTGTAGTTGATCCGCCTGCACCTCCAGCTCCACCACCAGAACCACCTGTGCGTCCTGGAGAATCTGGATATACACCGCCACCACCACCGCCTACTGTAGTAACACTAGAAAATGAGCTGGCACTACCGTTTGCGCCAAATGCAGTACTTACACCGCCTGCTCCTCCTGCTCCAACGGTAACTGGATATGACACCCCAGAAGTAACAGATATTGAAGAACTAGTTAAAAGGCCACCGCCACCGCCACCGCCTCCGCAGGCAGAATGGTTAAATCCGCCGCCACCGCCACCTCCGCCGGCTACAACCAGGTATTCTACACTTACAGGAGTTAGTGCGCCCCAACGTATAATAACTACACCCGAGCCGCCAGCTCCTCCAGCAGCGCCGCCACCGCCACCACCACCGCCACCACCACCGCCGGTGTTAGCAGTTCCCGAAGACCCGGTTGTGCTTGTGCTTCCGTTTCCGCCACCGCCCGATCCACCTGTGCCGGCGGTTTGTCCAATTATTCCACCACCGCCTCCGCCGGCATAATAAGTTCCAGTGCCAGACAAGTTAGAATAGTAGCCGGCGCCACCATTACCACCTTTGTTTGAGCTAGCGGTTGTTCCAACTGCGCCTGCTCCACCACCGCCGCCGCCGGGACCAACACCTCCTTGGGGAAAGTTTGATCCACCTGTATTACCTTGTCCTGCTGTACCAGATCCACCAGCATAGGTTGTGGCGCCAGATCCGCCAGCGCCGCCGCCAGAACCACCGGTTCCCCCAACAGCATCTGTGGCGCCACCGCGACCACCGCCAGTTGCAATATACCCATTGAATGAACTGTCGGCACCTGCTGTTGCGGCGGCACCCCCAGACCCGACAACGACAGGATATATAGTACTCGGTGTTACCGAAACTGCGGATTGATAAACTAATCCGCCTGCTCCGCCGCCCCCACCATAGCTAGCACCTGCGCCCCCACCACCTGCAACAACTAGTGCTTCGACACTAGTCACGCCTGTGGGTGCTGTCCAATATCCCGATGCATTGAATACTGCTACGTTTGGTGCGCTGTATTTAATAATTACTACGCCACTGCCGCCACTACCAGCAACAGCAGAAATTGCACCACCAGCGCCACCACCTGTGCCAACTCCGGCTGATAAACTAGCGGTACCATTTGTACCATTGGTGCCAACTCCGCTGCCACCTGCGCCGCAGAAAATAGTACCTCCGGTACTAGCACCACCACCGCCCCCGGCGTAGGCTATATTTGCGCCAGTAATTGAGTAATATAAGCCATTACCGCCACTACCACCATTGGTAGCTGTAGCGGCGCTACCAACTGAACCAGCGCCACCACCTCCGCCGCCGGCAAAATAAGTTGCATTAGATCCCGCTGCTCCGCCAGCATAACCTTGCCCAGCTACCCCTGTTCCAGGACTAAGAAGGCCACGAGCTCCGCCCCCGGAACCACCATCCCCGGCCTTTATACCCCAATCCCCGGATGCGCCCGAAGAAGACGAGTTATGACCTTGCCCACCACCGCCACCGAATGCAGTATAACCAAATGCAGTGGTATTAGTTCCTGTTGACCCGGTTGCGCCCGAATCTGAATCTGTATTGCCGCCTGCGCCGCCAGCTCCAACAGTAAATGAATATGTAGTCCCGGGAGTAACACCAATACTAGAGTAGTATAAGAGTCCACCACCGCCACCCCCAGCGGCACTTCGTCCAGTGGAGTAAAAAGAACGTCCACCACCTCCGCCACCTGCAACAATAAGTGCTTCAACGCTGGTTACACCAGCGGGTGCTGTCCAAGACCCTGTGTTAGCAAATGTTTGCACTACAGTAGTAGAAACAGAAGAAGTAGTAGTACCCGATCCAGCAGTTACCGGAATGCTTATTCGAGTTTGAGATTCAATGATGCTTAACAGTCCACCGAGAGTAGAACTGGTAGAACCTATATAGCCGCCAGAAGCTCGAATACGTGCCATTTTAACTAATTAGTTCGTAACTGCAAGTAAATGAAGTAGCAGAACCTACGTTGCAACTACTTTGAATAGAATCAGTTTCTTCAATGTACAAAGGTGTATCCTTACCAAGCACAACCAAAGTTGAATTGGCTGGTACAACTACGTTGCCTGCAAGATATGTTAGTACAGTATTTCTATTGTAAATCACTGTGGTACTAACCACGTTAGCGCTAAAGTTGCTGATTAAGATTGTGTTTAATTTAATTAACTGATTACTGCTTGCTGCATTTGTAATCATAGTAACCGTAGATGAGCTTAGTGACGTAGTATAAGTCTTGCCTACGCAGTTACTTGCTGTTAAAAGATTTGGCGTGGTCATTTCTTATCCCCCGAATACAATGCCCATATACAAAGCACGACCCAATGAATTATAGTTAGTTGATGTAATAACTGTGTTGCCTAGGGTAATATTACCAGTGGCAACGATATTACCCACAGTAATATTTGCTACAGTAAAACTAGCCGACGAATCAACTACGTATGGTTCAACT